>Ga0307517_10010883_pt1 | contig 12674 bp, 8 predicted proteins | sample 23_EM_MG_FD_194515 | JGI IMG/M metagenome (GOLD analysis project Ga0307517, IMG submission 194515) | Populus trichocarpa ectomycorrhiza microbial communities from riparian zone in the Pacific Northwest, United States - 23_EM | ecosystem: Host-associated > Plants > Roots > Unclassified | place...
TAGGCTCTTTTTTGTGTTAATTCATCAAATCACCAAGTTATATTATGCAATAAAAAAACACAACAAAAATAAGGTTGCAATATTTAATACTATTTACTTATTCTTATTCTTAGAGTATTTTTTTTTTGGATGCACCAATTTTTCATTACAAATTCAAAATAATTAAAAAAACAGTAATTATAAAAAGTTTTTAATGAGTATGTTTAAAATATAATTATCAATTTTAGTAAACCTTCATGATTTAATTCTATATTATATATTTAAATAAACATCACTTCTATTAATAATAATGAAATTATATAGATTTTCTAAAAACAATTTAGATTTTTATCATATTATATTTGAGATATTTATGTATAACAAAAAGGGATAACATTTGACTCAATCTATTATTAATTATTTATTTTAATTTATTAAAAAAATAGGCAATAATATTTTCTTAAGTGGTGACTATTTTGAAGTTTAATTACTATTTTTTTATAAGAATTTTTATTTCTTAGAGTAATTTTATAAAAGTTCCAATTTGTTGTAACCAATGTTTTTATGTAAGGAAAGATTGCATAGTGCTGACTGTTGAGATTACAATATTTATTAACAAAAAGTAGGTAATGGTTACCATTTGAGTATGAAAAGGGATTTGAAATTCAATCCAAATGGATCCAATATTTGGATTTTCTATAAAAGTAGTATTAAGACAAATATAGTTGATCATGTACATTATTTTTTACTTAATTAATAGTTATTTATTTTTTAATTTTTTTTTTTTTAGTTCATCATTATTTTTGTAAAAATAAAGACAATCTCTTCTATCAAGAGAAGAAAACCATAATAAAGACAATATAACAATAAAATAAAATGAAACCCCCATAATCACCCAATATTCTATTTCAAAGCCCCAGTTAATAACTGTAATCAATAAACAACACCTTGACCAAGAGCAAATCAAGTGTAGACTTGCATACTTTTTTTAATCAACAACTCAAAGCAAGTTGTTTGATAAAACTTATTGATTAACTGTAATTTCTGGACTCTAGACTGTAATGAGTCTTAGCTTTGATGGGCCAAGTCTTGTTGAATTGGTTTTTTGGTTGATCTTTCAAAAAAAAAAAAAGTACCTTCAATCTTTATACTAATTGCACCCAGTATCTCAATGATATGTTCCTTTTCCTTGCCAACCAAAAAATTATGGTTAATTCTTGGACATATATAGAAACAAAAAATTGTTTTAAGTACCGGATAGAAGAGCATGCAATACTTTAACAACAAAGTTAATGCTAAAAAGCCAATAAATATCATTAAAAGTTCCTAGATTCTCAAAAGACTTGAAGAAATCAGTAATGAATAATTAAACAAAGAAATAATAGTGATTAGTTCCAATTCCTCAATTGATCCCATGCAACAGATTGAAAAATTTGGGGTTTCTCATCCACATCGTAGAGAGCCTGTGATTGTGTTTTAAAGGCAAAGAAGTTCAGTGAAAAAATAATTCCCCCCCTCCTCGATGTTTTTTCTGTTCTCTGTATATGGAAAAAGAGAGTTTATTGAGTTTTTTTTTTTTGAGTGAGGTCATTTATTTGAATCAAAGGACATCTACCAGTCTTTTAGAGGATGCTTGAGCTTCTCTAATTATATGTCGTTTATTTGGAAAAAGCTAATTTTGATAAAGGAGAAAATGCAAGGAAGAAAAATTTAATGTGAATTAATTTCAATTGTACATAAATATTAGTAACAATTGATGCTTATTAATGTTAAACCACATCTAAAAAATTATAAGATGTATGTTATCTCAGTAGTTACAATGCAAATCCAAACAGTAACTTATATTTATTTAAATATTTTTTGTAATTGTAAGATTTATTTGATAAATCAATTAGGTGAATTGTATAAATCACTTTAATTCTAATTTGATTTACTTTTATTATATCTCATCACTTAATTTGAGTGTCATGTGGCAGGTACCAAGGTATTCCACTTTTCTATCGCTTGGTGAAATTATCATGTCTTGCGTTTTCTTGCCTTTTCATATACTTAAATAACACATTCAATTAAAAAGTGTAAAAAGTTAAATATAAAAATAACCAAGTATAAAATAGAAAGAAAACCATGTGCTCTCCCATTGAAAAAGTCACACATACACGCACATAAAAAAGCATTGAGTCAAGAAATAAACCTCAACAAAATAAAAACTCAAAATTCCTTCTCCAAACCAAAACCTAGATAATATTGCAATGGAGTATAGATGGGTTGGTGTGGTTTCTAAGTGAACAAGAGGGGAATGTGAATTGTGTTTTGTTTAGTTTAGTTTTATTTTATTTATGCAATGAAGGGGAGAGTTTAGGTTTTTCTTAAGTTTTGTTTTCTTTTTATTTTTATGTATCTCTAATTCTTTTATTAGGTTTAAGCTTGTGATTGGTGAATATTTTTTTCTATTTTCTTTCATTTGTTCGCTCAATTTTTTAACTTGTCTGTTAAATTTTGATTGCTCCGTGGGGTTTGTTTTGTTCTAGTTTTTTTTTCCTTATTAATTTTAGCTTCTATCATGAGTTGATGGGAAAATAGCCATGCTGGTGCCATTATTATTTTTTATCTCTTCTTTTTTTTAATTTTTTTCATTATTTTAGTTTGACACGTCATTTTAATGCTAAAGTGTCCACTTCAACTGGCAACACTGGATAGACTAACCTCGTAATAGAACGTGTTGGGGCTCATCTATAAGAAAGTTTTTTTTAGTATGAAATCCTTAAAATTTGAAGAGCATAAAGAAAAATCTGTGCCATTAGTTGGATAATGAAGTGGTGGTGAGAGTGTTTCCATGGTAATGGTGGTGGTGAGACTGTGCCATTAATTGGAGGACTAACCTTCTAATTTTTATTTTTTATTTTAGTTTGACACACCATTTTAATGATATAGTGTCCACAAAAGTGGATGAAAGACTAATCTCACAACAAAACCAAGAGTGTAGGTTTGCATTGATAAGAAAGTTCTTTTAGCATGAAATCCTTCAAAATTTAAAGAGCACAAAGGAAAAATTGTGCCATTAATTGGATGATGAAGTGGTGGTGAGAGTGTGCCCATCTTAATGGTGGCTGTACTATGATATTGGTGGTGACTATTATGGTGGTTGCCATGGTTATAGATTTTGTAGTGTTAATACTGGTCATATTGGTAGTGTGATATCATACCAATAGAAACATAAAACTACTCTTGTCGTTTAAAAAACATGTTTGGAAATTCTTAAAATTGTTTTATAAATCAATTCAACCACACATGATTTCTTCTTTTTTCCTAGAAAATATGAAACTAGAAAACTGCCATAAAAAAAATATATCAAGGTTCTATGGATATCAAAGTGGATTTTAAGTAACATCATTTTAATGATTAACGGTCTTGGTTTATATCCACCTAAAAAAAAAAACTTATTGCCAATAGAAGCAGATTAGGAGAGTTAAATTAGGGGAAAACACGTTGTATAACTGACAATTAGATCTCCATTGTTGGTGAGACACCATATCTATATCATAGATTATGCATGTGTATGGATGGAAATGATGGAGGATCTCCCAACTTCAAGCCCATGTTATTTGATTTTTTATTTGGATTTATTATTTAGTGATTTTGTTAGACAATTTTATTTAGTGGTTTATGAGCCTAATTGATGGTTGTTATCAGGGTTTTGCTATTTATATGTAATTTTTCACATTATAAACAATTTTGATGAATTAATAAAATTTGCAGATTGTAGATTTGTCCTCCCCCTGTTCTCTTCTTTAGCTCCTACTTCTTCCAACTTTATTTTCTTCTTTCTTTCTTCCCTATCTTTCATCTTTTGAAATCTCACTTGTGCCGCATCAGCTTCGGTATGAGAGCCTGGTTGTTCCCACAACTGAAAGATCCAACATAGTTAAAAAAAATAAAAAATAAAAGCCCCAAAACTCATCATCTATAACAAACCCAACACCAGCCTCCACCCTGCTGCCCAACAAATAAACAGCCCTCACATATAGCAGTCCACCAAACCAGCAACTCTAGTCGAACCTGTCAGCTCAAAAAAGTAAAAAGAAACAGAAAAAAGTTATAGACTTTTGTTCTCTTCCTTTAGTTTTCTCTTCTCTTCTTCAGCTCTTACTTTTCATCTTTCTTCTTTCTTTCTTTCTTTCTTTCCCTTCTTTACTTCTCCTCAAATCTTACTTGTACAGCATCATATGTTCTATAATGCTGAATGTTGAGTGTTGAAAAAACAATATTTTACAACAAGGTCATAGCATGCGGATTCTAAGCTGAATGACTGGAAAGGCTATAAATCAAAAAAGAAATTTGTTTTTAGAAAGATGGAGATGACAATCATAGAGGACAACTGAAGCGAATGTTGCTTGAGATAGTATGGCTGTTTAAAATAGATGATTGACCTGAGAGTGCATTAATGAGAGGAAGGGATTGGATTGGAATACTGGGAGTTATGCTGGGACAGTGAGGCAAGGAATGCCATGGGACTGATGTGGGAAAAAAAGGTATTTAGTATCGTTACAACTCATGCAGTTGGACCTGGAGAAGAATGAGCACCTGATTTTGAGTTTTATTCGGTATTGCTCTCTTCTTTGACAAAGCTAGCAGCTAAATATTTTTTTTTTTTTATGCAATGGGGATGATGTTCAACCTGCAACTAACAGGTGGGTGCTATTCTGATGTTCAGATGAAAAACAAGTGGACATTAGTGATTCATTGTTGGTTGCCTTTAATGGGAAAAAAATTGGTGTGGGATGAAGTGATAGAGTGAACTAGTGTCACAGTAGCGTACAAATGTTTAGCCATACAAATGTGAATCGAGGATTGGGTCCATATAGCTGACCAACTACTTGGGTTTGAGGCTTAGTTTAGTTATTTATTCCCTCAGATGCTATGTCCTCTTACTTTGTTTCTGTCTCAACATATTATATTATGTCCGTGTTCTTATATTTGTTCCCATTTTCTGCGGAAACTTATTGTTGACAATAAAGTTCTGCTAAGTTTGTTCTTATATAAGAAACAAGAACTACCAAAATCTGGAATTAGATTAATGTGGTTCATGAATAAACCTCGATTACAGGTAAAGGAAGGTGGCTATGATTACAAGATGAATGAAACTGTCAACGTTGTAACTGCAAAAACAACAGAAATTGGACATAGGACATGGGGGATTATGAAAGGGGTAATGGCAATGGCTTCGCAGAAGGTTGAGGAGTACACTAAAGATGGCTGGAACACTGACAACTGGCAACAAAATAATAGTCAGAGTAATGGATATTATCAAGAGTTCAATAAACAGGAAAATAAAGGATGGAATTCTTCTTCTAGTGGACAGTCCTCAAGTGGGCATTACAATTCTTGTAGCTCTAGTTCTTGGGATGACTGGGACCGGAAAGACAACAGGAAGGAAGATAGTGTAAAGTCTACTGCATTGCATAGCAATGACGGTTGGGCAGGATGGGATGATGCCAAAGATGATGGATATGATGATAATTTCTACCATAGTGCTCCAGATAAGAAATCCGCTAGTCACAATGGAAAGTCCGATGCATCATGGACAGGTGGAGGCTTCTTTAGGTATGTGCTAAACTCAAATTTTTTTCTTATGTTTTTTTCTTCAGGTATGCTCTAAATTCGTATGTAATTTGCTGGGAAAAGGCAATTGTTTGTGTTTGGAATGATCTTCATTGACTTGTATATCGCTTTTTGTTACTGTTATCAGGTAGATTCATATTACATTCTCTCCAAAAACCCTGGTCTACTCTGAAATATCGGTTAGTTCTTGAACTGTTGCGTGGCAGGCTGCAATAATTACAAAAGTAATGGATATGAATTTACACTAGTGTGCAGCCGATTCGAAGTGCTGGCTGGATGTCATATTTCGTGGGGGAAATGCTTTGTTTAGACTGGTATATTTTCTGCAACTCTTTTTCCGTTTTATTTTTTCTTATCTAAAAAAATTTATGTACCTTTTCTGGTTCGGGTGTGTTTTGAAATTAGTTTTATATATACACCTTTAAACAGGGAGAGGGCAAACTGCCCAAATCAAAGAGCACTGCTCTTTATGTGCGAGGACATAATGTGACTTGAAAAGTCAACCTTTGTAATTGTGATGACTGATCAATATAGTCTTTCTTTCAAACTATTTCATTTTTTTTTCCACAAGGAAAATGTGATCAGTGTTGGTTTAATTAGAAAACCACGTCTTGTGTAGCTTAGCGTTGAAAATAATAAACGATAAATTGGCCAATCAAAATATTGTTTTATCGAATGTTACCCTTCGATTCAACCCTAAGCTTATGTTTAGTAGCACACTAGTTCTAGGCCCTCGTATTGCATGCGTAGTATGTTGTAATTAATTTTTCGTTAATTAAAAAAAAAAATGTTTAATAAGTCCCATTATAAATTTTACCATCAGTTTTACCTCCATCGAATTCAAAGTCGTTACTAACATAGAAATGCATGCTTGTATACTTTTTTAAGTTGCATGTCTCCTTCCGATTGTATCATTTAGGAATGCCCGCCCTACACTGATCTGATTTTGACACTGCATTTATTTGCAAAAAGCATCTGATAATATCTTTTATGATAATCTTGTCAAAATCTTGTGCTAATTGATATAATTATCTTTATTGTATTATTTTTATTGTGTTTAAAAGGGAATGATCTCGATTTAATGCTTGTGAAATTAAGATGTGTAATTCAAATATTATTTCATCTAATATCTAAATCCTAAAATTTTGACAAAAGCATATTAATAATTTGAATTGCTAGTCAGCTCAAGTCACATTTGATATTACATATATTAAATCTAAATGCATTTATTCACCAATTAGTATTTATTGATTGAAATGAATAATAAAACAATAATTTTAAATGTGTATATATAATATATTCTACACATAGCTTTTAGACTCGGCCCGGGTTTTGACCGGGTCGCCCGGGTCAAATTTTTTTAAAAAAATCAAAACGATATTGTTTTAGTAAAAAAAAAAAGTTCAATGGGTTGCAACTGGGTCTTGTCGGGTTACACTGAGTTTTTTCTTTTCCTGTTTTTTCTTCAACCCGGTCCGGTTTTAGCCCCGGGTCGGTCGGGTCCCAGGTCGATCCGTCGAGCCGAGTCGGATTTCAAAACTATGATTCTACATCATTCTTAATCGCTATTGATTTTTGAAGGAAGTATTATGAAATTGTATTATGTGATTTTACATCTTTTTAAGAAAGTATTTAATTAAAAATTAACAAGGATATAAATATCACATATTTAGCTTTGTAATATCATAAAGTTTTATATAATTTATGGAACCTCTGATTAAAAAGTTGATTTGAAATTGATGACTTTTTCTTTCCTTATAAAAGATATTCAAGTATCATCCAAATACATAAAGGGGATTAGGAAACATTGTTCCTCGAATAATGTTTTTCAACTCTTTTTTCTTCTTTATTTTTTTTGTTTATGATCACCAATTTATTTTTTATTTTTATTTTTTTATATTATGTTGGTTGGAGATTGAGTTTGATAATTTTTTTCATATTTTTTTGTTGTTATTTAAAAAAAAAACACATCAAAGTAATGGGTTAGATCTTGATTTTACAAAAAAAAAAAAAAAATCAATTTAGTTGTTTAGGGAAAATTAAAAATGATGGGATCAAAATTGAAAGTAAGGTGAAATGATAGTCATTTTATCTTAGAAAAAAAAATTCTTTTTTAATCTATCTATCAAATTGTTTTTTCATTTTTATCCTTTTACACTATAATGATTGGTGATTCAACTTAATAAGTTGTTTTATGTTGCTTTCAGTCGGTTTATCAAGGTCTCAAAAAATTATCATAACATTGAGTTGGTTCTTGATTTTACAAAAAAAAAATCTAATTTTATTGTTTGCAGAAAATAAAAGACAGGGGGACCAAAATTGAAGTTTGGTAAAATAGAAGACCTTTTTTTTTAAATGGTGTTAGTGTTTTTTTTTTTTTTTTTGAAAATTTAGTCTTGGCTGTCCAATTTTTTACAGGTCTTTTTAATTTAAAAATTATACGATTTAGTCTAAGATTTAAATTTTATTTACATTTCAACCTCTGAGTTTGAAAAAAAAAAGGTCACTAGAAAAAGATGAAGAGAGTGAAAATTCTTCATTCACTATATTTTAATAGGCATCAGTTTTTTGATTAAAGTTGATTTGAAATTCAATAACTTTATATTTTTTTTATGATCTTATGTTATTAATGGAAGATATTCAAATATCATAAAAAAAAAAACCTAAAGGGGATTAGGAAACATTGTTCCCCTCTTCATCATCATCATGCATTATGGATTAGAACAATGTTTTCATCGTTATTTTTTATTTTTTTTATAATTTTAATTTTCTATATTATGTTGATTGGTAATTGAGTTTGATAATTTTTTTTGTATTGTTATTTGTCGGGTTATTGCGATTAAAAAAAAAACATCACAATAATGGGTTAGATCTTGATTTAAAAAAAAAAATAATTGGTTTAGTTGTATAGAAAAAGTTAAAAATGACGAGACCAAAATTGAAAGTAAGGTGAAACGATAGCCCTTTTATCGTAGAAAAAAATTATTTTTTGGTCTTTTATTTTTTTAGTCCTTCCATTATTATTTTTTTCAATTTCATCATTTTGCACTGTATTAATTGGTGATTCAACTTAATGAGTTGTTTTGTATTGCTTTCAGTCAGTTTATCATGGTCTTAAAAAAAATATCCTAACATTGGATTGGTTCTTAATTTTGTAAAAACAAATTCATTTTTGTTGTTTGTCAAAAATAAAAGATGAGCGGACCAAAATTGAAAGTTTGGTAAAATAGAAGCCTTTTTTTTTAAAAAAAAATGATGTTAGTGCTTTTCGAAAATTTAGTCTTCGCCTTTAGATTTTGTTTATTTTTTTTTGTCTTTTTAATTTCAAAAATATACGATTTAGTCCAAGAATTAGATTTTATTTACATTTTAACCCCTAAGTTTGAGAAATGATAGAACATCAATGGAAAGAAGGTGAAGAAGAGACAAAGTTTTTGATTAATCATATTTTGATTGTTATCGGTTTTTTAGGCTAATATTGTGCTACTCGTTTCATTTGCTGAAGTTCCTAATCTATTGGCAAATACGCTTGATAATTTTGTCCTACTGATGTTGTTGGTCAATTTTTTGTCTTTTCTTGGTTTTAGGTTTAACTTTCACTTACTTTACAAGTGGTTGGTTTCCTTTTATATATTTTTTTTCAATATCTTTGCAATAGTTGTGTCAACTTTTCTAAAAGTATTTTTAAAAAAATTTGTTTGCCATCAAACACAACCTTTTAAGTAGATGAAAATAATATTGGTGTAGGTATCTTTTTCACTTTTTTTTTTCAAGGGTTTTACTTATAGTGATATTATGTATTTTACAACAATTGATTATTGCACTTTAGTGATAATTTAGACAGATACTCAATCATGTTTAGTACTGATCTGATCGTAAATGATCTTGCATGCTTTATGTTAGTGGTTTGAAAGGTGTCTGGGGCTATTTATTTGTGATCACATGATTGGTCCTTTTCATGTTCAAATTTTGTTTTTCTAGTAAGGTGTATTGTTTTTTTTTTTTTAATTTTTCCTTGTCAATATGTTTAGGCGTTGTATTTTAGACTATTGTCCTTTTTTCCATCTTCTTTTTACATCTAAAAGATGTTGGTGGTTGTTGACTTGATGATCATCCTTATTGTTATGTTTGGATGATTTTTGTTGTGGCTATGTTTATGTGACATGTTAGTTGGCCTTTTAGGTCAAATGTTTTGGCTTATCATTGGGTTGTAATTGGCTTTGCCCTCACAAGTCCTCTCCTTATATACACGAGATCTACAAACATATCTATCTGTAGTGTAAATAATAAGTACTCTATGGTTAAAATATTTATTTTCTGAATGCTTTGACATTTGTTTTTATTTCATTCTAGTTATTTATCAGGGGGAATGAAAAACAATTAAATATCTCTTACTACTACTCTTTTTATATATATAATTCAAATAAGTTAGAAAAGAGAGAATAAAAATGGATTCAACCTCAACACCTCAACTAAACTTGAGATTGGGTTCAAACTTCAAGTAAACTAAGAGAATAGAAGTTGAAATGCAGTTAGGGAAACTATATCATACAAGAAGTTGAAATAAAATAGAAAGGTTATACTTCTATTCTAATCTAAACTTTTAATGTAAATAGAACTTTAAATCATTGTATTATTTATTTTTACTATTACAATATTAGATGCAACAAAATCTTTCATAATTTGATTTCGAGTTTGTAGCTTGTAAAGACTCAATGAAGATTTTAGAAGGCTTAATTAATTTTATTGAGGACTTAATTGTAAGGACAATCAATTTTTTAGAGTCAATTTAGGTGTTAATTGGAAGAAATTGAAGTTTGGGGGCTGAAATTGGACTTTGAAATGCTTATTTGGTTAAATTAGGGGCTTATTTGTGAAAAACTTAAAGTTTGGTAGCCAATTAGGGGTTTGATTGAAGAAATTCAATACCAAGGACCAAGATGTAAATGACGTGCAATTTCAAGGGTAAAAGTTAGTGAAATTAAGGGCCAAATTGAAGAAAATTAAAATTTTAATGGTCAATTGGGTGTCTAAGTGAATTAATCGGAAACCAAAGACCACAATAAAAATGACGTTAAACTCTGAGGCTGATATTTTAGTTTGGTGAGGGTCAAATTGTATGTAATTAAAAGTTTTTATGTCAATTAAGGGTGCATGTACCATAATTGGAAGAACAGGGACTAAATTAAAAATTTGCCAAATCCTAAATCCAAAACCCTAAATTCTAGGGTTTAACGCGAACAACACGTCATTCAGCCTTTGTTCATCATTTTACTTGGTAGTTCACAATGATCAGGTTGGCACATTCCAAGAGCTTGTTGTGGAGTTTTAGATCTCTAAATGACGTTTTTTTTTTTGCAAATAGAAGAGGAACATCCCTTCCACAACCCCATTTCCATAAAATTGAATATTTACACCCCTAATTCTTCCATAAAAGTCATCAGCATCTTTTCCTTAATCACTCATCACTCAATTTTTCAGATTCTAGGCTAATCGAGTTGATACTTTCAAGCGAGTGAATTTGTAGCTACAGACCCTCAAATTGAGTAAGGTTGAATCCAAACAAAAGATGTGCACCCCTTCTACCAACTTCAGATGGTCTTGACGATGACGAAGGAATTGCTCCGACGAAGCCTCAAAAGTGGTCAACTCAATCAGCCTTGATTGAGATACCTACACTGCAAGATTTAACAGTTTTACCGACGGAATTTTTCCGTCGGCGTAAGACACATATTCCGTCGGTAATTAATTTACCAACGAAATCACTGACAAAAATGCTCCGTCGGTGAATCTTTCATCGGCAATTTTTTGTCCGTCGGTAAATCCGTTGGTAATAAAAAAATATTATTACTGACGGATTTACTGACGGAACAGACGCGTCGGTAATAATATTTTTTTGTTACCAACGATTTACCGATGGAAATTCCGTCGGTAATTATTTAAAAAAAATTTTAAAAAATCATTTTATAAAATTATAAAATAATTAAATTAACATAAATCAACACTCTATAATATATACTCAAAATGCTTGGAAAAGAAAATCAACTCAAAAAAATTTGCAACAAATAAATAAAATGAAAAAATAAATTCAACTAAAAAAATTCATATGAAAAAATGAAGTTGCAATTGCTAAAAATTTAAAAATCCTATAAATAAATAAACTAAAAATTGATCTCATATGAAAAAAAAAATCTCACAACAACATTTATACAATTATTAAGAACAAAAAAAATTAAAAATAAAATAAAAAACAAATATAGTGAAAATAATCATGAACAAAGAAGAAAAAAAAAATCTTACCTTAATGTAGTTGAAAGTGAAGCTAATGAGAGAAAAACAATTTCGTAAAGCATATTAATTAAAAAAAAAACTAAGAGGATAAAAGAAGAAAGAAGAAGAAGACATCCCGAGCATGGAGGAAAAGAGAAGGAGATGAGGAGAGAAAAGAAGAGGAAGAAATATATATTGATGTTTTTTACATATAGTGAAGAAGAAGAAGAAGAAGAAGAATAAGAAATGAGTCTGTCTCTTGTGAAATAAGGGGATTCAAATTTTTTATTGGGGCGCGTTAGCGACGGATTTACCGACGGATAATTGAATATTAATATTTTTTAATTATTCCATCGGTAATATTTAATTTAAATTTTCAATTTTGTAAAAAGTTTTCAGAAACCGCCAACAATTACCAGTGATTTTTCAATCCGTCAGTGATTCCGTCTGTAATATTTAAATGAAAATTTTAAATTAATTGAATTTTTTCAGAAAACCGCCAAATAACACTGATGACTTTTCAATCCGTCGGTGATTTTTTCCGTAAAGAACAATAATTAACAGTGCAATTGGAAAGTGAACAGTTTTGGAGCTCTATGGAAAATACCGACAGAATTTTCCGTCGGTGATTCCCTTTGTAATTGACATGATGAACAGTGTTCACAATTTACCGACGGATTTTACCGACGAAATTTATTCCGTTGGTAATTCCGTTGGTAAAAATGACACATCATCAATTTTTTTTTCGCTTTGTTTTAATTTTTTTCCCACGGTAATTACTTCGATATATATCGAGGGAATATTTC
>Ga0307517_10010884_pt1 | contig 12673 bp, 6 predicted proteins | sample 23_EM_MG_FD_194515 | JGI IMG/M metagenome (GOLD analysis project Ga0307517, IMG submission 194515) | Populus trichocarpa ectomycorrhiza microbial communities from riparian zone in the Pacific Northwest, United States - 23_EM | ecosystem: Host-associated > Plants > Roots > Unclassified | place...
CAATTTTCCCTCTGGCTCTGAGGTAACTACATAGACAATTATAAAGAAAGGTCTTACCAGTTCCTGCTGCTCCTTGGAGAAAGAACGCCGACCTCTGATTCCTATGTGGATTATGCTCATATTGCTCTACAGCATTGACTATTTCCCTAAAAGAATTGTCCTACTCTGGGCTTAGCTGTGCTCTCATTGCATTATAAGCTTCCTCCTCTTGTTCTGGATCATAGGCTAATTAGTCCTCTATTGCTAGGTTACTATGTCTAGCTTGTACCAGTACCCAAGAAAGTACTGGTTTAGGCAAACCATATTCTGATAGTGATTTGCCAAATTCTTTCAAGTACTCTTGAATAAGGTAAAGACCATAGTCAAGGTCAATCCTACCTTCAATTTCTTCTGGACCTTGGGGCACAGGAACCCTTCCCGTAGTTAACAGATGTGGAACATCATCACACATACTGTATCCAAAGGTTTCCCAAATTGCTAGTGGGTTGGTAATAGTTGTATGCTGAAGGGCCAAGGCAAATAGATGTCGCAGCGCCCTCCCAGTTATAAACTCTGCACCTTCTCTAAATAGAGCTCCCCACTCACCATCATCTTCCAATAACCCCAAGGCAATACCGGCAGACTTAAATGTAGGGTACGATCTACCATCAACTGTCTTCAAATGGTCAAAGCTTGTAGCTCCACGGACAACAGTTAATAGTAGGCGGAGATAATATCTGTCTCCCATGAATGGCCTTGCCGAATACATACGTCCTATTGATATACCCTTCTGCCTCTTTCTCCATCCCACTTTGCGTATATATACAAAGTGTTCTGGAAACTCATGGTATAGGTACTGTCTCCCATCCTCATTCTGCATATTATATGCAAAGAATGCAATCAGGGTTGAGAATGCAGCCTCCACTTGTGCCTGAACCTCGGCTGGATTATCATTGCCATCGAAGTAAACAGCATGGTGGCCTGGTAAATTTAGAGTGAGGTGTGTTACAGGAGGTTGCTCCTTATGAGTATCAAATTCAAACAAGCGCCAGATAGCTTCTGTTGGACCAATATACCGTCCATGAAGGTAGCGCTTGATCTCATTCTGGTCAGAGTCCACAGTAACAGTAACCCTATCTCCTCCCTTATATATGTACTTGTGATTATACTTCACAGCCTGTACCGACCCACACACCTCTACATTGATATAAGTATTGTAGCGGAGTGATAGGTAAGGGCTATAGGGTACAACCCAGCGATTATCAATCAATGCGACAGCTGCACCCCCAGATCCAGGAATAGGAATAGTAAATGATTCACCTGTATCACGACGGCGGTATAGTAGATACACATTCTCCTGTATAGTTGTCTCCTCCTGAAAGGTCTGTGGATATCCCTTATGACAGGTAGAAACAACAGCAGGGTTCAAGTCTTTCATGCACAGAGCTTTTTCATTTCCACCAACACAGTGTGTATGAACCATTGTGTTCTCGATGATACCCCTCAACTGCTGACCCATTGCGTCCTGCTCAGTTGGTAGCTCAGCCGAAATGAAGCGGTCAACATAGGCAGCAGTTAGGAACTGTGGATCGGTCTTCAAGAAGAGCAGAAGATCAAGGTGTGGTAGTCCACGCTTCTGATACTCAATAGTCCAAACCCAACCCTGCCATGGGCCAAAGATGCGCTTATTTTTTATTTGATCCAGGAGATCACGTACCTTGAGATGGAAGACTCTAGATACGAGATCTGGACGATCAACTGCAGTCTGACCAGGCAATAGCTCCTGCTCTATCTCACTCCACTTTGGATTAGCAGTAAAGGTAATAAAGAGGGATTGTTTGCCAAAGTGGCATACCAGTGCCATGCTATCCTGGTACAGCTGCTGCATGAATCTATCACCCCCCACATAACTGGAAGGCAAAATGATCCTTTTTCCCACCTCCTCCAGGTTGACATCATCCTGACCCAGTACATCTTGGAGGCCATTGTACAAATCAGTCCACAAGCGAGCCTTATTTGACTCCAGCCAGTAGAGCTTGTTTTGATCACAAATCGCCCAAGCATCAACTACAAACTGGTGCAGAAGTCGCTAACCACGCAGGATAGTAGCAGGCTCATCAGTCGTGGTATGAATGCAGAAGCGGTAGAAGGCCCTCTGAGGCATCCGCAATTTCTGACGATGATTACCATCACTATTGAGGGTCCTTCCCCAATGCCAACCAAGCTCACCACGGGGGAAGAATAGGACATAATGTAGGGGGAGGTATGAGGCATGATTGGGATTAATTATGGAGAATCCTCTATGAGGTACCACTCCATTTAATCGCTGGGCCAAGACGATGTCTCTGAATCCTGCAGTCCCATATTCCTCTGGCAGAATCATTGAAACCTCATCTGCTGTCGGAAGATTCTCACGCCTCATATCAGCACAAGACTCCACAATCAAGCTCAACTGTGGATTCAAAATGATGCGATAATCCTGCCCCTGCTCAGATATCTGTGCAAACAGTTCTTTTGCAAGAAGATAGAGTCTTATAAAGGGGCAGGTCTCCTGCAACATTTCGGTCAGTGACCTGATCAAGGCAAGACTCAATTCTGGAGCACATCTAGACCAAGCCTGAGCAGTAAAGGCAGGATCATAGAGGTACATCTGATAATATAAAGCATCCAGCCCCGCCGGTGGAAGCAGTGGCCCCTGCTGATGGGAGATTGCGCCATGGACCTGGAAAAGTTGCAACCCTTCTCCAGTCGCAGTTGGACGCTTATCCATATTGAAGCTGATTGAGGTAAATGCAAACTGGCAATTCCAGTGCCTTAAACCTTCTCTGAACATCCTTGACTGACTATTGATACCAGTCATCAAGGTATACAGAGGTTCTGGTAAGGGTAGCATTTTCTCAATCACAGCATCACCGAGTTTGCAACAGGCCTCAAAGGTACCTGCTCTGTACCGGGCTTATGCTGGGGGTTTTTCTGCAGACCAGTGCAAGGCATGACACCCAATGCATACAACATTCATGGAACCCAGTTCATGCTGGGTCCAATGTGCACGCTGCTCAATGAAAGCAAGATATACAGGGGCTGCAATTTCAAGCACTCTCTGTTCAGGCTCAACGGCCTCAATTGGAGCAGCAGGTACTGCAAGGACAGCTCTACGCCTAGAGTTTCTCCTGGCAGTCTATCATGATATGTTTCTTATTAGTCATCATTTCATGAGATTTGATTTTGAGAGAATTGACAACTTACTAAGCAAGCACTGCATGACCTACGTAGATTTCCACTGGGATCAAGATCAAACTCTATGAGAGGCTTGTGCCATCGGCACGGCCCACATCTTTGGACCTGGATAGGATTCATGCAGTGTTGGAATTAAGTAAGATTTGCTTTTCTTTTGTCGATTTGAAGTGGGGAACTTTGTACCAATATTCTGCACAATGATTAGCGAGTGCTATAGTGTATAGTTGAATGGGGTAATTACCAGATGTGGCTTTTGAGTGGGCAGGAAACAGGACAGGTGAGAGGAGGCTCAGGAGGGGTATATTATAAAAGGGGAAGAGGGTATATAGGAAAGGAGTAAGGGGGTGTGAAAAGGCAAGAAAGAGGGGTAAGAGTTTGGGTAAAGGTATAAGGAGGAAGGAATAAGAGGTGTGTGAGGCTGGGGGAGTGGGCAGTGGGAATAGTGTTCATTACGGGGTGGGGCGGGGCGGGTTTTCACTGGCCAGACCCCGCCTTTACACATGGCCGGGGGGGTATTTTTCGGGTAATCCCCGCCCCGCCCCCGTCCGTGGCCCACCCGCAGTCATTCCCTGGACGGGGCCCCGTTTGTTACCACCTATTTTTAACGGGGACCCGTCTGGGGTATGGGTGGGGCAGGGGCCTGAGCCGGGACTGGGGCAGGGAATGCCGAAAAAGACACCCGCCCCAGGCCGTTGAGTGGGGCGAGGCGGGCAAAAGGGCCAGGGGCCCACGTTTTGAGGGGCCCCGTCCGCCCCGTAACGAACTCTAAGTGGGAATAATATGAGTGGTCGTAAGAGGGGTAATTGGGTGGAAGAAGGTAGATAGGTGTAGAGGGTAGTAGGAGAAGGAAGAAAGATGTAGGGGAAGACAGAGGAAGGAAGGGAGGAGAGATAGAAGTTAGTAAGAGGTAGGAAGGGGGATAGGAGAGGGTAGAGGCCGGTGGAGAGTGTGGGGGGTGTAAGGGGGGGCGGGCAGTAGAACCAGGTAGGAGATAGTAGAATATGGTAGGAAGTGCAAGAGGGTGCCAGGGAGAGGGAGAAAGGGGAAGGGGAAGGTAGGAAATGCAAGGGAGAGGAGACTGCAAGAGGTACAAGGAGGTAGAAAGGGGTAGTAAAGCAAGGTAGAAGGTGTGTGAAGGATAGGAGAGGTAGGGGAAATAGGTGAGGGGGGTGGGGGAGGAGAGTGTGGGGCGGGAGAGGGGGTGGCGGATAGTAGAAAGAGGTAAGAGGTAGTAGCAAGGGGCAGAGTGTCATGGGGGAAAGTAGCAAAGGGGGCAGTGAGGGGGAAGAAGGTGGGGATTATAAGAGGAGATAATAGGATGGCGAGGGAGGAGATGAAAATACGGGATGGGAGGGGGTAAAAAGAAGGAGAGGGAAAAGAGGTATATTGGTATGATGAGAAAAGAGGTATGGGGTAAGAAGAGGGGGTGTAATAGTGTAGTGGGAGGAGATGTGGGGTGATGGGAAAAGGTATAGTGGGAGAAGAAGGAGGGAGGTAGTATGAGGAGAAAAGGAGGGGTTGCAGGAGAATAAAAAGAGTGGAGGTAGGCGCATGAAAATAGGAGGATAGTGGAGGAAAAAGAGGGTGAAGGGGTGTAACAGGGGGTAATATAGTGAGGGAGACATCTGGCACGCTTACAACCAGTGTGTGGGTGGGTCAGGTGACGGCCTATCAGATCATCAGATCGTACGCGCCGAGATTTATTTTACAGTACATATAGACTAGCAGGCCCTCGACCGACCGGTCAAGCGTGTCCTTTGATGTTTAATATATGCTTATAGGTCAACATAGGATATCGTGATATCTTGTAAGTCATAATTGAATATTTGAACAAGCTACAAGTATTCAGTAAAATTGGCAGCGTAGTATATACCTAGTACATAACTGAACCTATTATGAAAACAAGCAGAATACATTGTATTATTATAATAATAGAATAGACAAATGAAACAAAGGAAATAAAAAGCCGCAACTTAAATATATATAAGAACAAACAATCTAATACCTTCAGAAATTGTCAAGAACATGGCGTTGGAGAAAGCCTACCACTATGTATTAGTGAAGTGAAAGGAGTAAGTAAGAAGGAGATTAAGGAAAACTTATCTGCAAGGAATAAACTCAGAAGATATATAAGAGGTTGTTGAAGGATACGTCATGGATCTATCAGTGAAGAATTAGTATAACAAAAGACTGTCATTGTAGAAAATTAATGAATCTGAAGATGAAAGCATACGAGAAAAGCAGAGAAGAAAAGCAGGTAGAATGAACAAGAGCGACAAGGGTGGACAATATAGGAGCGGAAATGTCGAGCTAGGAGATGAAAAGGTTAGATGGTACAATGCCAGAACCTGAAACGGAACGAAGGTACAGAGCTTACATTCGAGATATTAGAGAAGAACCTCAGGATACACAATATTCTGTGTCAGAGTGGGTGTTTGCTCAGAGGGGAGAAGAGTTAGTCCGTTAAGAGATGTGACTCTAGATAATGCAACATAGAGCTGGCCATGAGTGAAGGCTGAAGTGCGTAGATCAATGCCAACATGCTCTAAAGACTGGCCCTGAGACTTGTTAACAGTCATAGCATAGCATAGACGAACGGGAAACTGGGTGCGTTGCAGTATGAATGGAAGATCTTCCGCAGAAGTCGTAAGCTTAATCCTAGGCAGAAGGCAAACCTTCCCATCAAACTTTCCACCCATGATGGCAACCTGCAAGCAGTTGCGCCTGATTCCCAAAACTCTCATCCTGGTACCATTGCAAAGACCTTCTCGGGGACTAAGATTGCGTAAGAGAATAATTGGTGCACCAATTTTCAGTCGGAGGCAGGAAGGGGGAAGCGATGCCAGGCTAATACTCTGCAAATACTCAACAGCGAAGGGTTCAGCAACAGCAGCATCCTCACCAATATCGACATAGTTGGCAGCTTCGAATCTGTACTCCACTCCCGGCATCCGTTCCACTAAGAGATTATTGAAATCATCAACTGTGTCATTACGGAAAGCGAGAATAGCTCTCCCAATAAGAGCTTTGTGGCACTCCACTGCATCATTCAATAACGGTTGTGGATATAGTTGATCACAAAGCTGCTCAACCATAGCCACGCGGCGAATATACGACGGAAGTGGAAGCTGCCCGTGAAGTTGGGGGTTGTGGACAAGGTCTCGGAGAATGGTAAGAAAGACTTGATTGACCTCACTGGCAACAACACGCATACTCCGCAAAAGTTGAAGAACATGTAACTTATTCCAGATTGATGAATGACGGATACAGGCAAGCACAGTTGCCTGTCTTGTCCCACGACGGATAACTGGTAGGATCTGGGCAAAGTCACCTCCGAGAACAACGGGAATCCCACCAAACACACACTCTGCTCCCGTATTACAGATATCATTCAATGTACGATTCACCGCTTCGAAGCAAGCCTTATGCTGCATCGGAACTTCATCCCAGATAATTAGGGAAGTTTTCTGAATCAACTGCCCAAGGTTCGAGTTGGGTGTAATATTGCAGACACCATTTGTATCGTTGGATAGCGGAATCTTGAATCTTGAATGCGCTGTCCGACTGCCGGGAAGCAGCTGAGCAGCGATACCGGAAGATGCAACACACAACACTATCTTATTCTGTGAACGCAAATAACTGCACAAACAGTTGTAAAGAAAGGTCTTTCCTGTACCGGCAGGTCCATGTAGGAAGAAGGCGTTGTTAACATCTTGTTGGAGGGGATTGGTATCATAGCTTTCCACTGCAGCCACAATTTGCCTAAAACAGATACCTTGTTCCTCATTCAACCGCTCTCTCATCGTTACCGACAACTCTCGCTCCTGCTCCATATCATATCCCTGCTCCTCTTGGATTAGTGCATTTCCTCCAACTTGTGCCTCTCTATTCTGCCAATCCAACACGGACTGCGGTAGACCAAACTCTTCCATGGATTTACCATATTCGTTCAAAAGCTGCTGAATATGGTAAAGACCATAGTCAAGTATAAGGCCACCTTCCATACCCTCTCCACCTGATGGTACCATAACTCTACCTGTCTGAAGTAGGTGTGAGAGGTCATCTCCAAAGCTCAGGGCAAACGTCTCCCAGATCTGAAGTGGGTTGGTGATCGTGGTGAACTGTAGGGCCATAGCAAACAGCTGACGCAATGCATGTCCGGTCATAAACTCTCTTGCATCGCTAAACATTGCCATCCACTCTCCATCATCCTCCAACAGCCGCAGGGCTACACATGCTGCCTTGAAGGTCAGATGCAGAACTGCATCTACTGTCCGAAGATGTTCAAAGCTAGTAGCCCCTCGTACAACAGTGAGAAGTAACCGTAGATAGTAGCGCTCCCCCATGAATGGGCTTGCCGAATACATCCTCCCAATCGATTTCCGCTGGATCCTGGGCTTCCATCCTTGTTTTCGCACATATACATAATGCTCCGGGAATTCATGGTACAAATACCCTCTTCCATCCACATTCTCCGAATTGTACTTGAAGTAAGCCAGAAGGGTGGTAATCGAGCTATCCATGCGCTGACGTAGGATGACAGGATCTTCATTTTCTGAGAAGTAAATTGGCTGCTGGTCTGGAAGGTGTAGCTGAAGATGCATGACAGGAGGTTCCTCTCCATGGGTAGAGTATTCAAACAGACGCCACACGGCTTCGGTAGGTCCTATATATCGGCCATGCAGATACCGCTTGATCTCATCCTGATCCGATTCGAGGATAACAGTAGCACGATCTCCACCCTTGTAGATGTACTTATGAATGTACTTAACCGCTTTGACAGAACCACAGACCTCCACATTAATATGAGCCCTGTAGCGTAGCGAGAGATATGGACTATAAGGTACCACTCGGCGATTGTCAATAAGAGCTGTAACATCTGCTCCACCCCTGCGAATACTGATTGTATATGCCTGACCCATATCGCGCCTCCGGTAAGTAGGATAGCCATCCTCATTGATAATTGTTTCCTCCTGGAATGAACGTGGATATCCCTTCTGACAGGTCTGAACAATGAAAGGGTCTAGCCCCTGCATACAGAGAGCGCTCCCATTTTGTGCAATACAATGTGTATGTACCATTGTTGTTTCAATGATACCCCGAAGCTCCTGATTGATAGCATCATCAGCAGGTGGTAGTTCTGCACTAATGAAACTGTCGATATTGCGAGCCGTCAGAAACTGATGGTCGGTTCTCAGGAATACCAAGAGATGCAAGTGGGGAAGACCACGCTTCTGGTACTCTATTGTCCAAACCCAACCCAGCCAAGGTCCAAAGACTTCCTTGTACCGGATTTGATCTAACAAATCACGCACCTTAAGATTGAACACTCTTGCCACAAGATCAGGCCTGTCAGCCGCTGTCTGAGCAGGTAAGAGCTCGCGCTCAATCTCAACCCATTTGGGATTCGCAGTAAATGTTATGAAAAGGGAAGGTTTCCCAAAGTGGCGTACAATAGCTATGCTGTCCTGGTACAGCTGTTGCATAAACCGATCACCTCCCAAATAACTGGATGGCAGAACAACACGCTTTCCCGTTCGTGTAAGATCAATATCTTCTGACTCCATAACATCGGCCAAACCATGATAGAGATCTGAACGGATATTGGCCTGATGGGAACGTATCCAGGCCAACTTGTTCTGATCACAGACTGCCCAGGCATCAACGACAAACTGCTGGAATAGCTTTTGGGCTTGAAAGATTGTGGATGGCTCGTCCAATCGCTGATGTAGACGAAACCTATAGAATGTACGCTGTGATAGGTTCTTCTTCTGATGACCACCCTCACGATTATCCAAGGTTCTTCCCCAATGCCAACCTGGCTCGCCATAGGGAAAGAGGAGAACATAGTGTAGGGGAAGGTAGGAGGCATGATTGGGATTGATCAAGGTAAAATGGTTGCCTTGATCATCCCCATTGGTCCGACTCGCAAGAACAATATCACGGAAGCCAGCAGATCCATACTCCTCCGGCAGAATCATTGAGACTTCATCTGCTGTTGGTAGATTCTCCCTTCTTAGATCTGCTCCTCGTTCAACAACAAGTCTAAGCTGTGGATTCAGAATTATACGGAAGCTGGTCTCAGCTTCAGCTATTTCTATGAGTCTTTCCCGAGCCGTAAGATAGATGTGGATTAAGGGATTCGTCTCCTGCAACATCAATGTCAAGGAAGAGATGATATCCGCATCCAGTTCTTGTGCATGTCTTGATCTGGCCTGGGCGGCAAATTCGGGATCGTACAGGTAAATTTGTGAATAGAGTGCATCCCGACCATCTCCCGGGACAAGAGGGCCCTGTCGGTGATAGAGCGCTCCATGGATCTGAAACATTTGGAAGGTTGTACCCATCTCGCTCATTCTTCGATCCATGTTGAACTTAATACTGGTAAATGCAAATTGTTCATTCCATCTGCGTAGGACTCTGCGAAAGGATTTGGATCGAGTATCTGTTGCTGTCATCAAGGAATGCAGTGGCTCAGGGAGTTGACGCATCCTCTCCAGCTTGGCATCACCATGCTTACAGCAGGAATGGTAGCTCGCCTCACCACCGTGTGGCCTCTTTCCCGATGGCTCTGATACCCAGTGAAGCGCCTGGCACCCGGTACACCTGATATCCATTCTTCCCAGATCATGGGTTATCCACTTGGCTCTTTGATCAATGAAACCCAAAGGTAATTGGATTCCCCTTTCCTGACGTCTCTCTCCTCCCCCTGCGGGAGGTGCAAAGTTTTCGATCCCTCCATCCACCACTGGTCGTACTCGTACTCTTGATGCTAGTGCAGTAGTCTATATTATTTCACACCTAATTAGCTCTCCTGCTTCACTACCACTTGATGTCCCCGTTTCATATTATTAGCTTACCAGACATAATCTGCAAGTTACCTGACGTATATCTTGCAAGTTTACATCAAACTCAGAAATAATCTTCTCCTGCCCACAGCGTCTACACCTCTGCATCGGCAACCTGTTGTCTGTAAATTGTTAACCTCAATTCCTCTCTAGCAGAAAAGATCACCATACCTTCTGATCCCTCTCTCAGTGCTACCACTTGTCCTCCCATTACCGCTTGATCAAAAGATACAGGTATATCCAATCCATCATGCACCCTGTGTCTCATCTCTCCATCTGCTGTATGACTGGGTCAGTCATCACGCTAAACTATAGAAAACAACTTGATCTTGAATACCTTCAGGATCCTGCCTACTACCTATGTCCTCTTGCCTTATCTCCTCTGCTGCTTGTTGCACCCCGTTTGCCATTTCTTCATCCACTGGATTACTGAGTCAGTTATCACGCTAATCTATTGAAAACAACTTGATCTTGAATACCTTCAGGAGCCTGCCTAATACCTACATCCTCCTGCCATACCTCCTCTGCAGCTGGGTGTTGCTGCCGTCCTCTCCTATTTCGCCGCCTCTCCTATTTGGACAGTCAGACAAATTAGTAACTGAATTAGCTCTATATTAATATATCAGTGGATAAGTAAACCAAACCAAGCACTGCCGACAAGTGCGGCGTAAACTGCCCCGCAGATCACGATCAAAATCAATATCCGCCTTGCGTCTCCTACAGCCGCTACACAGTCTTAGAGTCATTTCTAACTTGATCAATATAGAGCTTGTGATAATTCAATGTGTCGTGGGTAGTACAGTCCGTAGAAAAATAAATCAAAAAGAGGGTAATGTTGTAAGCCGTGAAGTGTTGTCGTACTGAGAATAAAGGACTGTAGATCAGAAAGCCAAAGTACGAGAAGAGATTGTTAATTGAATGGAATACACTGTGCCAAGCCTCATGTCTTGGCACCACTCAAAAAAAATACAACATTATATTGCCAAGCCCTAGCAGAATTGAATTACAAAATTTTAATTATTATATTAAGTACAATATTTATTTATAATACTTTTCGGCTATGTTTAATAACGTAACCTGTATCCCAGTTTATGAAGAAATATTATGCTGAGATATTCCATTCACACCAGCTCTGAGCTTTTATAATTAATTATACAATTAAAATAAATCATACGATTATTACTACTCATAGGTGTATATTATTTAGCAATTATATGCTGGTGTTGCATAATCCGATTCTATTGGACCTTCCTGTTAGCTACTATTCTAAACTCATTTATATATAAAATAGGAGTGCGAGGCGCGGGAGTGGGGGTATAAAATTCCAGTTAGACTCAGGAATGAGCTTTTCATTATACTCGGAAAAGAGCTTCCTTTACGCACTCGGAAAAGAGGGGTCCGTTATGCTCGGGAAAGAGCTTCCTTTACACACTCGGAAAAGAGGAGTTCGTTTAGCCTCGGGAAAGAGCTTCCTTTACACACTCGGAAAAGAGGAGTCCGTTTAGCCTCGGAAAAGAGCTTCCTTAAACTCGGAAAAGAGTCTCATTTACCCTCAGAGCGAGCTACAGTTGTTCCTCATGTTGGAGGTGGAATACAGAGTCGAAACCGTGCTTCCTGACCATGGATGACTCATCCCACACTGAACTTTTAGGATTCAGTGCTCCACCTACTTATACCCCTGCCACCCCTACGTATAGGTGTGGTGTGGTTTGGGTACAGTGTATGGTAGGGACTTGAGTAAGGGTGTCACAATGACAGTAGACAAAGGGTAGCACAAGGGAGTATGGGATAGAGGGGCAAGAATTAGCAAACTAACAGGAAGGAAGTCACCTTTAGAAAGTAAGCCAATATAGTGTCAGAGTAGAGGGTTTTGTAAGATAATAACAGGGAGAAGTAAATAAACAGGACATGCTATCAATTTTATTAGCAGGCATGTGAGTCAGCTGGAGGGGGAAATACATGACACAGAGACAATTGTATTATTGAAATGGGATAATCGTAGTTTGATGCCTTATAGCGGAAGCGTGATATAAAGGGGATGTGGTGGGAAGGAGAAGCGGGATGTGGTTGTGGGTGGGAGAGAAGCAACCTGGTGAAAGAATTTTCTTTCTAAAACAGTGGTTGCTGCCAATATGTTAGCAGGCATACGAGTGAACTGGAGGGGAAAAGACATGACACGTAGATGATAGAATTATTGGAATGGTATAATTGTGGTTGTAAGCGGTATACTGGAAGCGTGAGATAAAATGGATATGGGGGGGAGGAGAAGGGGGATGTGGTTGTAGGTGGGAGAGAAGCAGGCAGGTGAAAGAATTTTCTTTATGAAAAAGTTGTTACTGCCAAGCCAGGTGTAGGTGACACCAAAACATTTATGGGTGACGCCCCCAATTTATCTGAGCGCAAACATGAGTGATATTTCATGTCAGGACATTTGGATTAGATTAGATCGCACGCCGAGAGATCCACTGTTCAGTACATATATGACTAGCAGCCCCTCGACCGACCGGTCAAGCATGTCCTCATAGTTGAAAGTGTAATATGCTAGCATAGTCATGGGAGTGAATTATATAATATGTTGGTTGAGGGCAGGAGGTTGATGGCAAGGATAG
>Ga0307517_10010885_pt1 | contig 12673 bp, 11 predicted proteins | sample 23_EM_MG_FD_194515 | JGI IMG/M metagenome (GOLD analysis project Ga0307517, IMG submission 194515) | Populus trichocarpa ectomycorrhiza microbial communities from riparian zone in the Pacific Northwest, United States - 23_EM | ecosystem: Host-associated > Plants > Roots > Unclassified | place...
CGGACGCTTGACAATTGGACCACTCCAGTCGTCAGTGGAGGGGAACAAATTTCAAGGCAGGAAGCTCCAGGACTGGAATGTCCACTGCTAATCAAACCGAGAGAAGAGACAAGGTGAAACAATAAGCATTACGGGTGTTCAAAATAACCGGCTCATATGTAATATTTATATTATTTAACATGATCTAACCTATTAAAATTAAATAATATGAATAAAATTACATAATATAAATATTATAAATGATAGTGGATTTAAAAAATATAAAAAAAATATCATGAATCGAATTACGGGTCAAAATTTTTAAAACTCGCTCAACATGATTTCTCTTGTAAATTATACACTCTTTTTATATTTACATTTAATAATTTGTGAATTGTTATTTTATATAGAAATGTTTCGGATCTAAAATTCTTGTTAATCAACTTTCTATTATATCTCTTTAACATAACAAAAAAAAAACTTGTATCTTTGATGGAGGAAAAAGGCGGGGTAACTATAATTTAATAATAATGCAATGCATAGAAATTACACTTAACATTGAAGATGTCATGGCACCTATAGTCTATATTATAGGCCTATCTATAAATACTGATTATTAAAAATTAGCAATATAAGCTCAACCCGTGAATATCTATAATATCCACACAAAAATTAGTCCAACCTAATATATTCAACCCACTTGGATCTAAAAAACTTAAAGACGTCGAGTTTATAATATATAAAATATTAGAAATTGAGTCGAATACAATTATAGACTCAAACCCAACCCAACTATATTCATGAACATCCCTACAGTATATTGTTATCCAAGTTCTAAATTGCAAATATTTTTAATGATTTAAAATAAAAATATAATTTTTTAATTAAAACTATTTTTTTTTATTTATGTAATTTTTTTATTAAAAGCACTGTTTTTGAAATAAAAATTTATTATGATCATGAAGAAATTAATATGTAAGTGAAATATAATCCTATTCTATATATATATATATAAAAGGTTGACAATAACACAATGTTTGTCAAAGAAAAGCTAGTAATTTTTGTTTTCTTGTATGTCTGATAATTATGCATGTTTTTAGCATAAACACAGTGAGGATGTGAGACCAATATAAATAGATGGATGAAAGTCTAATAAACTCCTTGATTGTAAATATATTTCATTTCACTTTATTACTTTGTTTTCTTCTAAATATCCATAGTGATTATACAATTATTTAAAAAATAATAATTAGTGTATGTATTCCACGTGCCAACGTTACTGTTATTTAAGGCATGCCTAAAAACTTGCATAATTATAAATCAATCGCCTAATAATTCTATAAAACACCAACAACTATTTGAAAACTTCTAGAATTATAATCAACCACCCAATAATTCCTAAAACCTTCTTATCTTTATCAAGGGTTTTTTTAGATCAAATCTAGAATTGATAACCCTAAACATTATATAATATAAATATTTGAAATATAACATTATAAACATTTAACCATTTTTTGGTGTTTAGAGAACATTGAAAATAAATTTATTTTCTATGGTATCTTAATTTTATAATAAAATTTATATGATTCAAAATGTAAGGTTATTGTATTCAAATGTATTTTCTAGAAATATTATCTAAATTAAAGTATTATATGCACTAATATACTTTTATATTATATATTAACATCCTAATATATTATTTTCTAATAATATTATATTTAAAATTATCTTATTAATTATATATATATATATATAAGAATTATAAAATATTATACTACTTTAGTTTTATGGTTTTCATAAAAAGTGTTTTCTAATTTTATTAAACCAGAAAATATGTTACTCCATCTAAAACTTATATTTCTCTTTGATTAAGAATGGAATTCCATCAACATTTTTTACAATGCAATCAAATATAAAACAATTAAAAAAATATTTTTCAAAATAACATTTTCTAGCAAACAAGCAAGCAATAACTTTTATTGGAGCAGGAAATGGAATAATTGTGTTTACTTTCCCAAAATTGCATTGCCGTACGTAATTATTTCCCCATTCAAACAATCAGGGGTAATATGGTAATATAAACTAGAAAAAAAGAACGCCAAGAAGAACGTTTCAACGGTCTCCCCGCTCTCTTCCTTCGGACATTCCCTTTTCCCGGTTCCTTCGCCAACCTCCTCCTTCTTCTTCCTCGTTATTCAACAACAAGAAAAGTAAAAAGAGAGGAAAAAATAATATATTAAATAGATCACGGAAACTAATATCTCTTTCGCGCACCGAACGACTCATCAGCTCACCGACTCGGAACTTCCTCGCCTGCCGATCAAAACCGACTCATCAAGTCAGCATTTCGCCTCGCAATGGAGACTTTGATTTCATTGGTGAACAAGATACAGAGAGCGTGTACGGCACTCGGTGATCATGGTGAAGACAACGCCCTGCCTACTCTCTGGGAAGCCTTGCCTTCCATTGCCGTCGTTGGTGGCCAGGTACCATCTCTAATCCAATCTATTCTAACTACTAATAATAATTTCAGCTCTTCATTTCAATGAATCCACCCACCGCTTTCTTGTTTATATTCTAAATTGGATCATTCATCTTCTTCTTTTTTTCATGTGGTCATATTGGCGGTTGTTTGATTTTTATTTCTTGAATCACGTTATTGTTTATTTCTCTGATTTGGTTTGATTGCTTTGTGTTTTAGTTTGCTATTCAAGTAATATATCCATCAAAATAATTGTTTTTAATTCTACCGTGATCATTTTCTTTATTTTTCTTCTTTTTGGTTATTTTGAAACATTAGTTTTACACATAGATTTTTTTTTCATAATTGAATGCAAATCAGACGAAACCTATAATTACTATCAATTTTAAGATGTATGGGTTTTTTTTTTTTTAAGTGTTCATTTTTTAATAAAGTGATGTTTTTTTATTTGATCAGCTTAAATGCGCACTACTTCCACAAAATCTTTTCAAATATTTATTTGGAATTTCTACCCTTTTGAACTATTTGTTATTTAATCATCTAAACGTGTTAATGGTTCATAGAGTTCCGGGAAATCGTCCGTGCTGGAGAGCATTGTTGGAAAGGACTTCTTACCTCGTGGGGCAGGTATTTAAGCTGTTGATACCTTCCATGCTCGCAATATTTGCACGCGGAGATTATGTATTTGTTGGTGATTTTTTTTTTCTATGGCCTTTAGTGATGCGAGTATTTTTCAGGGATTGTTACACGGCGTCCTCTTGTCCTGCAGCTTCATAAGATTGACGAAGGAAAAGAATACGCAGAGTTTATGCACCTCCCGAGAAAGAAATTTACTGATTTCGGTATGATCTATGGCCTTATGTTTTTCCTCTTTTTGCTACTTTTTGATGACTGTTAGATAGTAGTTGCAATATATGCCAAGTGATACATATGTTGATGATAACTAGTTTCTGTTTTATCATCGTTTGGTTGACTTAGTTTTGGCAATTATTTGTAAGCATATATGTTTTATTTCTATCTCAGTTGCTAATCATATTTCTATTATGAATAGCTGCCGTGAGGAAAGAGATCGCTGATGAGACTGATCGAGAGACAGGTCGCAGCAAACAAATTTCTAGCGTTCCAATCCATCTAAGCATTTTTTCTCCTAATGGTGAGACTGCGATGCTCATTACACTATTTTTACTTAGATGCATGTGGTTTTAGCTTTAGTTCATTCTGAGTGAATGATTATAAACCAACAATATATGGACAGTCATTTTTATTATTTGATTGGATGAGCAGAGAATCAGAGGGACCACAATCAGCCAGTCGTATTAATCTGGCGTGTTACAGTGTGCTGATCATTCTATCATTCTTTGCTTGAGAATGGACTTGTATTCAACTAAGTTTCTAAATGTCGTTTCATCTTTATGCTTTTCAAATAATCTGTCTCCAGTTTTCTGTCAGGTGTATGGCTTGAATTTTATTTTGAACGCTCTGAATTTCTCTTGAATTGCCTTCTATTCGGCACTATCTTATACAAAACACTCTGAATGTCTCTTGTGATTTTTTGTACTTTCCAGTTGTGAATTTGACCTTGGTTGATCTTCCTGGACTTACTAAAGTAGCTATTGGTGAGTTATTGTGACAAGTCTTTTCTGTTAATGTTCATACATATTTTACCTGTTTTCCACAAGAGTGACTAATGGCCAATCTGATAATTGGGTCATCATAGATGGTCAACCTGAAAGTATCGTGCATGACATCGAGAACATGGTCCGGTCATACATTGAGAAGGTAATTTTCCTCAAATGTTTCATACTATATGGTACCAAAAGTCAAACTTAATGGAAAATGATTCCAATTAGAGCTTCTGAGAGCATTTTGATTGTATTTATTATATCATAAATATGTTCATTGTGAATGTTCATAATGTTTAATGGTATAAATCATTTTCAACATGATCTACCACATGCATAAATTGTCCCTTTTAGTCCAATTTTTGTGAATTTTTTGGGGTGCAATATTAAATTAACTCTGTTCTTTCAGCCAAACTGTATTATTCTGGCAATTTCTCCTGCAAATCAAGATCTTGCGACAAGCGATGCAATCAAGATCTCCCGTGAAGTTGACCCTAGAGGTAAGATTTCATACAACTGTACATATTCACCTGGTGCAAAAATGAACTTAATGGATTCATTTGCCTTCATTGTTTGGATAGAGCAAGTCAGCTTTGCTACAACATTACTCAATACAAAAGATTAATCAGACCAATATTTGAAAATTAGTGCAAACTTGATATGTAGAAAAAAGGTAAAAGAGGAAAATTTCCATTTTCCAGCAGTGTGGAGGAACATGTATACCTCAAAACGTACAAGGGGACAAGTTATAAAGATGACTTAGATAGTAATTCAGTGGATCCAGGGTAGATTAATGAGTTTAACAATCTATTTTCATCTCTCTCTCTCTGTTCCTTTTTCTTTTTTTTCTTTTTTGCCTTTTATCTTATGTGACCAACTTTCAATTTGAAACTCATTTGTCTTCATCTGGGAGAGCGGTGTGTTCATCATGTTCACTGAACAAAATTGAGTGTATTCATCAGTCAAATGTTAAATTTTGAAATTTTAGAATTTTCTATCACATTCTTTTTTATTTAACATGATGATGATTACTGTAGACAAGATATTTTACCCTTTTATTTGATGATCGGATTTCAGGGGAGAGGACATTTGGAGTTTTAACAAAGATTGATCTCATGGACAAGGGTACTGATGCAGTTGATGTGAGTTTCATACTTTAAGTTCGCAATCAAGTCTCATACTTTTATTAGACAGTAGAGTTTCAGTTTTCTGTTGGATTCATGTGGCCCTGCTCTTTCATATGGGCCTTTTCTTCACAAAAAATGCATTAACGTTTGATACAGTGGAATTGTGTGATACATGGGGTGTTTTATTATTTAAATCATCTTTGGCATGTATCATTTGTATGTGGTATCAAATCAGTAAACATTCTCGTTTGTCTTTCGTCATTGTGAAGCTAAAGCAATGTTTGTTATTGGATGTGGCAATGCTGATTTTAGTTAAGTAGATGGAGTACTGTTTGGAAGAGTGGTTAAAGATGTTCTAAAAGCTTAATGTTACTTCTTCCTGCCTTTGTTGTAATGTTATTACTAACATGGAAGTGTCGAAGTTTCATTGCAATGAATTTCTACTAATATTTTTGGCTTATCAGATCCTGGAAGGAAAATCATACAAGCTACAGTTTCCTTGGATTGGTGTTGTGAATCGCTCTCAAGCTGATATTAACAAAAGTGTGGACATGATTGCTGCTCGGCGCAGAGAGCGGGAGTATTTTCAAAGTAGCCCTGAATACGGGCATCTTGCTAGCAGGATGGGTTCTGAACATTTAGGAAAGATGCTTTCTAAGGTATGCTGAGATGTTAGTGGGAATTTACATGTGTGCATAAATTCACAGATGCTCACAGATGTCTTCTGGTGCACGCACACAGACACACATCCAAGATTTGTATAGAAATTCTCATTTGCAGCAGTTAATTTGTATAGATGGAAATGTCCTATATTGTACAACCTTCACATGGTAGCAAGCTTTTGTTGGAAAAAATGAAATCACCTGTCTCTTCGTTTACTTGATTTCTTGTTTCCCTGTTGCCCATTTATAAACCATTTATGTTGTTCTGTTAATTTCGTTCTGATAATGGACATGGTAAAAAATTTCAGCATTTGGAACAAGTCATCAAGTCTCGAATCCCTGGCCTTCAGTCTCTTATTAGCAAAACCATAAATGAACTAGAGACAGAATTAAGTCGTCTTGGGAGGCCAGTTGCTACTGATGCTGGAGTAAGTATTCCATTTTATCTTTGGTTCGATTAATCTTACAGTTCCTTTTTCATTCTCTTTTTATTACAGCCTTCTGACTGGAGTAGGGTGACCCAATCATTTAGCAATGTTACTTTTGGTCTTCTTTTGCTTTCTGTGAAGTTTATTTACAATTACAGTAGGCATTATTCTTTCCTTGTCAAATATCATTGATTTGCCACTATTTATTTTCAATGCAGGGAAAGTTGTATATGATAATGGAAATATGTCGTTCTTTTGATCAAATTTTTAAAGAACATCTTGATGGCACGTATGTATTTGCATTTTTTGAATTAATTGGAATGCAATTTTGTTCACATGATGGTTTGCATTTCAACCATGGGATTGATGGGACTTGTTTTCTACAGACGTTCTGGTGGTGATAAAATCTACAACGTGTTTGATAACCAGTTACCTGCTGCTCTGAAAAGGTTGCAATTTGACAAACACCTTTCAATGGACAATGTACGAAAGCTGATAACTGAAGCTGATGGATATCAGCCACATTTAATAGCTCCTGAACAAGGTTATCGCCGTCTTATTGAATCTACTTTGGTGACTATCAGAGGTCCTGCAGAGGCAGCTGTTGATGCGGTATGCACATGTATTCATTGTAATTGTGTGTCAGGAAACGTAATTGTTGGTGACCATAAAAAATGTTTTGGTTAAGGGGAGAGTAGCTATTAATACTGCTATGTGATTTGGTCAGAATTTCAATCCTTATTTTGGGCTACCTGAATTATGCACAAGTGGCATGTGTACTTGAGCTTGCACTGCCACTTCTTTCCTCAGTCCTTTTGGTTCCACCTTTAGATTCTAGATTGAAATTACTATATGTTCTTATTGCTTTGATCTAGGAGACTTCTTTCTAGTTCTATTTTTCTCCATCTTTTCCGAAGGCTAAAGTTTATCTATCTTTAGAATATAAATTCTGTCAAACATGCTGTTAATAATCATACATTTTTCTATAGCAATGGTATGGGATTTCGGTTTGTATCTGGCATGCATTGTTATTGATTTTTTCATCTCAAGATTGCTGTTTTCAATGCCAGAAGAAAAATAAGGAAAGGGAAAAACAAACCCTCTGGATTTCATGTTTTGTTACTGCAGTTTCCATAAAATGTGGGTCAATTAATCCGATTTCTTATTTTTTCCATGATTTCAGGTTCATGTTATACTGAAGGATCTGGTTCATAAGTCTATCAGTGAGACAATGGTAAGTCTCTATGACTCTTACTTTAATGAATCCATTGAAGTTCATTCATATATTTTCATGCCACTCACACATTGATTTACTTAATTGCAGTAGTATGTGTTTTTTCAATGAAATGATGCATTTGCTTTTAAGATATTAGCAGATAGATTTTGTCCCATATGCTCAAAATTATGTCGGATTTCTTGAACTTTGCTTTGGAAATGAAGAAATATCTCTTTCTTTGCTGCAAATATTAGTTTCACCCTGTTCCTATAAAACCATTATTGTCTGTTTTTCTTCTGTCCTGCCTTTTAGTTTTATGTGCTTGCTCTCTCTATTGCGTGTAGGAACTCAAGCAATATCCCACTTTGAGAGTGGAAGTTAGCGCTGCTGCTGTTGACTCACTGGATAGAATGAGGGAAGAAAGCAAGAAAGCAACTTTACAGCTAGTTGATATGGAGTCCAGTTACTTGACTGTTGAATTTTTCCGGAAGCTTCCTCAAGATGCTGAGAAGGGTGGAAACCCTACACATTCGATATTTGACAGATATAATGATTCATATCTCAGGCGAATTGGTAAGTAGCTAGAGGTACCTATGCAGTCTTTCGCAGCATTTGACCTGTTTAAAGTTTTGGAAAGACATGTTTTGTAGTTAAGACCTGCACTCGAGAGATTACCTCACACTAGATTACTTTAAATGATTTCTTCTTCTATTTCAGTGCCTTGAGGGCGTCATGTGTGAATCTTTTTTTGTCAGGGCCATCTCTGTTTGTTAAAGAAAGAAAAAGAAAAGAAATGACACAGTGGTTCATCTTTTTACTTGGAAATAAAACAAAATATCTTCACAGTTCTAGGTTGAAAAACAGTACATGCCTCTTTTCATAATGATTATAATTAAAAATTTGTTCTCTATTTATTTTCTTTTCAAAACTCAGGGAGCAATGTCTTGGCCTATGTCAATATGGTTTGTGCAAGTTTGAGGAACTCCATTCCAAAGTCTGTTGTCTATTGTCAAGTACGTGAGGCCAAGCGCAGTTTGCTTGATTTTTTCTTTGCGGAATTGGGTAAGAAGGAGGTAAGGATTCCAATCCCTTTTCCTTTTCCTATTTCATCAATGTCAGAGAGATAGAAGATTGCTGAGCGGTGCTAATTACCCTTCTTTTATTCATTCAGACAAGACAGTTGTCTTCCTTGTTGGATGAGGATCCAGCGGTGATGCAGCGCCGTACCTTACTTGGAAAGAGGTTGGAGTTGTACAGAAGTGCCCAAGCAGACATAGATGCAGTTACATGGGGCAAGTAGAGGGTAATAGCTTGTTTACTTTCTTAAAACATGGGATTTAATAGTTGGATTTCCGATTCTTTGATTCATGAATACTAATTCCTAGTACGTTGATTGGGAAGAGCAGATAGCTTCGTGCCACGGCTTTCTTAGCAGTTACACTTTTTAATGACCGATTTGAGCTTTTACTATATCCATTTTTCTTCTTCTTAGATTATAGCCATTTTTTTTACTTCTTAGATGATAGTTTTTTTTTTTTTTTTCAATGGTGATGAGTTACAAAAACTTTTAAAGATTATGGTCTCTCCAAGGAAATTACGGGTTGGGAAATGAAGGTCAAGGTTGGGTAACTGGGATATTTGCAAAGCAAGTGTCCTGGAAGGTTTGGGGACCTTTCATTGTCTAAGTTAGGGGATAAAAAACCAATTAAATCAAGAAAACAAAAAAAAACTAACCGAGAAAATCGAACCATAAAAAAAAATTGATTAAATCAATTAGAATATTTAAAAAAATATTCGGTTTGGTTTTGTAAGGCTGAAATCAAAAAACTGAATCAAATCAAAAAAATAAACTAAACAAAAAAAAAACCAAAACTAAACTCATTAGAAAAACCTTTAAAAAACAACATAATTTTTTATTTTTAATATAAAATAACTATACCAATCGAAAACCTCTTAAACACAATTAAAAAGTGTTCGAACAAAGAAAACTTCTTATCTTAAAACCTCAACACCATTTTAACATGTGGCCAAAGGGAACATTTTAGAAAAATCCAATTATCAACGGTTAGATCACAATGAGCAACAGCTTTATGTATCTACTAGACAATGATAAACTTGGGAAATCTGCTAAATACATCACCGAGCAGGACAACGACAGCTCAATGTCCCTGCACTAGCCACAATGGCACTTCTTTCATTACTATATAATCCCTTTTGTTTCAGTTAGTTTGTTAAAACTAAACCTGCGTTTTATCTTATAATGCAAAATTGAAGGTCGTGTAACACAGATAAACAGAATATAATCAGATACTTTTTTCAGCAGATTTGCTGTCCATATTTCACGTTGTCTAAAAATACACTTTAGGTAACATTTATGAGGTAAGCAGATGACTAACCAAATTCCAGAAGAAAAAACAAATTTCCCAGATGGAATCAGAGTTTTCTTATTCATACATTTCTTTTTCTGGATATATAACAAACTAACTTTGCCCAAATATAGGTCATGGCCCAAGAAACTTATTTGCAAGTATGATTCATGACAGCTTGTGGACGGACACCATCAATATTGTTTTCAGATTGCAAGTACAGATTGGTCTCCAAGAAAAAGGAAATAAATTTGAAATATATGGCAGAGATTAAAAAAACAAAAAACACTGATGTTCCTCTAAATACTTCGAGAAAAAAAACATGGACGTGTAAAAGTGGTGCAAAGGCACTAGTAATTAAATTTGAATTCTCAGCCAGTAGCGAAACCTGTTTTATGGTACCGGCGATGCAACGAAGAGGATTAGTCTCCTGACTTGGAAGGGTGCCAGAGGATGCTGGAGGATATCCTGGTACAACCAAAAAAAATAATTTCGGATCAACCAAAATTTTTCCTTCATTTTCAAGAGACTGGTTCCTCTCAGGAACTACTCGCCACCTGTTCTGTGTCTTTCACGTTCACGATATTCTATCTTCTTGTTCTTCGTATTCCTGGCTACTTCCTGTTATGAGCCTTAGATTTCCATGGAAAATCCAAGATTTCAAAATTTGAAGCTTGTGTTCGTTGTATAATGCTTCTTGGTTTTTGTCTTGAGACTCGGGGTTCTCGTGGCTGCTGTTGATGAGTTTGATGAGTCGAACAAAGGTGATGGTTATGATTCTGGGGTCACAGAAGAAGAACAGATTGATGATAATAGCACTATTGATGGTGGTGCTTATGCTGCCAGCTCTAATGGTGTTAGAATGGACCAGGAAATATCCGAGCTCTGCAATAGCGATATGAGTAGTTTTCTTCCTCCACCATACAAAAACATATCAAACATGATCTGCAGACCAGTTTGGAATACTTTTCTGTTGAGGGTGAGTTTTGATGGTTTATTTTTCTTTTATCTCTTTGTATCTATACATGGGTATGGCCTAGTGTCATCATCTTGTGCATGCAGTATCACGAGAAAGAAGATAATGTAGTGAATTCTATATTATCTGCTGTATACACAACCGGATGGGTGGCAATGGGGTTTTCAAAAGATGGAAGGATGGTTGGATCCACTGCTATGGTGGGCTGGTTTAATAGGAAAGGACAAGCAAGAATCAAAGAGTCTTGCTTGCAAGTTACTAGGCTATCACAAGACATAGAGGAAGCAGGTGAATTGGACCTCACAAAAGTTCCACCTGCTGTTGTGATTCATGGGGCTATGATTTACAAGGTATTTCAAGCCAAGTTTGAAAACCCTCTCACTTCCCAACCAATTATATTGGCTTTTGGAGCCAGCTATCCCAATCACTACCGCCTATCATCACATGATGACAAGACGACCATTCTTTTCGACTTCACTGCAGGTTTGGTTCATCTCCACCTAGCTAGGCTGCTGCTTGTTTTTTTTTTTTAGTAGATGATTTACATATAGGTTGCTCACAGGAATTGCTCTGATTCATACCTGGCCTCAATTTCTCTTCCACAGGTTCTATGTCTAAAGCACGTATAAATCCTGGGAAGATGAAGAAGAATCATGGGGTATTAGGTACCCTGGCATGGGGTCTCTTCCTTCCTAGTGGGGCAATTGTTGCAAGATACTTGAAGCATAAAGAACCACTCTGGTATTATCTACATGCGGGTATTCAATTTCTGGGGTTTCTCTTGGGGCTTGCCAATGTGATTCCTGGACAACAACTCGGCAATAAGATTAATGCCAAGTACATCACATAAAGGCATGGGGATTTTTGCTCTCACTCTTAGTGTTCTTCAGGTACGCCATCATCCGATATTATGCATATATAGGAGCTTCTCATAATCACCTGTTAATCATCATATCAAATGCATTCTGATGAATGTTCCAAACTTGAATTTAGATATTGGCTTTCTAAGGCCAAAGAGAGATGCCAAGATCTGCAAGGGCTGGAAATGGTACCACCATTGGTTTGGAAGGATTGCCCTCTTCTTTGGAGCCTTCAATATTGTGATGGGAATCCATTTAGGAGCTGCAGGGATGTCATGGAAGATAGGCTTTCGTTTTCTAATCACTACGACGAAACGTTGTCTTGGTTGAGGAGATCAGAGAACACTAATCCACCTGAGACCTTCCAAATGAATCCAATTCAATTACTTTTTAGAGGGCTAGAAAGCCATGTCCAGCTACGTTCTGGTTCAATCTTGGACCTAGCCAGGACCAGATTATTAAAACTATCTTACAAAGCTGTTGACTATTGGCAATTTCAGTAGTGTTGGCTGGATGCTAAGAAGATGATTAAACAGCTGGATGATTGTTCGTCAAGTTGGAGCAACCGGCAGGTTTTCTGGGCCAAAAACCCAGTTACTGTACAAATCGAAGGAGTTGATGGGACATCCATGTTGAAGGATTTCCTTGTTGTGAGGAAATGCTAGGTTTGGCATGTTTTTTAGATATTTGGAATCTGCGGGTTGCCCTGTCTTCTATAGTGTTTGGCAATTTATAATTTGCAAAGAAAATGGAAAGATTTTTCGCTCTTTTTTTTAAAAAAAAAGGAAATGAAAAGGATTAACAAAAAGAAAAGTTTAAGAACCAAAGTTTTTTTTTTTTTTTTGAATTTTTATTTCAAGAGTGAAGTTGAATTTCTCTCGTCTTTCTTTTTCGGCTGTTTGTGTTCAGAAATCGAGTAAAAGTAAATGCAGTAGTGTTACCATTACCATTTACC
>Ga0307517_10010886_pt1 | contig 12672 bp, 15 predicted proteins | sample 23_EM_MG_FD_194515 | JGI IMG/M metagenome (GOLD analysis project Ga0307517, IMG submission 194515) | Populus trichocarpa ectomycorrhiza microbial communities from riparian zone in the Pacific Northwest, United States - 23_EM | ecosystem: Host-associated > Plants > Roots > Unclassified | place...
CATCGACCTCAGTCCGGAATGGGCCAAAATTTTGACCGTCTTTGCCGAGGTGTTCATTGAATACCAGTATTCTCAGCGGTTGTTAGGGTATGCACTTCAATCAGACCCCGAAAAATACTTCAAAGAGCTCGACAGTGCATCATTCAACCGGCAGGATGCAGCACGAATTCCTGACTGGCTCTTGGTACAGGTAAGAAATTTTTTCTTTCGATATATTGAGTTGAACTAATCTATTTTCAGATCCAAGGGAATTTCATCACCCGCGCGATCCAGTACGATGTTGCGCGAGAGATGGTTGCGCCTTCTTCGAGAGACAGTGCAATCCTCCAACTAAACATGGGAGAGGGAAAGTCTCATGTTATCGTGCCCCTCGTAGCCACCGCCTTGGCTAACTCGCGCAAGCTCGTTCGAGTTGTTGTTTTGAAGCCTCTTGCCGGCCAGATGTTCCACCTGCTTGTTGAACGTATCTCTGGCCTTGCCAATCGTCGGATTTTCTATCTTCCATTTTCCCGTGACGTCACCATGAATATCGACCAAATCCAGCATATTCACGATCTATTCAAGGAATGCGCTCGCGTTCAAGGGGTTTTAGTGGCACAACCAGAACATATCCTCTCGTTCCGGTTAATGGTGATTGATCGAACATTATCATCAGACTCTCCTCCCGACCATGTTGCGCAGAAGTTACAGGAAATGCAGACATGGCTGACGTCTATTTCACGGGACATCCTCGACGAGAGCGACGAAATTCTCCATGTCAGGTACCAACTTATTTATACTATGGATCAGCAGCAGCCACTCGATGATGGTCAAGATCGCTGGACCACCACGCAAAATATCCTTGACCTCGTGCGCCGACATACGCGGAAATTTCATGAGGAGTTTCCCGAGGAGGTCGAGCTCTTCGAGCACACCACGGTTGGGGCTTTTGAAGGAAAATTTTCTCATGTCCGTGTGCTTGGACCGTCGGCTTCTGAGGCACTCGTCTCCCAAATCGCCAAAGATGCTCTAGACGGAGCGCTTGACAACCTAACCTTTGTTGAGCTCGGCCCCCAATCTCATCTCCGTAGTGCAGTACTGCGCTTTATTACTGAGCACGTCATCGACAATAAAACCTACCTAACCGTCAAACGTTTCTTCAAAAACTCTTCTCTCTGGAAGGGTCTCCTCCTCCTCCGTGGTCTACTTGCACATGGTATCTTGGTATATGTCCTTGGCCAAAGACGCTGGCGAGTAGACTATGGCCTTGATTTGAAGCGCTCTCTTCTCGCTGTCCCATACAGAGCTAAGGTATATTTTTTGAAACTTTTATACACCGAATGTTAATCATGGCGCTTCACAGGATGTGCCTAGCTTACGGAGCGAGTTCGGACATCCCGATGTTGCTATTTGCTTGACTTGCCTCAGCTACTACTATGGAGGTCTCACCACATCCCAAGTGCGAGAATGCTTTTCACTTCTCATCAAGCTCGACAATCCTCCTCTCGAATATGAGAAGTGGGTCAAACGGGGTGGAGGTGATGTCCCTGGGTCGCTTCGCCAGCTTATGGGGGTAAACACGAAGGACCTGCAGAAGTTCACAAACGATATTGTTCCTATCTTCCAGTATAACCAAGCCACCATCAATTTCTTCCTTTCGCAAGTCGTTTTCCCGAAGGACGCCAAAGAGTTTCCTTCCAAACTGAGCACTTCTGGATGGGATTTGGTCGAGCGCAAGAACCATGTCACTACAGGTTTCAGCGGAACAAACGATAACTCTGATATTCTGCCCACTTCGATCACTGCGAGCGATCCCGTTAATCAACTTCGAACCAACGCCCAAGTGCTCTGGTATCTACTGCAACCTGAGAATGACAGATATGTCTGTACCCAAGGTGCAGATGGGCAACCATACTCAGCAATTGAGTTTTTGGAGTTCTTGGTTCAGGAGCCAGAGGAGATCAGAGTTCTGCTCGATGTCGGTGCCCAGGTAAGCTCATACTGGGACGAATTAAACAACATATTAACTGTACGATTAGATGCTAGAAATGACGAACCAGCAGCTGGTTGAGCACTGGTTATCATTAAGGAAGGATGTTGTTGCGGGTGTGTTCTTCGACGATGCGGACAATTTATCGGTTCTTAGTCAGGATGGTGTGGTGGAATTGTTCCACTCGTCGCCCTTCTCCCAAATTCTTGACCAATGCGTCGTCTATCTTGATGACGCACACACGAGAGGAACAGACCTTAAGCTTCCTATCAACTTTCGGGCTATGGTAACTCTAGGTCCGAAAGTCACCAAAGACAGATTAGTTCAGGGTACGTCGTTGCTTTCTCATGGCCCATCAATACCTTAAAAATCCCCAGGTTGCATGCGTATGCGGAAGCTGGGACATGGTCAATCTCTCGTCTTCTGTGCTCCCCCTGAGGTCGACAGGCGTATACGTGAAATCGAAAACGTTCGCTCTTCGCGCAGAGTGAAGGTCAATGACGTTCTGAGCTGGGTGATGTTTAATACTTGCACTGACATCGAAGACCACATACCCCACTGGGTCGAGCAGGGCGTTAATTTTCATCAGAGGCAAAACGGAAACGCCGCATTTGAAGCCTCAGATTCGGAAGTCGAACTCCTGAAGAACGCTTGGCTCCGACCTGCGGCCAGATCCTTGGAGGAAATGTATGGCCTTAACATTAAATCCTCCGTCACCTCCAACCCAGTTAAGGACATTCCGGCCATGCTCGAGCGCCTTCGCACACTCGGGGTCACAACAGTGCGTGATGCACATATGGAAGAGGAGCAAGAGAGGGAGGTCAGTCATGAAGTCGAACAGGAGCTACAGCTGGAGAGACCGCCCCGAGTTCCGCCTGCTATTCATCACCTAGACGAAGAAGTTCTCCGCTTTGTCCGACGGGGGATTATCCCCAAAGATTCGGATGTATTCTTGCCTCTGATGACCCCACTCCGTTCTCAAACCGATACACTCAGCCCTCCGAACCCATGGTGTAGGCGACTTCTGGCTACTCGAGACTTCCTGACAACGACGAGGAACGCAACTGAGAAGTTTGTCATCACCGACTATCTGCGTCCCGTCAACTGGATTGTTTCCCGTGAACTTAAGAACGGAAGCATGGTTCTCGTCGTGATGAGTCCATACGAGGTCAACACTCTTCTTCAGGATATTCGCGAGAGCAAGTACGTTCGCCTGCATATGTACGCGCCTCGTACGATCCAGGCCATGAAACCATTCGATGATCTAACATTTTACTGTGTCCCGCCATTATCCCCAAGTGGACACACCGCTTTAGCATCCCTGTCCCTCGATATACGATGTCAGCTCAACATCTGGGCTGGCCAACTTTATTTGGACCAGTACGAGACATATCTTCACCTGTGCTTACTCTTGGGCGTCTCCTCGAGCGAGACAGCAGGCTACAGCTCAGTGCAGAGTGATCGATTTGTTCCGGAAATGGGACGGATTGGGGAAATGGAAGATGTGTGCTTGTTCAACGAGAGTCCGTTGACGTTGCTGAAGATGCTGTTCGGATTGAGGAGGAAGGGTATGAGCTATCAGCAGACCCACATGGGTAAAATTCTGCATGCCCGCTTACTTTCACGAGAAGACTTTGAGGAGTGCTCTGAAAGTGATTAATATGTGGAAGAATAGGAGGTGTGTTGTCTAACACGGTTCCAGTAACCTCTGCTAATTCACCCAGGTCGATAGGATGTTGATACGATAACTAGGTAAAAAATGTATACAATATGTATTAATGACTCGACATCTCCGCTTACAAGTAAAACTCAAATTCCCTTTCGCTACTAATTACAGTTATATATAATCCTTGAATCCACGAATTTCTGTATGAAGTATAGTTTTTGTACAAGGCCAAAAAACATCATCGATAATTTGAGTCAGTAATCAACAATTCAGCGTAGGTCAGGATAAATTTAAAGCCGTCAAACTGACTCAAGTACGAATTCTCTTTTTACTGAGGTTTATGAGTTATGCTGGCGTCATAGACTCGTAGTTGACACCGAATGTCCGTTTAACGAGCATGTTAGCAAAAACAACAAAAACATATAAATATTTATATATGTACTCCCTACATAAATTACTGTTCGCCTCGTCTCTTCTCCGTCACCCTGCGCTTCCAGAAGGCGGGCTTAGTATAACCTATAAGACGTGCCTGGAATGACGAGTTGTTTGAGAGCTGAGCACTAAGGTTGACCTCAACGTGCATGGGGTAAGTCAAATCTCTCATTCTTCTCGTAAACACATCATGACTGAAATTCTCCGGCGGGTGCAGCTAGGTACGAAGAAACCATTCATTCAAAGATTCAAAGCATAGGTACATGTAGTAAGAGTCCCATGCTATTGGAGGTATAGATGAGGTCAGATATATATCAACGGCCAATCCATTTGCTTCGCTCTAGATACCAAGCTGCCCATTACTGATAAAGTGGCTTCCTCCAGCGCATCGATATCCTGAACCTTGGTTAATCCACCGAAATCCTGCCACACAAACACCCATCTCGCGTAGCTTGGCCTGAACCTGCGCTTCCTGCTTCCTAGCCTTCTCTTCCGCCTCTCGACGAGCCTTCAACGCAGCTTCGAGTTGTTCTCGTTGCCTTTGTGCTGCTACCTCCTTCAATCGCTGAGCTTCTCGCTGCCGTTTCAGCTCTTCTTGCTTTGCACGATCTTTTTCCCGCGCCAAGGACAATTCCAACGCCTCGCGCTTCAAACGCTCCACTTGTTCAAGTTCGGCTGCTTCGCGGGCTGCACGCTCGTTTGCTGCTATCTCTTCCTTGACCCTTTTCTCTTCCTCCGCAAGTGCTGCCTTAGCCCTCTGAAGCTCCGACCAAACGGCATCTGATACCCCATCGTCGCGACCATCTTCTGCTGATGGTGGTGTTTTCACTTGCTGCTCCAGAGGAGGCTGGGCGACAGTGCTTTTGGCCTTGGTCTTCGTAACGAATGGGGTAGCGGTCAGTGGAGGAAGGGGAGCGGACACGGGATTGTTGAGACTGAAAGGCTGCTGCGGCGTAGTAGAAATTTGCCTTTCGCTTCGGGCGTTTAACATATCACGGGTAGCTTGGATGGCTTTGGCTGGGTCCAGGATCAGTGACGAATCCTTTCCTCTTGTACCTTCATCCTCCTGCAGTGCGAGACCAATGAACTTCTTAGCCAGAGTCAGCACGTCCCGTGCATTTCCCCACGATTCGAGCGACGAGAAATCGTTGAAGAACTGCGTAAGGGCGCATGAAAGAGGGCCGGACCGATCCTCTAAGCCCGGTAAGGTAATATTCTTCTTCTGCATTTCTTTTTCCAGAATTTGTAGACATTCCTCCGGGCGCAGATTGACGAAGAGAACCTCCTCGGTGAAACGACTGGACAATCCCCTGTTGACAGCGAGGAGCTGATTGATGTCGTTGTCGTACCCGGCAAGGATAACGATGATCTTGCCCTTGTAGCGCTCGTCAGTGAGGAGAGAGACAATTTCGTCGATGGCTTCTTTGGCAAATGGACCATCTTTCAGCCTGTATGCCTCGTCGATGAAGAGAACTTGTCCGAGAGCCTTCTCGAAGGTTTTCCGGACAAGTGGACCGGTCTGCCCAACATATTGTCCCACAATGTCTGAGGCGGAACACTCATGTACAGTAGCTCGAGCGAGAAGCCCCATATCAAAATAAACTTCTCCCATCTTTCGAGCAGTAGTGGTCTTGCCAGTACCTTCTGCTATTCAGCTGCAAAAATCAAGACACGGCATTAGATTACGAACCTGGTGGACCCTTGAACACGAAAGTAGTCGGCACGAGATCACCAACATTTTCTCCTCTTCTCTTCGCTGAAAGAGCAGTCTTTTGGAAGCTTTGGAGCTTCTTCACGATCTCGTCACAACCGACAACATCCTTGAACAGGTCAGCGAGTTTGTCACCTGCGTGTTGGGCACGGTCGAATGCAGGGTCGAAATCCACAGGGTGGAGCATGACGTTGTCAAAGGCATCAGAGCTTCCTCGGATACGGGTCGTATAATTCTTTTTTGCGGTGCTGAGAAGATTTTCAACTTCGCCTCCATTACCAAAGTTCGGACGAATTTCTGCGACGCATCAGGCAAGCATCAGTGAAGTTCTGAAAAATACTTACTCGATCGTTCAAGAACTTCCAGAGCGACCTTCTTAGCTTCTGGGGTAGCACTGAGGTTCTGTTGTTTGAGTTTCAGATCGAGGATTTCCAAGAGTTCGTCTGAGCTGAAGTCTTCAAACTTAAAGGCGTCTTCAATAGAAAAGCGTCGGCTGAGACCTGGAAGTGCTAATAAGTAATAATCAAGCTCAAGATCGTAGGCAAGAATTACCTGGGTTCACGTTCTTCAACAGCAAAATGTCAGCATTTTAGGCGACGCCGGACGGGTTGTCACATACCTGGAACATTTCCCTCATTTCCTTTTCGTATCCTAAGAGAAGAACACAGCGGTCCTCGCCAAGTGTGCTTTGTACCTCTGCAACCAAGGTATCAATTACAGCAGTTTTGTATGGATCATTCTGCTGGCCAGTTGTACCACCCCCATAAAGCATATATGCCTAGGAAAATAGGGTATAAAGCAAGGTTCTTAATCGCAAATAAATTTCTCTCCTACCTCATCAATGATCAAGACCTTTCCAACCGTGTTTGCAAGGATGGCCTTGGTATTCTTCTCAGACTCTCCTAGGGCGCTTCCAATAAAGTCTGATGGGTTCTTTATTACCACTGTAACAGAGTCAAAGTTGCATTTATAAGTATAGCTGAAAAACCTCACCTTCTCCATTACTTAGCAGGCCAAGATCAGCTAAAATCTTCCCATATAATTCAGCGACCGTCGTTTTTCCTGTTCCAGGCGAGCCTATGAAGGTACGGTTCAGAGAAACTGCCATTGGTTCTTGCTCCTTCAGTTCGCGGGTGTAGTTCCCTAGAATCATATCATACAAATCCTGTATTGAGCGCTTGACAGACGGAAGACCGATAAGTGTCTGAAGCTTCTTCCAACTCTTGCTTTCCAGAATAGCGGTCGATGGATCAGGACCAATGAGATCCTCTTTGAGGAGTAAAAAGTCGTCAGGACGAGAACCGCTCCGCCGCGAGGTGGATATTCTCGACGCTTGCCGATCACCAACAGCCGCAAGTAAGTTCTCCAAAGCCCGAGCGTTACCAAAGCCATCACGACCACGACCCCGGCCTAGACGACGGACGGCAATCCTACCATAAAGGCCATGAATACCATCCTCCACTTTCATACGACCACTGTATTTGCGGTGAATCATTTTCTCCAGCATCAAGCGAAGCTCATCATCGGTATAATCCTTGAACTGAAATCGATACGGCACTCGACTGGTAAGACCTGGATTGTGTTCGAAGAATTTCTCCATCTGTTTGTTGTAGCCGGCCAGAATGAAGACAACCTTGCCAACGTTGTTTTCCATCTCAGCGAGGAGGAAGTCGAGGACTTGGGATCCCTGCAAGTTGTGTTGGGAGGCAAGCTGGTACGCCTCGTCGACAAATATCGCACCCCCACCGGCATTGATGACTTTTTCGACCAGAGCCTTTGCGCCCTTGACGCCGTCATCAGCGAGCCGGGAGCCAGTTGTTTCCTCAAAGGCATTTCCGGGAAGAACTTTGACCGAAGCAAGGAACTTGGCATAATGGCGGGCCACTGTTGTTTTTCCTGGAGATGATGTTAGAAGTCTTGAGAATTGAACTTCAGGAGCAAACACGCACCTGTTCCTGGGTTCCCCAAGAAAGTGACATTGTACCGGTCCTTGTCAAACGGAGTGCCTTGGCGATTTCTGACCTCGATCTTATCCAGAATCTGAAGAACTTGTGATTTGATATCCTCGAGACCCGTCATGTCCATTATAGAATCGACGGAAAGATTGACAACGCCTTCGATTGTCTTCTTGCGCTGCCACTCAGCTTCCGAACGAGAGGGGCCACTAGGCGTAGCGGACGTCTCGACACCCGTACGCTTCGCATCATGGGAAATTTTCTTTGTCTGCGGAGGAAATGGTGTAGCAGGAACAGGTTGCAGCGGAGGGGCTGAGTCTGAGCCGTCTTGTTGGGAAAGGATGCCTGCGGGAAGCAAGGAGCCAGAGGCTTGGGACGATGTTATGTTCGTGCTTGAGCTTGATGATGGGTTAGGTACACGGTTCATCAACTTCATTTCCTCAAGGTCAGCCAACTTCTGTTGAATCTCATTCCTTCGCTCTTCTTTCAGCTGCGCATCGCGAAGGAGCTGTTGTTGTTCCACTATTTGCTCTTCTATCTCCTTCTTCTTTCGCAAATGCTCCGCCTCCTCCTCATCGCGTCTTTGCTGACGAGCGAATTCCTTCTGGCGCTTAGTTTCCGCGATCTTGGCTTCCCGACTGCATTTCTTGCACCCCGGAAGGATGGGTTCAAAGCATTTCTTCGATAGGTCATGGCCTTTCGGGCACATCATGGTCATGATTTCTTCACATTGCATCTTCGAATGATCATATAATTGGTGACATTTTGAAGGGCACTTGTGAAGCCCACAGCCCAAGGTCGTCCCGCTGTCAATGGAATGTCAGTTCTGTAAGATCCAATGTGAACGAAAGTCATGGCACGCACCAGGGTTCGGCACAACCACCATCTGGACAGCGTTGCTCGAATTGCACCTCAGAAGACAAGAGGGCTTTCCGCTGGGGGTGTTGCTCACACTTGACCGGGAATCCATCGTAGACATGACTTTGGATGTGCGCGAAGAACTTTTGCCATAATGCACCGCCTTTTTTCGATCTCGTGAATGTGTTGGAATTACCGATCATTATGAGGCCATTCCGTGCGCGAGAGAGCAGCACGTTGAGACGTTCGGGCGCTATCATAAAACCGATGTCATTGTTGTCGTTGCTTCGGGTCATCGAGGCTATAACGATGTCGCTCTCCTCACCCTGGTAGTTGTCTACAGACATATCTGAATATTGCGCTGAAAACATGAAACAAGAAAAATTTACCGATGGTTGCAAGCCGCAGTTTTCGCTTCGTCGTTTTCGCAGCCCCTGGAGTAAGAAGCCCCGCACGAATGAGATCATATGAATCAAGATCGTTAAGCACTGGATCGTTGTCTGCTTCGAGTTCATGTTGCAGTTTGCGCAGCTGGCCCAAATATGGTGTTAACACAACCATCTTGTCCGTGCCATACCCTTGCTGGGCCAGATATCTCACGATCTTGAGGATCATCCTCGCTTCGTACAGATTTTGCTTGGAGGACTTTGATCCCATATCCCGCATCTCGGTAACATCTAGCAACTCATCTTCAGGATGGTCGTGATTAATAAAAATTACATTGTCCTGCACCCCACGAAGATCAGGACGGCCTTTAGTTTTGGGAGCATCCTCGAGGTCGGGATAGGTAAGATGGCGGATCATTGAAGAAATTTCGGGTCGCATTCGATGCTGAGAAATAAGAGTTTCGTGAGGGTAGCCTTTCCGTACGAGGCGCTCGAAAAGCGACATGTTCAGGTCGTAGCCTTCGCCTTTCTCAACTGTTAGGTTATAGTTGTTGACCTTCGGACGCAACTGCCTGCAGGTGATATTCATCAGTATAACGCGAATGAGCAATTATAGGGCGCACTTATGATCACCGATAAGAATGAGCTGTTTGGCAGCATGTCCAAGTGCGGTGATGACGTGACTCTCCAAAATCTCGCCAGCTTCTTCGACAAGGATGACGTCTGGGGCAGCTTCGTGGATTTTACGAGTGTATTTCGCCGCCGCAGTCGTTGTGCATCCGATAATCCTCTTGCTCTTCAGGATATACCCGTCCTTCTCTTTGAACTTCCTGTCCAACTCATCCACGATTTCGTTGTACCGCGATGCCGTCTTGCACAATGCTTCCACCTCCTCTTTACGAATGTTCTCGACCCACTGATTGACGATAGCCTGTCGAGAATCCTTTGGCATAGACCAGATCTCACGCGCCTTCAAAACATTCGGTGCATTAGAGAAAATTCCAGGGTTTCCGCCTCTTTTCCACCATTGGATCAAGTAAAATTCGTCCACCACACGTCCGCTCTTTCCCACCTTCTTCATATCATCATTCGACTCGGGGACCTTGAATGCAGAATAGAAATCTTCTTCCTCAAATTCCAGGTAGCTCATGAGGTCGGCATCTCCAGTTGATGATTGGAGATACCGCTTGAATGCAGCCGTCAGACCCACGACTCGAGTCTCGATCTCGGCCTTGAAGTTATTAATCACGGCATGGTCTCCTCGAGAAAACCGGAAATCTGTCTTCTGGTTCTGAATCAGCATTGGCTCCGTGCGCGTTGTCGACTTCCCGCCGATGCGAACCATCGACGTGGGAGGTATATTGACGTCAAGAAGGTCCTCCAGAAATTGATCGAGAGCATGGTTAGTGTAACAAACAACGAGAATCTTGACATCGGAAAAGGTGTAGATAAACTTGGCAAGTAACGCGCCGATGAAAGACTTTCCAGTCCCTGTAAGTCCGAAATCAGACGCTCATTATCAATGTTGTGATTTTAAAACTCACCAGGCGGGCCTTGGATGATGGACAAATTTTGTGTCAAACCATTGATAAGAGATCTTTGTTGAGCGGCGTCGAGGACGGTCTGAGTCGGCAAATCAACCAACTTCCCAACATCGGCTCCGCTTCTCACGTGGTCGATGACCCCTTTCAGCTTGTATGGAAGCGTCAACAGACCGGGCGCTGAACCCTGTCTCCAAAATAATAACTCTGCAGAGAGAGGAAGGACCTTCATGCTCTTCAGGGCATTGAGGATAGGTTCGTAGGCGAAAACAGCAACATCGATCTGGATGAGTTTGACATCTGTGGCTGACTTCATACGGAGCAGAAGTTTCTGCATGGCCATCTCTCCCTCTAACTCGAGCACGATTTGTGGTTTGTTCTTCACGAGTAAGTCCTCGTCGCGACGTATTGTTGGGAAGGCCAAGACCTGGCCATCAACAATGAGGGATGTGAGGGATTGGTGCTTCAGGAAACGAGGGTGATTCTTCAGCCAGGCTTTGCGTTTGGGGGGGTTCATCTTGTGGAACTGGGGGAGCTCATTTTTACACTCAAGGATAAGGGACCATTTAATCCGGCGAGTCGAGTTTCCCAAATTGCAATCAAGGAGGCGCAGCCCTTCCACCACAAAACTCCGATGTTTTTTGCCCTTTTTAGGACCCAGAGCAATCTGCAACTCCTCCCTCATCTCGTAAATCATATCTTCTCGCAGTAAACGAAACTGGTTGTCAAGGTACAGCGCCTCTCTGGTCCCTTCAGTATGCGGGTCATCCAACGCCACACTGAGTCGTAAGAAGGGCGCTTCGGTCGATGCAAGCTCGTCGGCGGAGGGTAAAATGGCAATTTCACGAAACTCGACAAAATCGTTGTCATGTCTTCCCCCTGGGGTGATGTCGTCTCGCGCTGTTATAGAAGATGGTGACGATGAGACAGAAATTGTGTGCTTTATTTTTTGCCCCAGGTTCCGAACATCGATGTGGGGAGATCCGAGAAGGAGTGACTCGACCTCCTTGGCAAGGGGAAGGTGGGGGGAAACGGTTTCGCTAGGGATCTGGATAAGATGGAGGAGCGCCCAGGCGAAGCATTTCTGGCCGGCTTCCGTGAGTTTTCTCTCTTTGAATGCAGCAATAAAAGCCATCCAAAAGCTCGATGCCTCAGCGACGGCATTGAGAATGAGGGTCAAGAATTGACCGCCGCTGAGGGTCTTGATTGCTGGTGCCTGAATGTAGGACAGTAGGTTAACGCTCTGCTCGTTGAGACCGCTGACCGAAACGTCTGCGCGGATAGCCTCCTTGATAGAGGAAATACCACATGGGCTGCTGATGATGTTTTCGATGCAACGTGGTGGGTCTGGCTCCATACAGATAGCCTGGATGAACTGCTTGCATTGTGTCGGTGTCTCTAGCTGGGTTTTACCTTTTAAGACTGTGTCTAATAGTCGCTTGAGTCGTGCACTGCGCTGGTCGTTGACGACCATGGCACTGGTCAAGACTCAAGATCCGTGGGAACATCGATACTTCGATGTGCCATCGATAAGGCATGGGCGCTTAAACAGCTCTATATTTGGCCTTTACGTATCCCTCCGAGCAACCCACGTTTTGAGGAAAAGCTGCGAACGCTGGGAGCAAAGGCTGTTGACAAGCGAGACGGGGACTCGAGGATGGAGGGAAATAATGATGATATTGGTGGTGGTGGTAGTACAGGTCGAAGAAACGGATTCGGAAGAAGCCGTCAAAACAAACAACGAGGTGATGCGCACCGAATTGCTTTTCTCCTGCATCAGCCGGACGATCTATGGGCGAATGGAATATTCAGTGCGCCGTAGCATTTTTTAGATTCTGTGGAGATTAATTCCACTTAACTATGGAACTCGACGCCTATTTCTCTCAGATGGCCCTTACAATACGAATATCACAACCTAATGGCACTCGATATTTGAGCAATCAGTGCGCATTGTAGTGCTGTAAGGATGATCATCCTTAAAGCGGGGGTACGACATATGATATGCCAGTAGAGATTCAAGCTGACCATTTTGTTATCAACTAGCAATGGGGGCCGCTAGGCTTTATTCCCATGCTCTCTTATCCTACTCTGGAAGACTCTAAGTCATAGCTTTCACAAAAGAATCTCCATTTTCTCCAGTCCGATAGGCTGGAT
>Ga0307517_10010887_pt1 | contig 12672 bp, 7 predicted proteins | sample 23_EM_MG_FD_194515 | JGI IMG/M metagenome (GOLD analysis project Ga0307517, IMG submission 194515) | Populus trichocarpa ectomycorrhiza microbial communities from riparian zone in the Pacific Northwest, United States - 23_EM | ecosystem: Host-associated > Plants > Roots > Unclassified | place...
AAGGCGAGAGGATATATTTTTGGGATTTTTTATTGTGTTCTTATTGCTCGTGCTAGAGAGAGGGCAAGGTTTGATTTAATAGATTTATGGAAAAAAAGTGGTGGTTTTTTCATGGTAGTTGCGATGCTAGTAAGAGATGTGGTGGAGAAGGTGAAAGGAGAAGCAAAAGGATATATTTTTGGGATATTTTTGTTGTGTTCTTATTGCTCGTGCTAGAGAGAGGACAAGGTTTTATTTTATTTTTATTTATTTTTGGTTTTTATGCTAAAGATAAAATGGAATTTTAAATTTATTTATTTTTTAAATACAAAAAATTATAAATAAAAAATTGTATTTCAGTAATATCATATATCAAGTTATTTTTGTTCATTATAAATGACATTGCGTTTTATTATGGTGAGAGCATGTAATATTTTATCATTTTCATATGTTAAGGGTATAGTTGTAAAACCTGATTTAAGATCGATTCGAGGCAAGACCTAAGTCCTAATCGAGAGGGTCGACCTAAAAAAATTAAAAACAAAACAACATTATTTTGAAAAAAAAAATCAACAAGTTAAGGGTTGGGTTTTAACCGATTCATATCCAAGTTGATCAGGTCAATGAATCAATTTGAGTTTTTAACCAGATCAACTAATTTTTTTTCTTTTTCTATTTTTTTTCTCAAACTAGACTGATCTAGGCTCTGGGTCATCCTAGTCTTGAGTAATCTATTGCCTCCCAAGGTCCTAATCGAGATGGTTGACCTAAAAAAATTAAAAACAAAACAGCATTATTTTAAAAAACAAAATCAACAAGTTAAGGGTCGGGTTTTGACCGATTCATACCCAAGTTGATCAGGTCAATGAATCAATTCGAGTTTTTGACAAGATCAACTAATTTTTTTTCTTTTTCTATTTTTTTCTCAAACCAAACTGGTTTAGGCTCCAAGTCATCCTGATCTTAAATAATTTATTGGGTCAATTCAAGTTTTATAGCTATGGTGAATGTCTTGACAACTAAATAGTAAAGATATTAAAATAATCTAATTAATTATAATATAATAATTCAACTATTCAAATCTAATGTGTGTGTTTATTAGTATAGTAGTTTTTATAATTACGGTTTAAAAAAGTATTAATTATAACTTTTTTTAAGGATATATATAAAATTGTAAAGTATTAATTAATCAAATTTTTTTAAAATTATAGTAGTAACAAAACGTAGTTTTAACCTACTAGCAAAGGGACTATAAAACAAAATTAGCAAAAAACAATAGGGACAAATTGGACAATTAACATACAAAATCAAAGCAATTAGTGAATTAACATAGTAGCAAAAAGTTTTGACGGAATAGCACATTTTTGGATATCGCAGTCCTAAACCATAATATTAATTAAATGTCATGATTAGGAATCACGATAAGAATTTAATTGATGTTGTGTTTACAACCACAACTTCAATTAAATCTTGGACTAATCGATTGACCAGTTTATAATGGTTAATAAAATCAGTCAACCTGTTCCAAAAATAACAATGAAAATCTCAAAACTGCCAAAATCAAAAGGCCTCGACGAGATTTTTGATATCTAAAAATTCGATGGTCCGTATAGCGATATAGTCACTACTATATGAAAAATAATCTCTAGAAACTCCTATAAGAATTTGAGTATGATCCAATGATCCGATCAAAAGTTATGACTTTATTGAGCTGTTATTCTAGATTAACGCAACCAAACTTTTTCTTAGACCTAAACCTATCTCATTGATCTATAAATGCATTTGTTAAGCTATCAACATCATTTATTTAGAACAGATCATCATTTAATTATGACAGAACCACATTTGACTGTTTAAAATCACTTATTGTCGCAGGTCTTACTACATCATTGACATTGAAAAATAAAGGATAACTACTGTATAAACAATAATTTTTTAAGATTTTAATTGGAGTTAATTTTTTAGTCTACCAGTTGAAAAAATAAATATATTTTAACTAATAAAATATATTTAAAAAAAATTCATAAAATTATGGTTCTTATGTGAAAGATCTACCGGGTCATATAATTAAATCAACTAGTTAACTGATTGAACCGAATGATTTGAGTTTTATCTTGTCACACTTCAAAATCTTAATATTTATTAAATATTATTATTCTAAAATATAAAAATTATCTTGTTATTCTTAAAAATAATATCATTTAGTAAATATTATATATTTAAATAGCTAAAAGGTTTATTTCATCGGATCTTTCTTAAATAGTATTACTCTACTAAAACTCTTAAAAAACTGTTCTAATTGTTTTTAAAAATAAAATATCCAAAAAATAGTGGGGGACAGATATGCCAATTAGCGGAATCGAGGCACTTCTATGCTATATTTTACAGTATATTTCTGAAATCCGGTCCTGTAGCTCTACTGTCTGTCCGACACGAAATTCGACCAAAGCGTCCACGCCCACTAAAGCTTAGTTGCTCTCTCTCTGTTCACGATCTCAGAGAGAGAGAGTCTCTTGATTCCTGTAGCGTTCCATGACCGTTGCAATCACTGACAAAAAGAGTAAAGTAGAAAACAAAAGAATCTCTTAAAAGCATTTTATCTAAACGAAAACAAAGCTAGTTCACTTGCAGGGTAATGGCGAGAGGAGTCGAGCAGCTTATCTTCTTAATATCACTGTTACTTACTCTTCTGGGTATGTGTTCTTCTTCTTCTTCATTTCTTTGTACTAATCATTGTACGATGTTTCTTTCAATGTATGTACTGAAAATCCTACCTTTCAATGTCTGTACTGAAAATTTACCTTTTCTGGTTTTGAAGAGCCAATGTGTATGAAGTCTCTTCTTTTTATAATGTGACTTGTTCATTTTTCGTACTGAAAACGGTTTTTATATATATATGCTTTTATTTAAAAAAGAACAAAAAAAGAAAAATTGGGTTGGTGTCTGTTTGTTCAAGTAATGCCAATCAAAACTAGTGTTTATTTATTACCAGGAGCTGTATTTGCAACATTTTCAGCCTAGAAGACTAAATATTTTAGTGTGAATGTATTATTGATTCATTACTATTAGGCACTAGATATGATTACAGTCAATCGAATTTATTTATATCGTGAGATAGATTAGCTAACCATGTGAATGTGTAATTGACTAAATGAATTAGCTCAACGTTATGTGACTGACCATGTTTTAGTGTGTTAAGGCTCTCATCTTTGGGGTTCTTGTGTTATGTATAAACTTGATTTCTTCATAAACTAAAAATGATCAACTCCTCAAATAAGCTACTGTTCTTCGTTCTACAAATTAACTTTCTTTTAAGTGAAATGGACCAAGTTATAATGGAAGAATTTCAAAATCTTTGTAGGTTCACCTTTGTAGCATAGTATCCATTCAAGAGTAAATGGAGCTTGCTGAAGAATTGGTTCTAACAATGAGATGCCACTTTATATCATTACATTTATTTCACCAGTCTACCTGCATTTAAGAGAAAGCTATAATGGCTAACCAGATGTTGTACTTTACTTTCATGCATTGAAGAAGAAGAATCATTTGGAGATTTATTATTTAAGATTTTTCCTCTTGTCCATCAGTATCAAGATGGAGTTTTTTAAGGATTCTAAAGTATTAAATTCAGTATTACCTTCTTATAACCTATATTAAGGAACAATTTTTGTGATTGAGGATAGAGAATTAAAATTTTAAAGTTACCGATGTTGTTCTCGAGCATTTTGAGGTGGATCCTAATGCTCTTTTGTTTAAGAAGTGGATTCCTCTTGTTGATCTCTCATTTGTCTTTCTTCTATTCTCTTCCAACTCGTTCTACATTGTATAGTCAAGTTTTAGTCATAATGGAGGCTTTGTCTATATCAAGTTCATTAAAGATTTTGTTACTAGTGATAGGATTCCCGATACTAACAAGTTTGTGATGAATGTATATGTTAGGACAATATATGAAAATATTACATTGCATTTTTATTTAAACAGTAGTTGATTCTTAAATTATTTTCCGAATTGATGTTGGAGATAACATATGAGGACAGTGTGTCTTCAGTGCATTTAGTTTCATTTCATCTTGGTGAGTATCGAATAAAAATATGCAACCCCTACGGGACTATCCATTCTGGCAATGATGTGAACCAAAGCCCCAGCATATTTAGATGCCTGTCCCCATGAAGTAATAAGCATATTTTCCTGCCTTCCATTTTTTTTTCCATCTCCAATTTCCCTACATTAAAGCCCCAGCATCTAGTCATTGTAGTGTTATGTTGATGAGAAGGGTAATCCATCACAGGGTAAAAGTAGTTTCATCAATCACCTACAAGATGAAATCAACACAAGCAATTCTTTGCATTTGGCAATGTGTTTGAGACTGTTTCAGTAATTGCACTGACTCCTTAAAGCTCCCATTGATAGTTACAATAAATGATGTATGGTTGATTGTTTCAGTAGTTGTTAACATGTTATAGGAAAATATCCATAACTTATACTGTTGCTGACAATTTTGCTTTTATTTACATGTACGAGAACTTTCCAGCTTTGCTGTTCTAGCTTGCTGGTTGTACTTTCATTTCAAACACCTCCACAAACAAAAAATTTCATTTTATTTTGCAGTTTTGTGCAGAGGAAGCACAATTGGAGTTTGCTATGGAAGAAATGCTGATGACCTCCCAACTCCTGATAAGGTTGCTCAGTTGGTTCAACAACATAAAATTAAATACTTGAGGATTTATGACTCTAGTATCCAGGTTCTCAAGGCTTTTGCAAACACTGGAGTTGAACTTATGATTGGAATTACAAACTCCGACCTACTACCATTCTCTCAATTCCAATCCAATGTAGATACATGGTTGAAAAACAGTGTCCTTCCTTACTACCCGGCTGCAAGGATCACATGCATAACTGTTGGTGCTGAAGTAACAGAAAGCCCTGGTAATGCCTCTGCCCTAGTTGTACCTGCCATGCACAATGTCCTCATGGCCCTAAAAAAAGTTGGTCTGCATAAAAAGATCAAAGTTTCAAGCACCCATTCTCTTGGGGTTTTGTCCCGTTCTTTCCCACCATCTGCGGGGGCTTTTAATAGTAGCCATGCATTCTTTCTGAAACCCATGCTGGAATTCCTCGCTGAAAACCAATCTCCTTTCATGATTGATATTTATCCTTACTATGCTTATAGAGATTCCCCAAATAATGTGTCTTTGGATTATGCTTTATTTGAGTCGTCTTCAGAAGTGATCGATCCAAACACGGGTTTGCTTTATACAAACATGTTTGATGCTCAGATTGATGCCATTTATTTTGCCCTGATGGCTCTGAATTTCAGAACAATTAAAGTAATGGTCACTGAGACAGGCTGGCCATCCAAAGGGTCATCAAAGGAGAAAGCTGCAACTCCTGATAATGCCCAGATTTACAACACCAATTTAATTCGTCATGTCATCAATAACTCTGGTACTCCTGCAAAGCTTGGGGAGGAACTAGATGTTTATATTTTCTCATTGTTCAATGAGAACAGGAAGCCTGGTATGGAATCTGAGAGGAACTGGGGATTATTTTATCCAGATCAAACAAGCGTCTATAGTCTGGATTTCTCTGGAAAAGGTGTCCTTGATGTGCCTGCAAACAAAAGTTTGACCAGTTTTAATGGCACAACTTGGTGCATTGCTTCAAATAATGCTTCCCAACTTGACTTGCAGAATGCCTTAGATTGGGCATGTGGCTCTGGCGATGTGGATTGCTCTGCTATTCAGCCTAGTCAACCATGTTTTGAGCCGGACACTCTTGTCTCCCATGCATCGTATGCGTTCAACAGTTACTACCAGCAAAATGGGGCTTCTGATGTTGCATGCAGTTTTGGAGGTACAGGAGTTAAAGTCAACAAGGATCCAAGTAAGTATCTAACATTCTCCATTTTGGTTCAAATCTCACTCCTTAGTTGGTTTTTCTTGTTTCACGTGCAGGAGTGCTATCCCTGTTTGCTTGGAAGTACTAGTGTTTCTCAGTTTGAAATAGTATGAATTGGCACTGTCAAATTACCCTTCCTTTTTCGGGGATTTGAGTTAGCAGGAGCATTAAAAGGCTTCTTCACAGTGCTTCAATATGGCTATCTTATTTATTTTTTGTTAGCCCAGTAAACCTCTACGTTTAACTCATAACTGCCTTTGGTTTGCAGAACTTATTAGCAAATTACATACCTGTGATTTATGTTTGAAGGGTTGATATTTTCCCGGATCGTAAAACTTTTCTGCATCTGTATGCCTTTGTTGGATTGTCTGATTAGACTTCGATGTTTGTTTTATCATCTTTTAGTCAAGAGTCTGGATGAACCTTGAAACACTCACTTGAAAAACTGACTGTCTATTTTGCAGGCTATGATAATTGCATGTACATGATCACTGGGTAAGTTTGACAACCATCGTTTTGATTTCAACATCACTCCTGTTGTTATAACGTGCCAAAAATATTTTGAATTTATCACTCAGGACCAACAAAACAGCGGCAAGTAACACAACAGCCATTGCCTCAACGTCCTCCTCCGCCCAGAATGAAGCCTGTGCATGGATTTCTAGTTTTCTTCTAATGACCTGCGTTGTGTATTTTTTATCTTTTGAACATTAGTAATGGACATGGAAGCAGGATCATGTAGGCGCAGTGAAGTCGACCAGAAAAAAATGGACCGTTTGGTGAGGCAAGAGGCATCGTTTTGAATTTTATTTTTTTTGTTTTTTGGCTTGTGTATATCCTGAGAAAAAACGCATCTGTCAAGGAGCTATCCGCCATCCTAGTTTTGTATGATTTAGTACTTGTTTAGAGGAATGCAAGACTCATCCATCTTAACCCTCTGTTGTATGGTTTGTTCTCTTTATCATCTTGCAAGTTTGGATCAGTCTTCTTTTAACACTGCCAGTGTTTGTCAGATACCAGCTATTGAATCACAGAACCTCGCAGATGAAGCTCAAATGACGATGAAAGAACATGCAGTTGGTTTCTTTTTTTATCCCAATTCCCATGGCTGCAGGAGTTCCAGCCATTTCTTATCGACCCTTTTCCTGGCTGGTAGAAATACGTTTTTTGCTAAACTAGAAATACGTCCACATGGACCTGATATGTGGTCGAAAACGAGCTGGAAGCTACATGAAAGGTGGCGAAAAGCTCATCAAAATTAGCATCGATACATGATTCAACTCCACATATCAGTAAGGATGATTAAAGTCCATAAATCTGAAAGGAATTGGGGTGTCAAACAATATTCACGTGTGCGCTTGCATTATTGGCATCAAACCGACATTTATTCGCACGCTCGGCAGGCATTATTGGCATCAGACCGACATTTATTCGTACAAACTAATAATAGAGCTCCATTTTCACTCATGATGATAATTTAATTCAAAGAAAAAATGGATGTTTTTTTTAATAATTAATATAGTATAAATATTATCAAACCCAACCTGAAACATATACAAATTTAACTCAATATTTATTTATATTATATAGATATATTTGTAAATCATTTAAATTTTTTTAATATATATATATATAAAAAAAAATATGTATATATATACTATTCATCATTTAATATGCATATACATACTTCAAATATTATATTAACAATTTTCATTTTTATTAAATAATAAATATTTATATAAATATTCAAAACCTAATAAATAATTTATAATTATCTAAATTTTTTATTTGAAGTATAATAAATAAAGTATAAATATATAAAAAAAAATCTCAGCCACAGTACAGCATTGTCTTCCCTGAACCCAGGCTCTCGGTAAGAGAATAATTGATGTCCAATAACAAGAAGATCACGTCGACATGCAAGAGAGATATATATAGATGTTAATTTCTATAGGTAATTGATGAAATTTCGGGTGTGGCTCGCTGATTCATGAATTAAAAACATTCAATATATTCCAAGACAGAATAACTTGGTACAACATGACATTACACGAGAAATATCTTCATGAGTGACTATCTTGGGTAATTCACAGGAGGTTCCAAGCTACCAACCAAAATTCCCAGATCAATGTCTTTGTCTTCGAACTTTTTGATGAAAGGGTGACTCTGGAAGCATAAAAGGAACAACAATCAAGATTCTGCTTCTTTTCCTCTTTGGTGAAAAGTTCTAAAACATGAATTTCCAAAATAGAGGAAACAATATACTAAGTTACTAACCAATAGGTCCAAAGATGACAACCTTCCCTGAGGATCCTTTTGTATACTGCAAATACCATAAAAGACACGATCAGGAACATTAACAGTGAGTGCACTTCGAGATTTACAAATAAAAGACTTTACGAAAAAGAAAATGTCAAATGTTCTTATGTATGTGAAGCCGATTGGTACGGTCTATTTTAGCCAATGGAACCGTGATATCTATTAGTTCAACCACATGAGCCATCCACAGTCCATGTAAAATAATGAACTTCAAAAGCTGAATTATAGAAGCAGATAGAATCCAGAAGCCACATAAAAGGAACAATAGATAAAATATATAAGACAGAGTCACGGCATGCTCTTATAGATTATTAAACTGTGAAATGAATTTATACAAGCTGTTACCAGGCTGATACAAATGAACAGAACTCAGGGGAGAACTGATCTGCTGGGGCAGATGGCGGTGGGCTGTGCACAATGGCTTCTAAAAGCTCGTAAAAGCTTGGCCAGCCTTGTTGATCTTCAGATTGCATGTAAGGAAAATGTCCAATTGCACACTCAAGTACTACCAAGCCTAAACTCCAAATATCACTGCTATAGTCATAGGCCCTCCCGCTGATTCTCTCAGGCTATCAAACAACAAAAGAAGAGGAAAGACTAGTGATATACAAATTACATCTCGAATCAGTGGTGTGCAGGAAAAATATGAAAGATATAGAAACCAATACAGGTGATTAAATGAAAATAACAATAAGATAGTAAACTGATCAACATAACCACCAAAAAAGAAACTTAGTGATATGAAGCAAGAACAGAAAATTAAAACCTATACATACCGACATGTAATTATAAGTACCAACAAAAGTATCCCTTTGGCCCATAGAGCTAGCTAGCATTGCACTCACACCAAAATCAGTTATCTTCACTTCCCCCTTTTGGTTTACCAACAGATTGGATGGTTTAATGTCTCTGTGTATGACATGCCGCTCATGGTGCAGGTAAACAAGACCCTGCAAAACCTGAAATGCATACATAAATGTTGAGCCAGGGGAAAAAGAAAACATAAAGCAAGCGCAAGAACTTTTATTTCGTGGTCAAATCTCTAAATTCCAAGAAAGAAGAATCAAACCTGCTTACAAACGACAGCCAGATAAGGTTCAAGGATTGTTTTAACTTGTCTGATCACATCTGCCAGCGACCCACGATCCATGTATTCTAATACAAGAGAAATGGCCCCATTGTGATAGAAGGAGTGGTAGCAAACAACAACATGTGAACACTGTGAAGCTTGGTTTATCTTAAGCTCCTGAACAATTTGCTTACGAATTTCTTCTTGTATATTCATCTGGATAACCTGTGAAGACAGATATGAGTTGTCGTTGATTTACTTTTTTAAGTAAAAAAAAAAAAGGAGCTGTGAAGACACAGAGATTTATGTGAAATGAAAAAATTGAACAACCATGATTTCAAATGTGGAGAAAAGGTAAAAAAAAAAATAAGAAAGATTGTTGGGGGGACAATGACCTTCAAGGCAAATAGTGAGCCAGCCCATTTATGGCGAACCAGCTGCACAACACCTCCACTACCTTTACCAATGACTTTGATGGTCTCAAGGTCTTCCAATGAGAAATCAAAATCAACTTCTTTGCTGTCGAAAGGCTGCACAAATAGATGATTAATTTAAAAAAAATTAAGAAAAGATTAAATGATAGATCAAATCAACTGGAGAAAACAATTAATTACAAACTTACAACACGGGATTCCTTTATGTTTTCTTCAGAGATGAGACGCAAACCTTTCTGATTTAATAGCAAATCTCCGTCATGAAATGTACCACTTGCGGTCCTGATATTTTTAATTTAATTTAAAAATATCGAAATTAATACTATATTTATCATCAACAACAAAAAGAAAAAGAACGTTGAAATTGATACTTACAAGAAGGAAGCGATTGATGTTTCTTGAGCTGGAACGGTCAGCTTGAGTTGCTGCAGTGGCTTCTTGCTCTTCATCTTCGAACTTAGGGTTTTCTTTCTTAGTTTTTTTTATTTTCAAAAGACAAGAGCGCTCCTCACCCTAATTGTGTCTACACAATAGCAGGAGGAGTATGTATCTATCAAATTCAAACAAACGGAAGACCGCGCACTGAAATTCGAAATTAGCTTCAAATACGTGGCTATTGCTGAAAATTTATTATTATTATCATTAACTTTTCAAACTTTTAAATTTTACCTTCCAATTACTTCTTTTAATATTTTATTAATTTTAAATTAATTATTATTATTTATTTTAATTTTTTTATAAAATTATCATATTCTCAAACAAACATCTTAGCATTTGATTGATATTTAATTTTTACAAGTGTCTATTTTTTATATCATATCATTAAATAAAAATTAGTTAAAAAAACAAAGTTATTAAACTCAGTAGAGTTCATAATATGGGTCGTTAGTTTTGCAAGTTCAGCCGCAAAACTTGGGTCGATTAAATATCTCTTCATCTCAATATTAAAAAAAAAACATGTCATCTTGTAAAAAAAATAAAGTCGAATTATGTTTTTATTGGTCGTTTTAGTTGCCTTTAAGCCTGCCAAGTCAACTGGATCACGTAGAGTCAACTCTCATACGAGTTAATTCTAAACTCGGGTTAGGCAAAAAGTTGGATCTGGAGGTTTGAAGGTTGACCGGTTTAATAACCATATCAAATAGTTTTTTTAAAAAAAAATCCATCTTCTAATTTTTTTTCTTTTGATTGAATTCTTTTTGGTTTTTTATTAATTTTATTCTTCAATATTTAATTAATTTTGAATTGGTCTTCATATTTTTTTTTTCAGTTTGCTTTTTTAAGGTTATTGCAGTCTTAAACAAACATCATGATGTTTGGTTAGTGCTTAATTATATGAGTGTTTATTTTTGTTATCATATTGTTAAGTCAAAAATAGTTTTTTTAAAAATAAAAAACAAAGTTGTTAAACTCAATGAGTTCATGATCTCAGTCACGGGCTTGGTAAGTTAAGTCGCGAAGCTTAAATCGATCTAATATGTTATCGTCTCAATAATAATAATAATGATAAAAGATTTCATCTTGAATTTTTTTAAAGTCAAACCACACTTTTTATTAGTCATCCGTGTTGTTTTTGGACCCGTCAAGTTGACTAGGTCACATCAAATTGACTCTCACAAGGTTAATTCTAAACTAGGACTAGGCAATGAGTTAGGTGGAGAGAATTGAAGGTTGAACCACTATATCAGATTTAATAGCAATAACAAATAATTTTTTTAGGATCTAAATATTTTTTTAAGGTTCAAATTGTTTTTTATCCAACCCGCAACATTGTGTGGGCCAGGAAACAAGTTGAACTCTAAATGAGTTAAAACTTAACTTGATTTATAAATTGAAGTTGAGCTTAAGATTAAATAAACATAGCTTATTAAGGTTTATGAGTCAATTTAATTAATAATGTTATTTTATTGTAAATTAATCATAATTAATATTAAACCCATGATGAAGCACTAGCAACCCCATTCCTCTACAAACTTGTGAGCCCTCGACAGCACTAGTCGTGACCCTTCACTAGCAGCTCTTGATCATCATCGTCAGCCACAATAGCACAACAACTTCCTCTTGTTTTTCTCGTCCTTATAGCAGCGTCGTCAACCTCCCTCTACTCACAACAACCCTTGTTTACAACAAATAGAAAGGAGAAGATCTGATGATATAAGAACAAAAGTTATAGTAGAGAAAGAGAGAGGTAGATTTGAGAAAAAAATAAAAGCGACTGTTTGTGGGTTTTTCTTTGTTTTATAGGTGGCAGTACCCCTCACCGCTACTACAGACATGAAGAAGAATAGGAGATCTACCTGATCCACCCATTTTTTTTCCTCCCCAATGACGGCGTGTGAACCCACACGCCGCGGGTAGTGACGACGCGGAAATCCATATGCTGTAACTATTCCAGCAGTCCTAGAATCTTCTAATATGCTTCTTGAGTTCTCATTAATCTCTTCAACCTGTTTGCAACCTTTGAAATGATCATTTTGCAAGTTTTTGAATTTTTATTGTGTGTTTAAATTATTGTTAAATTTTGAATTTTTGTGTTTTATAAACATGTACTTGTGGGGTGTGTGAGTAAAATATACTAAAAAGAGAATGTGTTGCATTTTCTTTTTATTTTGCATTAAGTAGATGGTAAAAAAAATGAGGGAAAAGATAAAAAGTTTTAATTAACCCAAATGTTTTAATTGCATACGACCAAATTCTAAAACAATTTCATGCATACTTTCTAAAAAACAAAATACATTTTTATCATGTTTTAAAAAATACAAAAATATACTAAAAAGTGTGTTGCATTTTCTTTTTATTTTGTATTAAGTAGATGGTAAACAAAAAAGAGGGAAAAGATAAAAAAATTTAATTAACCCAAATGTTTTAATTGCATACGACCAAATTCTAAAACAATTTCATGCATACTTTCTAAAAAACAAAATGCATTTTTATCATGTTTTAAAAAATACAAAAATAGATATTGTAACCAAT
>Ga0307517_10010888_pt1 | contig 12671 bp, 11 predicted proteins | sample 23_EM_MG_FD_194515 | JGI IMG/M metagenome (GOLD analysis project Ga0307517, IMG submission 194515) | Populus trichocarpa ectomycorrhiza microbial communities from riparian zone in the Pacific Northwest, United States - 23_EM | ecosystem: Host-associated > Plants > Roots > Unclassified | place...
GTAGCTTCTTAGATCATTTGCAAGGCATTATTTAATTACATACATATTACAAGATTTGGAGTGTATATGAACAGTCAAGCAACTATGATTTATTTAAGTTTTTTTATTTTTTTTAATCGAATCCTCATGTGGATCCAATTAGATAAAAGTAGGCTTAAAATGACTGTAAACACACCAAATTAAAAAAATAAATGATTGAAATGTTAAATAATAAGAAAACAATGGGCCTACTTCCATATTATCAATAATTTTTATTTTAGTATAAAATTTTATTTTATTTATTTTTCAATATTTGGATTTGTAAGAAGAGAAAGAAGTTGTTTAAACACAACAAGAAAAGATAAAGTTGTCAATTTGATCACTTTTCAACTAAGAGACTCGTTGTTCTTGGTGTCAACGGATTTTATTTGACAAGAAAAATTTGATGGTGGTGGTTTTTTTTCTCTAGACATCCATAAAAATGGATATTGAGCTCAATTTAAAGATTTTTTATTCGTTTGATTTTTTTTTTAAAAAAAAATTAGGATGTTTTGGGGTTATTAGATGGTTTGGAGAGGTTTTTATAGTATTTTATGTGAAAATGGGTTGAAAATCCCAAAAAACATCCCCTTCTATTTTCTCGGTCACCATAATGATGGCTAGAATCTAGTTGTATAACCTAGCAAACAACATGTCGTCTGTTACTTTTTTTATATAAAAAAAAAAACAAGGGGAAGACCTTAAAACAACAACAATAATAATAATAAAAAACATAGCTTGGGTGCATGAGATTGTCTCAGGCCCAAACACCTAGGCTTTTTAATGGCCCAGGTGCGTTAGGCCACACATCTTATCTTTTTTTTTTTTAATTTCATCCTTAAAATTAGGTTTTTATTGGGTTTTTTATTGTTTTTTTTTTATTTTATCATTCAACTTTTAATTGATTTTGAATTGGTTTTTATATTTTATTATCATATAATTAAATAAAAAAAATTATTAAACTCAGTAGGGTTCATAATCTAGAACACAATGTCCACTTCTATAAGCAAACTTACGAGTATTATATGATATTAGAATAAAATATACAATACAACCAAAAATTTTAAGAAATTTGTAATTAGGTGAACTCCCAAATTATTTCTCAAAAGAACTAGTATTATTCAACACATGTGTGGACATTCTATTAATCAAATAACACGTTATTGCAAGAGCATATAACCAAAATCAAAAAGGAAATTAGCATGAGCCAACAAGGTGAGACCATCAACTAAATGATTGATTTTTCTTTCTGAGACTCAATTATGTTCATGTTTATGTGGGCATGCAATCCTATTGAATACCATGTTGTTGTAAATACTTGTTTACATTTCTATACTCTTTATCTCTGATTTGATTGTAAAGTCTTTAACTTTTTATTAAATTTTATTTTAATTATTAAATAAAAATTAAAAAAATATCTTATAAACATGTCTTTTTTCTTGAATTAGATAAATTCATGAAATCTTAAAAAATCTTCAATAAATACCACAAATTAAACTTCTCTATGAAAATAATTAACAAGGGCTAGTCCTCAAATACCTGAATGCATTAAGTCTAATGATTCAATTGTAATAGAACCTGTACTAAACTAAGTAAACCTGCTCATAATTTTTAAGCAATAATATTATATTATATAATATATATAATCATACCTTATTTTATAGAACCTTATTTTATAATATATATAATCATACCTTATATAATAGAACCTGTACTAAACTAAGTAAACCCATGGTTATTTTTAACCTTCACAATGTTAATTTTTTTACCATTGCATTCCTGTATTTAGGACTTTATATTATATATATATATATATATATATATATATATATATATATAATCATACCTTATTATATAAAAATAAGACCTGATTATAGATTAGGTAAGCGACAAGACAAGAAAATAATCTCAAACTCCAACGCATCCACGGGATAAGATGCATGAGGCATCGACACATCGAATAATTTCTCTTTATTTTATTAGATAATTTGTAAAGATTTTATGCAATTTTTTTTTCCGCTATTTTCATTTTCTATAAATTGCTCCACTCCCCCACTCACTTTCTGTATTCTCTAACTGCTCACTTACCACTCTTTCTCTGTGTCTTCTCTCAGTCTTCAAGATGAGAGCAAAGGCATTGCCATTCTTGATGTTATTTCTCAGTATTACTCACTGTATCTCCCATGCAGCAGAACTCAATGGACCTTCAAAGCAGTCAGAGACCATTAGTTTCGGAACAGCCGGAGGGCTGAGACAGGGCTTCCCTGAGGGGTTTGTCTTTGGAACTGCTACTTCTGCTTATCAAGTTGAAGGCATGGCTGACAAGGATGGTCGTGGGCCTAGCATTTGGGATGCCTTTGTCAAAATTCCTGGTAATAATAATATGTTCTGGTGTTTGGTTGCTTCATTAAAAAAAATTAATGTTTTTTCTTTAATGGCAATGATGTTTTTGTTGGCTTAAGGCAACAGCTAGTGATAAAAGTTAAAAACTTAATATTGAGGCTTTAGATTATTTTGTTTTGGTAATAATATGAAATGAAATGTTGATGTTTGGGAGCAGGGATCGTTGCCAATAATGCTACAGGGGAAGTGTCAGTGGACCAGTATCACCGCTACAAGGTAGGTCCTGCTCCTGTCCGTCCTTAACCTTTCTTACTACTAAGGAAATCCCCTTGATTGAGCTTCCATTTTGATTTTAATTTCAGCATTTTGGATCACTGCATTGCTAAGAATGAGGAGAATGCCCCAAAAATATGAACATCTAGCATACTGTTACTAAACATTACTATTACATTATTATAACTAGTGTAACTTTCATATCTGCAGATTTTAAATTGTGGAGTTCTGATGGCATTAAATGTCCATTCTTGGTTGCATCTGATTTCTATCAAGTTTCTCCCATTCAGGACACATGCTAGATCTAAACTCTTCCATTCATGTTGCAGGAAGATGTAGATATCATGAAAAAGTTGAACTTCGATGCATACCGGTTCTCGATTTCATGGTCCAGAATTTTCCCTGGTAATTGTTTCATCTGCATTTTCTATTAAATTCAAATTTTGTTTGCGAGTTTGTATCGTTGGATTTCCTAGCCTTCTTTGACTTCTTTGATGTAGATGGAGCTGGAAAAGTGAATTGGAACGGAGTTGCATACTATAATAGGTTGATCGACTACATGATCGAAAGAGGTATGCTTTTCTATGAAATTTTAAATGAGATGTATGTTGATTTCCAACTAATTGCTTTCACATTTATCAAGATATAGGGATATAATTTATGTCCATGAATATTTTGTAGGCATTACTCCATATGCGAATCTTTATCACTATGATCTTCCGCTAGCACTTGAGAAGAAGTATAATGGATTGTTGAGTAACCAAGTAGTGTAAGTATACAGTCACTAAGAACTAATGTTTCCCCATGTATAGTTTTTACCTTACATGTATTTTATATTTTGGCGAATTGAGAATGATTGTTTCTGGGGATTATGTTTTTGAGCAATCATCTTTAATAGATTGAAATTAGATAAATGCTTCGGGCTCTGCAGGAAAGACTTTGCCGATTATGCAGACTTCTGTTTTAAGACCTTTGGAGATCGAGTAAAGAATTGGATGACATTCAATGAACCTAGAGTGGTGGCTGCCCTTGGATATGATAATGGATTCTTTGCTCCTGGAAGGTGTTCCAAAGCATTTGGGAATTGTACAGTCGGCAATTCTGCAACAGAGCCTTATATTGTTGCTCATCATTTGATTTTATCTCATGCAGCTGCTGTTCAGAGATATCGCGAAAAGTATCAAGTAATTTAGCATTTGTTCTTTTATTTTGAATGGGATGGAATTCATTTATTCGATGGAACAATATGTTATAGCTTGTCCCTTTTTTTTATTTTACATTGCAGGAAAAACAAAAGGGAAGGATTGGAATTCTCTTGGATTTTGTTTATTACGAACCTCTTACCAGATCAAAAGCTGACAACTTAGCAGCTCAAAGAGCAAGAGATTTTCATGTTGGATGGTAAAAATTCATTACTGCTTAGTAATGCAAGAAATTCTCCCTCTTTATTTCATTTCAGTGAGCGGTGCGGGGTAATTGAGGATCACATACACTTTCCCAGGGTGACCTAAAGTTGACCTTCTTGGTCAATGCTTTTGACCATGGAGATAAATTATCACCAAAATGTAGTTGATGAGCTAAAATTTGAAAACCACAGTAGCATGCTGCATGCATCTTTGAAAATGGCTTAAAATTTGATGCATTTAGCTGACACATTTTGAAGAACTTGCATCTTACTGTCATCGATCATGGGCTATCTGAAATTTATTTTAAGCACTTAGATTGTTGGTGAAAGTATATCTAAAGAATGTACCTAGAAAAGAATATGAAAGTATGGTTGAAACTTGGGATACATATTTTTCCACAAAAGTAAGGGGAGTGAGATACTTTCAAGGGCATTCCAGTTGCATTACACATTCATATGGTAAAGTCAACAAACCTTATGATATAATTCAGACATCTTGATAGCTTAAAAAAAATCATGTCACGCTGGTTTTGGCTTCATGCAGGTTTATTCATCCTATTGTATATGGTGAATATCCGAAAACAATGCAAAATATTGTCGGGAGTAGGCTACCTAAGTTTACAGAAGAAGAAGTCAAGATGGTGAAGGGCTCAATGGATTTTGTGGGAATCAACCATTATACTACTTACTACATGTATGATCCACATCAGTCCAAACCAAAGAACTTGGGCTACCAGCAAGACTGGAATGCTGGATTTGCTTGTAAGAAACTCTTGCCCTCCTTTCTCTCTTAAATAGTGGAACGTCGAAGTTCATTTACTCCTTCAGTCACTAAAGTGCAGTGTCTTATGAATCTTGCAGATAAGAAGAAGGGAGTGGAAATTGGTCCAAGAGTAAGTTCTTCCCACACAAGTTAACAATGCATGAGCTATGGGTTTGGGTTTATTTCATATGAGTAATTGGACATTTGCAGGCAAATTCTTATTGGCTTTATAATGTACCATGGGGTATGTACAAGGCTGTGATGTACATCAAAGAGCGCTATGGAAACCCTACAATGATACTGTCTGAAAATGGTATGAGCTACTACTATACGTCATGATTTCTTATTTAAGCCATGTTGTAACTTTTTATGGGCTTGTTTGACCCTGTTAATATGAGAATTTTTTTTAAAAAAAAAAATCTTATGCAGGGATGGATGATCCTGGTAATCTCACACGTTCCAAAGCAATGCAAGACACCACTAGAATTGGCTACTACAAGGCCTATTTGTCTCAACTGAAGAAAGCAGCTGATGATGGAGCCAATTTGGTTGGGTACTTTGCTTGGTCATTACTTGACAACTTTGAATGGAGATTAGGCTACACTTCAAGATTTGGAATTGTGTATGTTGATTACTCCAACCTTAAGAGGTACCCAAAAATGTCTGCCAATTGGTTCAAGCATCTCCTAGAGCGGAACAAACATTAAGCTGGCAGGCTTTCTTTGATTTAGTTGTCTGGAAAACAATGTTCTTGCAATAAAGCTATTGAGATCTTCGTTTTCTGGCTCCTTTTTTGATTTACGATTGTTCAGTGGTGTTTAAATTTCAGACATTTGCAGAACACCTTAACCTATCAAGAACATAAAAATTGCAGAAAGTCCACAAGCATGGCTTTGGTAATTGTACTGGATTGCAAAATTAAGTGGTGTTTTTCAGAACGTATTGTGTTAACTGTGAATGATAATGAAAATTTATCCTCGTATCTCCATAAGCAACCAGAACATCAAATTCAGCTCTTATCAACCAGGCTCAAACTGCAAATGTCATGTGTAGACCCCCGCCCTTGGTGGACAACAATGGGACAAGCTCTCTTGACCTTGTCGCCTAAACAGTTTAATCTCTAATTCACATCTTAAAGCCAATTTTTCTCTGGCCTATTTCAGGACTTCAATGAAAAATGAAATCCAACCAAGGCTTCTGAAAGATACCCAGAAAATGGGCAATCAATCATAAACAAAGAGATTGAAAGGTTACGCTCGAGAAAAGAAATTCAAAATAGTATTCTTCGTGTTCTCCAGACTCATGTGCTTGCTTCTCTTTGCCTTTTCATTTTTACCCTTTCCATTAGAAGTCATTTTAGGCATGGAATTCACATTTTCTTGGGACTCGGCAACACACAAGTTGTCTGAGTTTTCTGCCTTGGTTACCACTGAAGCTTGTGCAGTAATGCTGGCTCCCTGATCTGAGTGAACTTTGTTGAGTTTTCTTTTCTTGGGAGGACTTTTATCATGAACCTCTGACTGGATGTCATCGGGAGTGGCCCATGGTATATTCATCTTTTCATGGTCAATCACAACTGAGATTTGTCCAGTGCTGCTATCTTTCTGGTCCAAGTTGATTTCTTCAACTTGTTGAATCCTGAATGGGTTCTTAGGAACTTTCAGTGGAACATCATTGGGAACCATTGCTGTTTCTGTAATATTAACTTTAGGTGGCGAGATTAGTTTCTGAAGTGCTAGAGCTTCGCTGATATACATACTTTCAGTGGAAAGTGGCTCCTGCTTCAGTACCATACCTGGTACAATAAACTCAGTGTAAAATTATGCAGTTTTCAAGTGTCTGTATCAATAAAGGTCAAGTGGGGTTAAAAAACTTGCCTGAACTGTCTCCTTCAGATTTATAGGAAAGAAAGGCCATCGAGCTGTTCATCTGTATGGATACAACATTAGCTTTGGGTTTCTGAAGTTGAGAAGGATTTTGAATGAAAATAGGGTCTGGAAGACGTCCAGGACTTCGAAAACAAGCAAAGGCCTCCATGGTTGTTGGATCCAAGTTCCCTTCAGCAATTGCAGTTGCTACGGAAGGAGGAATTTCTCTGGAGTCATTTGCAATCAGTCAAGGAAAAAAAATTGCACTCCAGACACAAGCACACAATATGCACAGGTTTATACGGGTAGATTAGCATTGCTAAGGTCAAATACGCCCAATATGCAGCCAGCATCCAGAACTCTCCAAGTGTTCATCCCAGACAAAACAATACAGTTCTTTTTTAAATACAACCTCGATGAATTTACTAAAGCATCTGTGCCGTGGCCGAGAACATCTTGGGTTTTGAAGGCTACAGTTCTTTATGCTTGACATGGAAGTGCAAGCTGAAACAGGAGCTGTAGAACTTTCAGAAATAGTATTCGCTCAATTAAAACAGGATACGGTCCAAGGAAATCCAGCTTCCCTTCCAAAGATTCCAGTAAATTTTGAGGGACAGGCTTCATGTGTTCCAGTCTCTTATTGTTCGAATCATATCTGCGTCAAATGCCAAAAAAAAAAGGGTCAGTCCATAAGTATATGCAGCGAGAAAATGAGCAACGAGTGATAGATCATTTTAGCAACTTAAAATTGAAAGACAACAAGGATGAGGAAATAAATCATTTGGAATAATTAGTTTTGCAATCTACACACATTCTGGCGTGCTGGAAAACTGCTAGAGCCTCTATGAAAGATTTTGAATAATCTTCAGGCATTTGTCGACCTTTCTCCAACTTCAAAACTGATAAAACCTGAAAGTATGCCATCAAATATAAGCTTTCAAAAGAAACTGATTAGTTAGAAGCGTCAGTTGGATAAATGTTTAACTCCATGGCAGAGTAAAACCATACAAAAGTTCACAAGGTTGTCATCGATAAGGCTCCTTTTTTGGGTAGCAGATGCAATATCTCCTTGACCAAAAAAAATGCCAGACAAAATAAGTGGGCAGTACAATAAACTGGTTGCAAACCAAACCAGATGTGCTTTTCAAGGCTCATACATGATCAACTCTCAGCTAGTGAGATGAGAAATGTTTTGGGGAAAAGAACCAAACCATAAAATTCAACCGTATTTTTCCTGTCTTGGCTCAAATAATATTCAGAAAAAGGGTAGGGTACGAGAAAGAGAAGTCTAGAAACAATGATATGCTTCCCCAAAGAACCACAGGAAGAGTGAATAATTATACGTTAATTTTCTCTAGCCAGACAGGAAAAAAAAAAAAAAAAGAGATTCCAGATATCTTTTCAGATGCTTTAACATGTTTTCATAACTAAATAGAGAAAAACAGACAAATTTAGATGTTATTATAAAATGAATAAATAAACTGCTGTCGTTAAAACTAGCATAGATAGAAACCATCTAAAACACAAGTTTTTCTTGCTATCACTGCATTCTGTTGTTTCCTGCTCCTCCTTTCATTTGTTTTCAGTAGAACTCAGATTCAAGGCAGGAACCTTGCACAATATTGTTACCTCAACAGCTACTATAAGCTCAACAAACATTTTCTGAATAATTTAAAGTTCATTTTTAACCTTTAGCTCAAGCTATTGCTGTAAAGAAAAGCTTGTATCTTGCATGAATTCCACAGAATTTCCATAGCACCAGAAACTATAATGATTTTTTCCTACTGGAAATTCCAACATCTTCTGAAGATCAATCAAAATTTAAAGTGTTCATCGAATTTGTTTGTCACCAACAGAATTGATGATATTATAGATTGGGAAAATCAAGTGAAAATAATGTTTGATTTACAGATATGCACTTTAGTTCCAAAATCATTTGATTATGACCTCATGAGATTGTTACTGTGAACATAGCCTTTATGCAGTGCATTGGAACATGCTTATGCCTGATTTCATCTTAAGGTTTCGAAATTTGATCAACATTATGGACTATCAAAAGCACCAGAACACACTTACACGATCCAAGTTCCGATACTTGGACACATAAGAATGAGCCTTCGAAATCCCTATTCCAGGAACAGATGGAAGGAAATCACAACCAGCTAAGACACACATACCTGTACACATGTCATAAAATGAGCCAGTTTTCAGTTTAATTGCACTAATTCGACAATGGAAACATAAGGACTATTTTTCTCACAACCAGCTATGATACACATACCCCAGAGGTCAAAATATGAGCTAGTTTTCCATTCAATGTCCTCTTGTAATTAGTTCTATCTCGTGAGATTGAAAACTGAAAGCTCTATGTTAATATTATTATAATTATGGAAACAAAATCTGCAACCAAAGTCGATAAAAGAATGGAAATATTTCCATTCGGATGCATGAAAGCACTACGATCGATGTGTTTTATATTCTCTGTTTTAGTCTGTTTTTATTTGTTCATATTCAAAACTTCTCTATAGTTTGTAAACTTTTAAGCAAGCTTCAAAGTGGTGGACTCACCCATGAACAATTCCTTATCAAAACATTGGAATGAAGGTTTGCGAGCTGCAGCATCAAAAACCTTGTCTAAAACTATCTCCTCACCATTGCCGTACCGATCCATCTTAAAAATAGTCTGAGCAACCAATGCAAATCAAATCAAGACAATACCACCACTAATACCATCAGTAATGAACAAAGACAGCTGTGTAATTAGGAGAGCAGTAGACCTCCATCTCCAACAAACCAAAGTTTCATGAAAGTTCTTACAGCTTGGCAACCATATGCCAATAGATCACTGTCCTCTGTTATAACAGCTGCTATACCACCTCTTTCTGCTTCAAGGCTAGCTAAATGTGCTAACTGTGCATCAGCCTCGTATGGAGCTACCAAAAATTCTATGTTTTCCGATCTCAAGATCTGAAAAGTAATCACAGGACATAGGGCATAGGGCATGGTTTATTATAACTTAGATACTGTACGCAAGAAAATGTAGATAGCTTCTAACATGCAGATATCTATATTCTATGGAAATATGATAATTTCTAGAGCTACAGATAGCAGGTCACAGTCAAAGATGCTGCCATCACATACCTGAATCAGTTGATGTGCCATCAATGGGGTAATGCTAATTGCTCTCTGTATGGAAAGGGCAATGTAGATTAGTAATTTACATACATTGATAAAGAAACCAAACATAGATAGCGATTATATAAACCCTAGCAAAATGTAAAGAATAATTAAACACAAGCTATAACATAAGGGTAAAAGAATCACACAAGATTCTGTGAAGGCTAAAGTTTAGTAACAACTAATATTTCATTGCTTGAGATACCAAAGACTTTCAAATTTTCCAGATTAAAATCAAACAAGAGATGGAATTGGACAATTAGAAACAGTCACAACTGCTAAGAAACTGTGGTGTATATGGCTATATGACATTTTACTCATTGACCCATCTTTCAATTAGGACAAACAACATGGAAGATGAAATTTACTCATTTGGCTAAAATTTCTCATACCTGAAAAAATTCAGTAGCAGCATTAGCATTCCCTTCTTTGAGCTTCTCCATTGCCAACTCACGATTTGCTTTTCTTTTCCTAAATTGAAATACAAAACCCCAAATAAGATTTCGAATTTCCAATTGCTAAACCCCAAATGGGAACTCAATAAAGAACATATTGCACATTATCCAAAAAGGCAATATTTTTTATTGAATTTAACTAACCTGTATCTGTCTTGTTCAGTTCCAGCTTTACAGGGAATATTTCCACCATCAAAAACAACAACTGGTGTAATCTTGTAGTGTCTAAGTAGATTAATTCTGTGCATAAAATAGTCTAAATACCGCAACTTCTTTTCGCTATTTGAATTTAAACAAATCTCCATGCTACATGAATAAGCTGCAGCACCATTTCCCAAAAAAAAAAAACAACAGGAAAAAAAAATTTCCCTTCAACACCAAAAAGAAATAAATAAAAGAAGAAATGAGTCAAGATAGATTTTTTATACACCTCCTTTATGTAGCCAACTATAAGCATCAATACCCACCTGCAAAAAAAACAAAAAAAAAAGTAAATAAAAAACATAATATCAATTTAAGCATTGAAAAAAACACAAAACCCAGATGGGGTTTAGATTAATACACGTTTGCCATTATATTTTTTTATGTGAACAGGTTCAATGTAGGGTTTCATGAACTTGAGCAGATCTTTGACACCCATTTGGAGCTTTTAGGTTCTGTTTTCCTTCCTTCGATTTTTTTTTCCTGATTTTTTAATTTTGGTCTGTGCCTGTCATAGTGACTTTTTTAGAGGGTGAGAAATGGCGGGAAATTGGCAAAATGTCAAAATGCGCGGCACTGAGGTGCCTTGCTGGGACTCTTGGGGGATTAACTTGACGTGGCTGTTTTCAATAGTCCTTCACTGGCTAATTCTAGATCGCCACGTACGTAAGATTTAGTTTAGTGAATCTTTTCCTAATATTTCCTAAAGAAAACGATTTTCAAACAAATTCTTTATACTATATTTTCATAAAATATTTTTTTTCTATGATATGGGGAATATGTAAGTGATAGAAAAAGGTTCAATCAATTTAAAGGATTTAATTCTCATAAAAAAATAATTAGTATATGAGTTTGTACAAGAATTTTTTATATGCATAACATTATTTTTTTCCTTTTTATCATGAAATGTTTTGAGCTTCTTAAAAATAATGGTAATTTTTTGTTCAAATTGTGATTTTCTATATACTAATGTTATGTTATTTAGGGGAAATGTTTTGTGATTTTTTAAAAACATTTCTTTTATAATTATAAAATATTTATGGTCTATTTTAAATTTGTTTTGGGTTGGTCCATTACAAAATAAAAAGGCTCTTTAATTTATTTGTTGGAAAATATTTTTTATATAAAGCATTTTTTTTTCTTGTGTTTTGCTACATTATAAAAAATTAATCAATGAAATTCACTTTTAATTAAAAAAATATAAGTTTTAGATAAAATAAAAGTGTTTTCGAGTTTAAAAAATTAAAAAAAAAACACGATAAAAAAACTAAAGTAATGCAATTCTTCGTTAGTTTTTATACACAATGTTTTTATATTATATTTTTATAAAAAAATTATAATACAGTGAATATTAAGTGATTATAGGTTCAATTACTTTAAATGATTTACTTATCATAAAAAACATTATTATTATATGAGTTTGTATAAGAATTTGTATGTATAATATTATTTTTTTTCTTTTTTATCATGAAATGTTTTGAGTTTTTTTTAAAAGAATGCTCATTTTTTGTCCAATTTGTGATTTTGTCTTATCAAGGAAAAATGTTATGAGATTCTTTTTTTATTGACCAGAAAACATTTCTTTTATAATTATAAAATATTTATGGTTTGTTTTAAATTTGGTTTGGGTTGCTTCATTACAAAATAAAAAGGCTTTTTAATTTTTATGCTAGAAAGTACTTTTTATATGAAGCATTTTTTTTATTTTCTCATGTTTTGCTATATTATAAAAAATTAATCAATAAAATTCACTTTTGATTAAAACAATATAAGTTTTAGATAAAAAAAAAAAAGTGTTTTCTAATTTAAGAGATTAAAAAACACGACAAAAAAACTAAAATAATACAATTCCTTATTATTCTTTATACAAAAATTCTTTATATTATATTTTCATAAAATATTTTTTTATGATACGGGGAATGTGTAAGTGATAGATAATCAATCTAAATTATTTCCTTCTAAAAAAATAATTATTATTATATGAGTTTGTATGAGAATTTTGTCTATACAATGTTATTTTTTCCTTTTTTATCATGAAATATTTTGAATTTTTTTAAAATAATGGTCATTTTTTTATCTACTTTGTGATTTACTATATACTAATGTTGTGTTATCAAGGGAAATATTTTGGATTCTTTTTTTATCGACTAGAAAACATTTTTTTATAG
>Ga0307517_10010890_pt1 | contig 12671 bp, 8 predicted proteins | sample 23_EM_MG_FD_194515 | JGI IMG/M metagenome (GOLD analysis project Ga0307517, IMG submission 194515) | Populus trichocarpa ectomycorrhiza microbial communities from riparian zone in the Pacific Northwest, United States - 23_EM | ecosystem: Host-associated > Plants > Roots > Unclassified | place...
ATGCTTACTGTCCTTTATCATGATTTACTGTTTTATTTGGAGCTTCTTCATGCACGGTTCAAATTTGGTTTAAAATTGTGATTTTTGTATATTTAGATTGGTGATCTCTTCTAGCTATTGTGCAAATGCTATTGTGTTTTCATAGAAAATTTCAAATTTCACGATTATTTAGAAAAGATACAGAATTTAAATAGCACTTCTTTTTGGGAAAAAGTTGTTGCTCTCATCTGTTGAAACTTATTGATATTCTCTCTCATTACTTTCTATATATTATACAATAGAATTGGCTAGAAGAACATGCCAACTATGAAGCAATAGTAGATGGAGCAAATATTGGACTTTATCAGCAGAATTTTGCAGAAGGCGGATTTAGCATTTCTCAGGTTGTAGTTGTGCATTTGAATTGGTACTACATTTGTTTTCTCTTCCATTAAGTATGCTTCTTTGATAACTGCTAATTTGTATAACTCATTTGCTATATGTTTTCACAAATTGAAATAGAGCAGCTTGATGCTGTTGTAAAAGACCTATACAATCAGAGTGGGAAAAAATGGCCACTTATTATTATGCACAATAAGCGTCTTCGAGCACTCCTACAGAATCCTTCCACTAGAGAACTGATTCAAGAGTGGATAGAAAAGGATGTTCTTTATACCACGCCTCAAGGCTCCAATGATGATTGGTATGGACTTCCAGAACTAGTTCTTCTGTGTGTGTGTGGTTATCTCTATCATTGAAGGATTGTTTGTTGTAAAATTTCCTTTTCACCTGTTTTGTGGACTTTATACTATTATTTATCCAAGTCACTAATTGATCGATGCAATGTTTTCAAATATGATCTTTCCACAGTGCTGATATGATTGGATGAATCTACTCCATTTTCCTAAAAAAGCTTTCTATTCGTTTGTGTATTTTATTAACAAGTCCTTTTGTATTTCAGGTATTGGCTATATGCTGCTGTCAAACTTAGATGCTTGCTAGTGACAAACGATGAAATGCGAGATCACATTTTCGAACTACTAGGAAGTGACTTCTTTATCAAGTGGAAAGAAAGACATCAAGTAAGTGCTTGTCATAATCCTGTCCAATGCATACCCTTTGTTAATCTCATTTCCTAGATGTTGTTATTAACATCCATTCCTTTTAAGAAAGTATGGTGAAGTGGCCATTTCTAGAAAATGCAAGGCATCTACTTGTTCATTGTAAATTTATAGTACTGTAGTGGAACTTTTTGTTGGAGACATCTTTTTGGACTTGTTAAATATCCCTTTTGAAACCTAGGACTAGGCCATATTCAAACCTATATGATGAGTTGAGTAATTGTTTTGCTTTTGTTTCACACACATAGTGTTTCCCATAATTATTGTTTTCTAAAATTACTTTAACTATCATTTTTATCACTAAGAATTGTAGCATTCATCAATAGTAATGTCTGTTTTAGTCATTTGGTTAATTAGTGTTTTGTAAATGAAGATGGATTTTCTTTTCTTTCATCAATATTCATTGTAGCGTTGAGATTTGTGTTAATAGCCTTGGAATATTTTGGACAATAAGTTTGAATGTATTTTGTCTACAATGAACCTCTAACTGACTTGATGCACCACAGGAATATCAGTTGCAACTGGTTACAAGGTCCAATCAAACTATTATTTGGTCAATCCAGTAGTCTTATATTAGATAAATCATTTCATTTCTCTTTACAAGTATGTGATTATGTAGGCTTTTATGAGGTTTACTTTTATTGTCATATGCGTGTGAAGAAGGCCATGCCTACTGTTTAGGGAATAAGGACCATCTAGGTTCAGCCTGTATCTATAAGTGGATTATGTGTTTAGATATATTTCTATCCGTGGATGAATAAACTAGTGGTTTTGATTTCTTTTTAACTCGTAACTTTATGAAATATCATTCAAACACCATTTGGGTGTGTGGAGGAGTGCTTCACCTTCAAAAAATCAATCGGCAACTAAAAGAGAGTCCATTGTCCCTAGTTGTTTTTAAGTGTGTCCTTGTTCTGAATTTTTTTTCTCGCATCGAGACAGCACTCCTTTATGGTTTTAGTAGCGTTTGGTGCCATTTTTATTGATGGATCTAACTTTTTTTCATTCCTGTTTTCAGGTTCGATATACTTTTGTCAAAGGGAAGCTGGAACTTCAAATGCCACCTCTGTTTTCAGTAGTCATCCAGGTATTGTCTCTAACATGGCCAATACTGATGCAGAATTGCAGACTGCTACTCTTCAAGTTGCTTATTTATAAATTAAAATTTTCCTCCTTATTCTACCCTTTTTATAATTACAATTTTAGTGTTGCTGAGATGCCATTTTTTTGGGTTCAGGAATCAGAAAATGGATCGTGGCATGTTCCTGTAGCAGGCAATGGTAATGATTCTCCTCAAAGCTGGCTGTGCGTTTCCCGGCCAAGAGCTTGTGATGCTCTTGAAGAAGATTCGTGCATGGAAGGGTCAAAAGACAGTAATGATATTTGCTGCAATAGTAAGTTACTGAGCTTTGGCAGACCAGAAAGTCTTACAAGTTGCAAAAATAAACTCCAGAGCCAAGCTTCTTTTCAAGAATCTGATAATAAAATCACAGCACTGACGTGCAAAAGGAAAGAGAGGTCCCCATCTCCTTCGTATCTACATGTTCCTTGTGACCAGCGCCATCAGTAGAAAAAATTGGCCCGTTGTAAGCTTATAGAAATTTTGCACTTGCCATGCTATTTGGAAATTCCCAGTGCCCATCCACCCTGTGAAGTTAATCTTTGGCTTGTAAGCTGTAACTAGTGCTGTTACTGTACACTAACAACACATGGAAAAGAACACTCTACAGATACTAGCTCATTCCATAAATGGAGAGCGCTATCGGGTCGGTTCCTTTCTCCTGGTGAGAGATGATGATTTTTCTTCTGATTAACACTATTTCATTCGGCCGATCCATCTGGGCTTTCATTATGAGACAGAACTTGCAAAATACATGAATGTTGCAAAATCTTTTCAAGAAGTGTATCTCCTCTCAATTGCCCTTCTTACCCCTTTACTACTGCTGTATAACGTCTATGTGTTAGGCTATGAGCATTATCTTACACACATCCTCCGTCACATAGGAAATGCAATGCCATTCTGCTTAACCAGCCAATAAGAAATGCGAGGATTTTCCAAGCAAGAGCAGAGTCGGACAATCGAATTGGCCAGTCAAGAAAAATACAAGGACGAGCCTGACCGTTTCATACTACTCTGCCTTCAAAGCATTGGTTGAATTCCATATTTATCATATCTTATCAAAGGTCTGAGTCGCGAGCAGTAAGTTATCATATTTATGATTTTAGAAATTATATTAAAATAGTTTTAGAAATTATTCAAAATTTATAAAATATATATTTTCTATATAATTTAGAATTGCAACTTAAGATTTGAGAAATTCTAGTTTTCTATCTTTTACTACACGCCGGCGTCACAAAATCTCTACAATATACATAAACTAGAGAGTCCACACATTTTGCATTATAAGAACACCAGACATAATTATAAAACTATTGAAATCACATTGCATTTCGCTCCTCTTTATTTTCCATGCAACCTAATTAGAAGCATAAATATTCATCATTACATCAAATGATTGAAACATGGTATCATCAGAAATAGGTAAGGATTTTCCAAAGCACGATATATAATCATTCTTATAATTATTTCATCACATACATAACGAGACCGGGGATGTGAGCATTCATCATATAATACTCCCAGTCGATGCTCGTAGGATCAAAGTTGAAGACATTTGTTTCAGGACAAGTCTTTCTTGATGCTATTTGCAACTTCTCTGAATTCTTGTCATCAAATCTGTAGACAATAATTTGTTTTCGTCAATGCAATTATCAAAACAATACGATGGAATACAACAGCCTGAATAGAACATCACGTACATGCCCTCGAAGAGCACATAGGGCTTGAAAAGGTCCGTCAATCGCCTTAGCAATTTGAGTTTTCGATCAAGAACAGCACAGGCATCTCTGTATTTTCTGAACAACAACATATTCACCAAATGCAATGCCTGGGAGGAAAAGAAGGATAGGAAAAAAAAAAACATCAGTGCGACAATCAGTTTGTTTAAGATCGTTTGGAACAGTAAAATGGAATTATATTACAGCAAATCAATAAATTAACCTTCAAAGGAAGCAGGAAACGAATGGCTACGTATGCTTGGAAGCTATCCATACTTGTTAATTAAAATGGCCATTTTTTTTAACTTTTACTCTTGCTCCTTTTCTGTTAATCCATGGATTTTTCCTAAAGTAACGGAAGTTAAAATCATGAAGATTTGTAAGTTTTACGGGGTTTCTCAACGAAGAGCCCACATGATAAATGATTCCTGAAGTTTTCTGGTCTGCATGTGCTACCATGGCCAGTTGGCCACGATAATAGCATTGACAACCATGTCAGCTGGTATCTGCAAAATAATCAAATATATTCATTAAGTTGAGTTCCTGGAGAGTAAGATCAATTAAGAAATCAGTCCAAGAGGAGAAATCATTCAACAATTCTTGTCTCACCACATCAATAGCTGATTTTGGATTGGAAATAAAGCATTTCAAGTTGCCTTTACCATGGCCAGCAATTAAGCCATCAATATTTCTGCCAGTAGATGCACGTTGCACATTAGTGACACGATGAATATATATGAAATTATTGTTTCTTAATTATACGTAATAAATAATACCTTAGACCTTCGATCCAGCCAGGAAATGGATCTTTGTAGGTGCTGGATACGATGGTGGGACGTATAATGGCTAATGGTAAATCATCCTTGAAATGCATTAGAAGCATCTCTCCCATTGCCTTTGTAAGAACGTAAGTGTTTGGCCATCCATAAAAGTCTTGCCCTGTTTACGTGGCAAGAGAGGTTAATTAGATTATATATATAAGATAAATTAGAATCGTCTATAATTAATTAGGTCCTCGTTCCACATATTTATTTGTTTAGGGAATTGAGTAATATATTATTTATATAAGGCAAGATTCAAACTTATTAATTAGCCCTCACTCCCAGCAGTATAATCAAAGTCAATAAACCACACTACCATTAATTATTAATGAAACTTATCCTTGAATTAATTAATATTTTTTTTTAATATTAATCCTATAGTTCTTAAGAAGATTTTATACGTCATTAGCTAATGGGATTCAATGGATTTCTCAGTTTTAGTAGCTTTTATGTAATGTTATCACCCCAGAAGGGGAAAAAACTATGAGGGATTTAAATCATAAGGGCCAGAGTGAAGATCGCTAAATATATAGTGGCTAAAGTATAGTTTACCATTTTTTACTAGAGATTTCTTTTATTCCTCCTAAATAACAACAACAGTTCTTATGATTTATATAGAACATGTGCCCAGGGGCGGAGGTTTAGGGGTCAAATTAGACAAAAAAAAAGTTGTTAAAAAGGGGAAAAGGTTAAGATTTACTAATTTTAGAGCCAAAATATAAGCCAGTTTGTTTCACGGAAAAGAATTTCTTGTGTAAATTATTTTTTAAAATTTCTTCTACTTGTTTGCTATTAGAAAAAATAATCATCCAAAAACACTTTTCAGTCAAATAAAAATTTAGTTTGGTTTTCAGGAAAGTGTTTTCCTTTTTATTTTGAGCAGAAAACACTTTTCAAAAGTTGTGAAAAAATTAGAAATTTCATATTATTTGTTGATTATATCAAATTTGATCCTCAAACTTTTGATTGCTATATATTTTGTTTTGATTTTTTTTAATTTAATCCATTAGAATTTGATTTTTATATTGACTTTGGTTCTTATTTTTATGATTGTTATTCTTTTTTCTTTTATTATTTTTTTAATTGAAATTTTTTATCAATCAAATTCGGTCTGTTACTTATTTTATTTGAAATAATTTATGAAATTGTTATTATTATTATTTTAATTTCGTCTTCTTTTAATTTTTTTTATCTGTTAGATTTGATCTCTATATTTTGATTGTTATTTATTTTATTTGAGATAATTTATGAAGTTATATTTTTTTCAATTTTATTCTCATTCAAAGTTTTAATTTGTAAGATTTGTTCCTTATTATTTTAATAATTTAAAATAAAATAAAATATTAATAAGTTATTTCCAGTTCATTTTTCATAACATAACCATAAAGTGTTTCCAATTTATTTTTGTGACACTAACAAATATAAAAAATTTATTTTGCTTTTCAAAAATTTATTTTTTAAAAAACCACTTAAAAAAAAATACTTGGACCTAAAATTATTCAAGGCAAAGGAGGGCCGAAACCCCTTCCAGCCACCCCCACTGACTCCTGCATGTGCCCACGGACACGACAATAAATAAACAATTAATATTTTTCACCAGCATACTTTTATAATGAATATGTATTTCAACTTGCAATTATTGGATAGTGATTTGGGTGTGCAATTTTACGACATGATATTTGAACCCAGTATATAGTCTGAGCCAAAAAAAAATATAGAAGACGAACATTTAGTTGTAATCTGGAAAGTTTTGAGTAGCTAACCATATATATATATATATATTATAAGAATCTAGCTATATGGTGAGCTTCTAGATCACATCAGGTTCATGATCCTAAGAAGTTAGCAATATCGTACGTAATAATGCCAAACGTTTGGCTCCCAAATTAATAATATTTACATCCGGACTTTAAAACAGTCGGGTGAGAAGGTTTGATATTAAAAATATAAAAAATTAAAATTAAAAATATTTTGCCGCCTAGCTAGACTCAGAGCCTGTTTGGGAGTGCTTTTCAAAAGCGCTTCCGAAAAAATTTGATTTTTCTTTCTTTGAAGTAATATATTTTTGATGTTTTCAAATCATTTTGATGTGCTGATCTCAAAAATAATTTTTAAAAAATAAAAAAATATTGTTGGCACACTTTTCTGAGTGAAAAGCACTTTGAAAAGCAACCACAACCACACTCTCAAACACCCTCTCAATAATATTGAAAAATATTAAAAAACAATCCATGTGAATATAAGTTATACTTATTATAAAGAATTAAATTTAAAAAATTATTTCAAAATATTTTTTTATTCCACGTTGAAAAGATACTATCTTAATATTTTAATATTCTTCTAAGTTGAAGAATTTAAATAAAAAAGGTTTATTATCTCACATTGAAAATACATAATTTTTTTTCTTGTGAACATATAGTATATATATTAAAGGGTTTCAAATCCTACATTGAAAAAATAAAACATTCTTCTAGTATTTATATAGTAAACTTTGAAATGAGCTAGCAACCAATTTAAAAATATGAAAAAATAGGGGTCTTTGGGTAGAAGAAAAAAAAATATATTTTTTAAAAAAGATCTCTATCGGGTTTTTACCCGGTCACCCGAATTCCAGGTTGACCTGACAAGTTAACCGGTTTACTTCAAGATTTTAAATGAAACAAACCTACCCAATGCTATTAGGTCTTATTAGGTAACAAGACCTAACGTTGCTGGGTTAATCTAGGTAGTAGGGCCCAACACTATTAGATCCTGCTGGGCAGAAAGACCAACACTTGTTGGAATTGATTTAGGTCTGGCTGTCAAACCAAATCCAACAACTTTTAACATAGAAAATAAAAAAAACAATACCCCCAACAATATTTTTTTTACTAAAAATCATCAAAGACAACACTTTTATGGCACTACATTGTCCTTTACAGTATATATACTATATATCTACAATGTAGACTACAGTATAATAAATCTATATCCATAATAAATATATAGTGTTTTTCTTACGTCCTTTTTAAATTGTAGTATTTTTCACCTACATACGTTTATTATGAATATATATTTCAACCTGCAATTATTGGAAAGTGATTTGGGTGTACAACTTTACAACATGGTATTTGAACCCAGTTTATAGTCTGAGCCAAGAAAATATAGAAGACGAACATTTAGCTGTAATCATGTTAATTAAATCCTCTTAAATAAATAAAAAAGAGAATTTCGATGAAAAAAGACAATTAAATCTCTCCTTTTCTTAAATAATTGTTATACATCAATTTTTTTTATGAACAAGAATTAAATATTTTTTTAATAAAATCTTAAGCATATCAATCAATCTGTAATGGTCTCGCAGGAGGAGGGTAAATGGTTCTGCCATGGAAAAGGACAATTGCGCTCATGAGGACGGAAAATGACAAAGACACGAAAAAGTCAATAAACACCTCCAAGGACAAAAAGTTGGTCTGTAGGCGTATGGCCAGGATTAATCAAGAAAAGGGGAGGCTTATGTGGACGGCTGAGAAGACTTCCTTTCTGGAAGGATGACACGTGGCAAGAGTTCTTCTATCTTGAACAGAACAGCGTAGCATCAAGAAGAGAGCAGGGCACCGAGTAGGATATTACAGGAAGTCTCCGTCCACAATACAATCCTTACTTTAAATTCGAACTTGGTAATTTTCGTTCAATAAAAGTCATGGAACTTGATCAAATCTCTCTGCATTTAAAAAAATTTAAAGTGGAAGGATTTTAAGTTTAGTTTTTGGATTTTAAAATATTTTAAAAAAAAATTAAATTTTTTTATTTTTTTCTTAGCTTTAAATTATTATTTGTTGATATTTTCAAATGATTTTGATGTACTAATACCAAAAATTATTTTTAAAAATAAAAAAAATATTATTTTAATATATTTCTGAACAAAATAACATTTTAAAAAACAATAGCTACTACATCCTCAACCACCTCTATTAGCCACGCTTTTGCCCTTCTCTGTCTCTGTTGCAACCACAACGCTTTGTGTGGCTAACATTAAGACCTTGTTTGTTTTTGCATTTCAAAAACGTTTTTGAAAAAATTTGAATTTTTTTTTATTTTTTTACTTCAAATTGATATTTTGTAGTGTTTTTTTTATCATTTTGATGCGCTGATATCAAAAATAATTTTTAAAAATAAAAAAAAAGTTATTTTAATATATTTATAAATAAAAAACACTTTAAAACACAATCACAACCACAATCACATTTTCATCCAGCTATAAAAACCCATCCACATCGCCTCTCTGTCTGTAACATCATCTGCCTACCTTTTCAAGAACAACTAGGGAAGCTCACGAATGGACCACTTCACAGGTCGAGGATTCGTTATTCTCATCAAAGGTTAAGTTCACATTGAGGATAAAAAAAATAAAATTAGAGATTTAAATCAAATAAAAAAATCATTTTAATTTACCGAAAGTTCAGTTTTTGATTAACTAACTGATCTTTATTTATACTGCCCACTGTGATGTGATTGAAAGAGGTATACGTACAGGCCTTGTCCAAGCGAGATGCATGCACGGATTTGTGAACTCACTGTGGATAAAGCCTCTGTTCAAATTTCAAAACCACAAACTAAGCAACCCTCTGAAATTACAAAAAGAAGAACGATTCTTCATGCTTGTTTAAGCGAAATCAGACGGGAAGCCTCCAAATCTTAGGCTTCCAAAATTAAGAAAATGATTACAGAGTTTTTCTTAAAAAAACGATGAACAACAAAAGAAATATTATTGATAGCTCTAATGAAAAGGAAATTAGAGGAGAGATTGAGATATTTTTTTAAAATAAACTGTAACATAACCAAATTTCGTAATCCATCTTTTTACAAGACTAATTCTTAAAATAAAATAATTAAATAAAAACTCAACTTTCAAAAGTCAACAAAACTCTATAAAATCAGCCACCACTAACCATGATCACGTAACAAATTTTAATGGGGCAGCTGTTGGATGGGATGAAGAGACGGGGATAGCACAGCTATTAAAAGAAGAAGAAGAAGAAATTTCAGAGTGTAGAAAAAGAGTTTAGTAGCGGTTTTGTAAGAATATTTTAGTTTTAAAAAATATTAATTTAATATTTTTTTATAGTTTTAATATATTGTCCTCATCACAATTCTAGATACTCGAAAAAGTAACTCTGAAAAATAAAAGAAAAGAGAGGCCAAAGAAAGGGAGAGATATTCATTACTTTAATAAATATTTCAATTGAATCTTTTTAAAAAGGATTAAAAACGGAATAAATAAATAAAAATATTTTTAATCATACTATAATTTGCTTATAGACATCCAAAAGATGCAGTAATTTGCTTTAACAATGCTAGGATATTCTCTCTAAAAAAGAAGAAGAAGCAAGAACACAATATAACTTATTGGAATATTATGAGTAATTAAAAGTTTGTAACTCTTATACAAGATAAAAGAAAGGAACTAAATCATGAAATAGAGAAAAGAACAAAGACAACAGTATATATCATAAGAGTGTATTCTAAATAATAATTTAATAAGGGAGAAAATTTAGATTTTGAAAATTAAGGCTATCATAAAAAAAAATTAAGGAAAATAACTTAAATGGCAATCTTGTGACCTTATTAATTAGAAGGCTCGCAGTGAAAATGTAATAATTACATACCAAATTTGTTTGGAAGAGAAATTAGAAAATGAATTTATTGATTTTTTAATCAATATATATATTCTCAGGGTAGGTTTTGCATATTAATATTTGAAACCAAAACTTTCTCGGTTCAAGGTTTAATTAGTTAGACTATGATCACATTCGAAGGGGTAAATTTACAAAAGAAAATAAACCTTTGATTAGTTTCAACCCAAAATAGTAACCTGGACACCAAATCCATAAAAATATATACCACTTCAAAATTACTTCAAGTACTAATATATCCAAGTGGCATGCATGACCTAGTTTGCTCCACACATTTCAACACAAATTAACATAAATATTGAAATCAAATTTCATTAATCTGTCTGTCTTCCAGAGATAATATGATTTGCCAATCATATATCCATTGCATGGAAAATTGAAACTTAATTGCATAATCATTACAAATTTAATAAAAAAGATATATAATCTTAAAATAACTATTACATCACATATTTAACAAGACCAGGAATGTGAACATTTATCATGTAATCTTCCCAATCAATGTTCATAGGATCAAAGTCGAAGATATCTGTTTCCTGACAGGTCTCCTTGGATATTATCCGCAACTTTTCAGAATTTAGATCATCAAATCTACATAAAAATAAAAAATAACTTGTTTTTGTCAATTGAATTATATAAAAAATATTAATTTTTAATTAATTAGCCAAATACAGCACTAAAAATAAAGTGCACGTACATGCCCTCGAAGAACACATAAGGTTTATAAAGGTCTGCCAACCGCATCACCAATTTTACTCTTCTATCAAGAACGGTGTACACGTCTTGATATTTTTTAAACAACAATATGTTGAACAATTGCAATGCCTGTGAATTAAAAAGAAAAAAAAAACACAATATATATCAGTGAAACCAGCATTTAAAAATGATAAGGAAAATAGATAAATTAACTAAATCAAGTTTAGTTAAGATCCAGCAACATTAAACCTTCAACGGCAGGAGAAAACGAATGGCCATGTACGTGTAGAACTTGGACATGCTGCTCAAAACAATTCCTTTGCCAATTTTTACCGACTCCCCCTCCTTATTAATCCACGGATGTTCGCTGAAATAGCGAAAAATAAAATCATGAAGATTTGAGATATTTACAGGATTTCTGAACGAAGAACCCAAATGATAAATGATCTCCGAATGCTGCTTGGCGCGTGCTACCATGGCAACTATAATGGCATTGACAACCATGTCAGCTGGTATCTGCATTTTCAGAAAACGTTAGTTCTAAAATTCTAGTAATTCTCAATTAAGACCACCATTGATTTTTAGAATATTTACACGTCTTATCATTTTTTATTTTTTATGGAAGGAGAAAGGGAGAGTGATCTTATTACCACGTCAAGAGTTGATCGTGGTCCGGAAATAAAGCATGTAACTCTGCCTTTACCGTAGCCCACAATTACGCTGTCAATAGTTCTGTTAAAGAGGCAAGACATGGAGGTTAATTTGAGATAAGAGATTTAGAAAATCTTTTTACGTATTCGATGAATAAATTCACCTGACACCTTCAATCCAACCAGGAAATGGTTCTTTGTAAGTACTTGCTACCATGGTGGGGCGTATAATTAGTAATGGCAAACTATCTTTGAAATTCACTAACAGCATTTCTCCCATTGCCTTGGTAAATACGTAAGTGTTTGGCCATCCGAAAAGCCTTGCCCTGCAATATCAGATTAAGAGAAAGAAATTACATAAAGAAAATCTCAATTTCATTCTATTTGCTGTAATTGGGTTTTATTAATTTGCATGCTTACTGAGTATCTAGATTTCATAGCCCATCACATGAAAAGAAAAGAAAAAAGAAGAAAGAATTACCGCTCAATGCCGAAATCCTTCATAGCTGAAGTAATTTCTTTCTCGGGAACATCTTGTAATTTGAGTTCATTTATTTTTTCTTGCACCATTTTCTTTTCAAAGTTGATATCAATTTTCTCGTCCCCCCTTTTGGCCATACCCATATGATATGGTTGCTCGAGTATAAGCCCAGCATCTTCGCCGCACACATAAGCTGAACATAACGTAAACAGATCAACATAATTTAATTGCATGAGCTGGGTATATATGCTGATATTGAGGAATCAAGTCTAAATGATAATTAGACTAATTAATGAGAAGTCGATGAAGCTGTCTAATTAAATTAAACTGTACTTACCGGTGGATACATGGACAAGCATCTTTATTTTAACACATTTCTTTGCAAAGTTTAAAACATGCAAGGCTCCCAG
>Ga0307517_10010891_pt1 | contig 12670 bp, 10 predicted proteins | sample 23_EM_MG_FD_194515 | JGI IMG/M metagenome (GOLD analysis project Ga0307517, IMG submission 194515) | Populus trichocarpa ectomycorrhiza microbial communities from riparian zone in the Pacific Northwest, United States - 23_EM | ecosystem: Host-associated > Plants > Roots > Unclassified | place...
ACTATATATATAAAAAAGTAAACAAAAAACAAAGATTATCAATTTTCTATTAACCTAATGATGATGTATGAAATAAAAATAAAATAAAAAATAACTGAAGCCAACCCGGTCCAACCTTTAGAACTTGTGACACGGATCATGAGATTTGATCATAGCATAAAAGATAAATCCAAAAAAATAACAATGTAAAATTACCAACCAACCAAAATAATTAGGGATAAACTTGAAAAAAAATTAAAAAAAAAATGGATAAGAAAGAAAAAAATATAGATTTGAAAAAAATAAGAATCAAATTTGACACAAAAGAATAAAATAAAATAATAATGATAAAATTGAAAAACAATCTCAATTAAGAAAATAATAAGAAAAAATAAAAATAAAAATCAAGAGAATGAGTATCAAATTTGAGATAAAAACAAAATGTCAAGGAACGAAATTGAAAAAAAAAACTAAATTAGTTAAGGATTCAAGACCAAATACATTGCAATTAAAAGAATGATGATCAAATGTGATATAAAAATAAAATGTCATGGGATGAAATTAAAAAATAAAATTAACTCAATAAATAATTCTAAATCAAATACATTGTAATTAAAATAATGATGATTTAATTTGACTCAACAAACAAATAACTATTTTTTTTTTTGCAAGATCAACATATTTTTTCAAGAAAAAGAGAGAGAATAAAAAAAAAAAAACATGTGATCATAGCTCAATCAGTATTCTTCTGACCGCATGCGCCTTATTGTTCTTGTCATGATAGTCAATTTTATGGAGGCTAAAACTTGCTTTTTCTTTTTATCTAAATGGTAGATTCAATTATCTCTGATTCCACATGAAAATAACAAAAAAAAACCATAGCATAATAACTAAAGTGTCTTTGCATTCAAAGCTAAGAAATATTATTTTTAGGGGTATTTATGTAATTGTGCGACACAAATAAATTGAAAAACAAGAAAAGCTCCTTGGCATAAGGAAAATGTTTTTTTAAGGCTTCGCTAGTAATTACACCGTGTAATAAAGAGATAAAAAATATTATTTAACCTCTCTTTCCTTTAATGATTAATATCTTTCTATCCCTGAAACTAAGCTAAGTGAATTTACAATTCTAGAATATAAAACTAACATCACGTGCAAAATTCATAGTGAAAGGTTCTTTTAGCTTTTGATCAGGGTGATCATTTTCGGTTCAGTTCGGTTTTTATTAAAAAAAAATAACCAAACTAAAATTTTTTTTTTTGAAAAAAAAACCGAAACCGGGTCAAACCGACCGGTTTCGGTTCGGTTTTGGCTCGGTTTTTTTTGGTTTTGGCTCAGTTTTTTTCGGTTTGGCTCGGTTTTTCCGGTTTGGCTCGGTTTTTTCGGTTTCGGTTCGGTTTTTTGCTTATAAAACCGAAACCGAACCGAACCGGCCGGTTTTTTCAAAATTTTAATATGTTTAATCGGTTTTTTTTTTCAATTCAATTTTTTAGTTATTTTTTTTCTGATTTTTTCAATTTAATCAGTTTTTCAGTTTTTTTCCTTACCCCTACTTTTGATATAATATCAAATGCGAATCACTATGATATCTCCCTTTTTTCCTGGAAACCGCAAGGAACTGAAAAATAAAAAATAAAAAATCCATGGTGACCTCATAGGAGGAGAAACCAAAATTGAATTGGACAAGACAGAAGTCACAGGACAAAGACCGACCAATAGATTTATTTTTCTTGGTCATTATTTTACCATTTTTGCTGCTTGTCATATTGCTTGTCCTTGTCCAACTTGCCTAGTTATGTAAACTGTGTCATCACGAACAAAAACAAATTTGTAAATTGTTCTGCTAGCATACTGTGCTGTGAGTGATTGTAAGAAACGAAAACAATGGACCTAGAAGAAGAAAAACCAAGTATTGACTTACCATTGATCTCCCCAGAAACTGCAATAAAATCAAGACATGGATTCAGCAAAGTTGAGATTGTTGAGGAGGTGAAGAAGCAGCTTGTGCTAGCAGGGCCTCTTGTTACTGTTAATTTCTTCATTTTTCTTTTACAGGTGATTTCGGTCATGTTTGTGGGTCATCTTGGAGAGCTAGCACTTTCAGGTGCTTCCATGGCCACTTCTTTTGCTTCGGTCACTGGCTTAAGTTTATTGGTAAGAGGGGTTTCTCCCATTATGGTTGTGTGCAATTTATGAGTTGAAAATAAAACCTCAACTACAATAAACTTTAGAGCTGAGATATCACTGGACTTATTTGGCTGAGAAGGATGGTAGAACTTGTGCCATTTTCTACAGTAAGTGAATATATTTTTCAAATCCCATTTCAAGCTGATAGAAGGAAGGATTTAAAACCATTTGCCTCTTCTAACTTAGTGATGAATGAAGCTAAGCCATTGTTCAGGAATAAAACTTGCTTTCCCTTTTTCTAAACGACAGATCCTCGTGTCTTTCAAACTTACATTTCAAGTTTTTGTATCAAAGTTTCACATATCTCTCTATTTATATATAAAACTTGTTTGATGAGTAGAAAGGACTGGCAAGTGCATTAGACACATACTGTGGTCAATCTTATGGAGCAAAGCAATACCACATGCTTGGTATACACCTGCAGAGAGCCATGATAGTTCTTCTACTTGCCAGCGTTCCACTTGCAGTTGTATGGGCCAATGCCGGGGCCATTCTGGTGTTCTTGAAGCAGGATCCAGAAATATCAGCTGAGGCTGGGCGTTACGCTCGTTACATGATTCCCACCATTTTTGGTTTTGCAATCCAGGAATGTCATGTCAGATTCTTGCAATCCCAAAACAATGTGATTCCAATGATGGTTTGCGCAGGAATTACGACCTTTCTTCACATCTTTACATGTTGGATTCTTGTCTTTAAGTCCGGACTTGGAAATAAAGGTGCTGCGTTGGCAAATGCTATCTCCTACTGGGCTAACGCACTCTTACTTATTCTTTATGTGAGGATATCTCCCTCTTGTAAGAAGACTTGGACTGGTTTATCAAAGGAGGCCTTGCATGGAATTCCCAATTTCCTTAAACTAGCAATTCCTTCAGCTATAATGGTCAGGTATTTTTTTATTTTATTTATTTCAATCACTCCAAGAGCCAATTGAATTGAATTATTTGGGTTTACATATCTAGTAATTAATTTTCATTATTATTGTGTTGGAATAGCTTGGAGATTTGGTCATTTGAGATGATGGTTCTGTTATCTGGTCTTCTTCCAAATCCTAAACTTGAAACATCTGTCCTTTCCATCAGGTTAGAGTTATGTGGAGCCATCAGTGATAACATGTTAGGCACATGTGAACTTGTCTCAAATGCATGAATGCTAACAAATTGCTGTGTATTTCCAGCCTTAACACATGTGCTTTGACTTATATGATACCCCTTGGTCTTAGTGCTGCTATAAGGTGAGCCTGCACAAAATGAACTGGTAGATATACTTAAAACTGCTTCATTCTCCTGACAAATTTATTTCTTTGGAGTCAGTACAAGAGTCTCAAATGAACTGGGTGCTGGGAAACCACAAGCAGCTCGTCTAGCAGTATGTGTTGCGACATTCTTGGTCGGTACTGAAGGCATTTCGGTGGCCTCCTTAATGATCCTTGGTCGTAATGTATGGGGCACCTTTTATACAACAGAAAAAATAGTAGTGAACTATGTGGGAGAAATGTTGGTTTTTGTTGCAGTATCTCACTTTTTTGACGGAATTCAATCTGTGTTTTCAGGTCTGTAGCAGCGATTTAGCTTTCTCTTCTCTGTGCCTCCTCCATGCATAAAATCAACTTCTGAACATAGGAATTTTTCACGCTAAATTGAGGACCAAATGAATATAGCAAGTGCAATCAGTAATTAGAAACAAAACCAAAATTCGAAAGGATAATTTAATGCATTATACATGCCTTCATCAATGAAAACTATGATGTGGATGCTTTCACCAAAATTCGACTGTACTTTGCGTGGAATGACCTTGTTACATGATTTATTCTGGCTGACATGACCACAATTGACAATTGTAGGCACTGCTAGAGGATGTGGATGGCAGAAGATTGGAGCGGTAATTAATCTGGGTGCATACTATCTTCTAGGCATTCCTTGTTCTGTAATCCTTGCTTTTGTCTATCATTTTGGTGGGAAGGTAACTCCATATCCTTGTCTGTGACTGAATAAAATATATTTTTGTGCCAAGCAAGTAACAGAACAGCATACAAAAGCTTACTAAAATATGCTCTACAGGGACTGTGGACAGGCATTATAGTAGCTCTGTTTTTCCAAGCATTAGCGCTTTTTGTAGTAACTCTTCGCACCAACTGGGAGAACGATGTAAACGCCTATTCCTTTGTTAATTCTTTTGTGCATCGCCTGTTAATTTTAGTCTCATTTCTTATTTTTTTGCTCTCTCTTTTGCAGTCAAAGAAAGCTAATGACAGAGTCTACCGTGCAGTCATACTTGATAATTCATCAACATAAAGGGTGCAAAGATCTTAGTATAACTTGTTTGCCTGAAGAAGAGAAATTGCATTATAGTATCAAAACTGTAGTTATCGTTCACTGATCCTGTTCTGGATTAGGAAAAAAGAAGAAGCAATGACCAATTTCAGAAACTGAATGTATGAGCCAGGCCATTAAAAGCACTCCCTGTTCAGATATATTTATAGCAAAGTTTCATTCTCAATTCAATGTTCTTCTCTCCTTTTTAAGAAGGTCAACATTCACTTCGTTGTTTCTAAACTGGAACCTAATAAATCATCGCCTCAGAAATGATTCTTATCGTTAAGACCATTGAAGATTCATATAGAGCTCTCAACAAATATTATAAGCAGGTCAGCACATATAATAAGCAGGTCTCTTTAGTATTGATTATGTTTTATTACAGAACGCAAGTGTAGAATCCTAAGATACAAGGCAACAAGTAAATGGTGAATCAGATCCCAATACTACATATGCTGGAGGCAGTGAAACCAGTCCTAGCAGTTGTTACTGGAGCAGCATTAGTCATGCCAAAGATTGCATTAGTCATGTCCCTGATTTATATGCATGTAGCTAAATGGTGTGGAATAATAGCTAGGGTGGTGCAGTTTACAGAAGTTGAAATAAGGTTATGGATGTTGGGGTTTCTTCACATAATGCTTTCGAGTTAAGTATTGGCGCATTAAGCTCCTGAAAGTGAAACGGTTCGTTGTCCTTATTTCCTTCTTTGAGTGAGATTAATATATGTATTTTGTATTTATATGTATACAACTTGAAAGCAGTTATCAGCCTGACCAAGAAAAAAGCAAATTACACACCATTTTTTATTACCATAACCTCATGCATACAGAATAAGGACATTAAAGGGGTGGACTTCACTCTAAGTTCCTGTCAGATATGATGTATATACAGTTTATGTTCCTGTATCGACTTGTATCAGCGCTGAAGTACATGTAAAAGTTCCAGTATCCGATTTCACCTTACAGGTTTTCGCTTCCCTCTAGTTATATGGAAGTATCGAAGTATTCTAACTGCTGATTCATGTGAGCTCTGAGCAGTCTAGATCGGAAGAATTGAAGCTATACTGCTGTGATACTTCAGCATTTTTCATATGTCGGTTCTGTCACAGCACTTGTGGAACTATTTCTTCTGTGTGTGTGTGTGTGTGTGTGTGTGTGTGTGTTTGGCGATAAGGTATGCAGATCCTTGGCTGGATCAGCCCTCTGAGTACACGCAAGCCGGCCGAATCACAGGTATCGAGAAAATTCCATGAGCACTTGCGAGCATATCATTGCTTAATGCTGAGTTCAATGTTTCTACCTACAATCTTATTGTGATTTTGATTCCCAAACTTGGTTTACATTTGCTCCTTTCATTTTTATTTGAAGCAGATCTAAACACTAAGCAGGACTTTGTTCCTCTTGTTGAAATCTTTAATTTTAAGTGTTAAAAGCAATTAATTGTTAAAGCTTCTAACGCATTTAAAAGAGGGAGAGGTAAGAGAGAGAGGTACTGGAGGAAGACAATTCTTTTTAATCATCAAATTATACAAAGTATGAAAAGTAATTGAAAGCTAATTCATGTATAGTCTAAAAGAAATTTAAAGTCTTTTACCTATTAGCGAATTTATTTAAGCAAAATCCATTCATCTTTCATAGATTTTTTCATTTTTCATGTAATTGGACTAGTAGAAAATAAAGGTTCTGAGTAGTTGGGTAATGATTTGTTATATTTTGATAAGAATATGTCACCGACGAATCATGTAGACAGCTTAACAAATGTGTTTATGAACCAATAAGATAGAGCTAGGCTCAAGAAGAGGTATGATCATGCTACCCCCAACAAAGTGGCATTAAAGGATATAACTTTTGATTTGATTATTGGATTGAACTCAAGTTTTTCTAGGAGATTCTCGAAACCAAGTTCTATAGAAAGCTTCGAAGACCCTCAAATTATGCTCCAATTATGCTATTTGAGCCAATTTTATTATTTTTCTGGATTATATGTTATATTTTTTTTTTGTTAATTTTCACTTTTGTTTGGGGATTATGATTTTCTTCCCTGTTAAGATTGGTTTTAGACCTATTTAAATACTTGTAAACCTCTTAGACACAATGAACTCATTAGACTTTATTTTCATAAATAAACCTACACTTAGGATTCTTGTGATATAACCTTATTTTGGCCTAATACTCTATCTTCCTATTCTTTTGTCCTCTTATTTGTGTTTTTGTCTACATTATAAATTTATTCATCTTTCAAAAAACATTCAATGCTCAACCAAATTCATTCATTTTAAAAAAAAGGTTCAATGTTCAACACTCCTCCTTGAACCTTTTGGAAGCAATTCCTAGAACATTTTTCATTTTATTAAACTTCAAACCTTTAGTTTGAGCAATATAAATTTCTTCCTCAATCCTACTATTAAAAAAAAAAACACAGACTTAACATCTAAGTGTAGAATTTCCCTTTTCCTTTAAGCTACAAGAGTAATTAAAAGTCTTACAATGTCCAACTTTGACATAATTGCAAAGGTGTCGGTGTAATCAATTCCAAGTATATGAGAACATCCCTTAATAATCAATCTTGCTTTCAACTTTATTACAAATCCATCAGGACTCACATTATCCTTGTAAACCCAAGTCTTATTTTTAGGCTTATGCTCCCAAGTATATTTCTTCACAAACATAGAAATTTCTTCTTGCATTGCTCTTTAGCCTTTATGTTTACTTGCCTTTTTATAGGCTATTGGTTCCAACATAACATTGTTATATATATGATAAATTTCATAAAGAGGCCTAGGACCTCTCACTGCAAATCCACAATCATTATCATCATCAATCACTTGTTCATCATAAAAAACTTTAATTTTTATATAATTCTCTTTAATCTTAAAAGTCTAAAATAAAAAACTTCAATTTTTATATAATTCTCTTCAATCTTAAAAGTCTAAACTTATTTTAAATTTTGTTTTTCCTAATTCTAGGTGGCTTCTTTATCAAATATTATATCTCTACTAATGAAAATATTTTTAGTTCTCAAGTTATAAAGTTTGTAACCATTTGTTGACTATTATTCCCTAATAACATAATTTTTTTTTCTTGTCATCAAGCTTACTCCTCTCTTTAGGTATATAGTCAAAACAAATACAACCAAACACCCTTACATGTTTAAGTGTTGGTTCCATTCCATTCCAAGATTCAATTTAAGTCATATATTTTACTGCTTTAATTGGCAACATGTTAAACAAATGCATAATTATTTTTATGGCCCCATCTTAAAGACACTTGGGCATCTTTTTCTTAGCCAATAAATATCTTGTCATCTTCATGATTGTCCTGCTATTCCTTCTCTGCAACTCCATCCTGTTAAGAAGATAGTTTATAGTGCATTAATATTACATTTCAAAATCAAAATAAAAACCATCAAATTCTGCAGAGGAATGCTCATTGCCATTATCAGTTCGAAAATTCTTCAAAGATAAGCCACTTTAAGTTGCTTTAAAGCTTTTAAAGACTTCAAACATATCACATTTCTATTTTAGAAAGTAAATTCTTGTCATTCTTATACAATCATTAATGAAAAGTAATAAATACTTCTATCCAGAGAAAGTGTTCTCAAAGCCTATATAGATTTGATTGAATTAGTTGCGACTTCTTGGCTCTCCATGTTACAAAATTAAAGAATGGCAGCATGTGTTGTTTTCCTAAATGACAGCTCTGTCCCACATAATTGTATACTTCAATGGATGATAAGTCTAGAGTTTTTCATAGTTTTATCACTTACCAAACTAATATATAGAACAACATTGTGGACAAGCATATTAAGGATTATATACAAGAAACATACAATGAGAGTAATTCTACTAGAGATGTTTTCAAAGAGAGATCCATGAGAAGGTATGGTTACAAGGATGAGTACAAGACCATATTTACTACCAAGATTAGTGATAAGAGTAGTTATTGTGAGTACTAATATGAAGAAAAGTTTTACATATACTTAGCCTAAGAATATGCATTTCCTCGTTTTTGGCCTAAGTTTATCTTTCTTAGCATGAGTATAAGTAGAACAACCAAATACTTTTAATTTAGAGTAACCAGTATGAGAACCAGACCATACCTCATATGAAGTCTTCAGCTTTAAATAGTTAATAAAGATTTATTTATCATATAACAAGCCATGTTAATTGTTTAGCCTAAAAGTTCATTGATAATCTAGTATGTGAAAGCTACAACATGTTCTTCCCAATAGTATCCTATTCATACGTTTTATAACCCTAATTTGTAATGGTGTATTCTTGATAGTGCGATGCCTAGTAATTCCTTCATTCTAGTAGAATTCGTCAAACTTGTCAAAATAATTTGAATGCTTTCAATGGAGAATATCTTCTTTTTAAATAGCAAAGTGTCAACATAATTGCATCTTACAATCATTTCTAGACCATAATTATAATTTTCTATTAATCAATCTCCCTAAATTAAGCTCTTTATATCAAATAATTTCACATCAATCTATCAAGATATTACAGTTATCCCATTTTAAATTGTTGTTGATGGATCACATAGCATTAATTTATCAACCAAAAATTGATGTCGATGATGAGATAAAGCCTTGATAAACACATTAGCTATTTAAAACTTAGTAAAAATCTAAAGAAAAGTAATCACATGTTGGTCAAGTGGTTCAAGAATAGAATGACAATATACTTTAATATGTTTAGTGTGCTAATAAAAAATTGAATTGACAATAATTTGAAAATCATTGGTGTTATAAAAAAAAAGAGTTAGAATAAGTTGAGAAATACACAATTCTCCCAACATACCCTAAAGCCAAACAATCTCAATCTCACATTATATGGATAACATAGCATGCTATTTAAACTTGATTTAGGATTTATAAACTCGATCCTTCTTCTTACTCCTTCAAGAAATAAGAGCATCATCAAAAAATATACACCAACTAACAACTAAATGATAAGGCTTTACATTGCTTCTTAATTAAGGTTTTACACTACTTGAAGGTGACAAATACATCACTCCTTTTCTTTTAAAAATACACTCAGACCTTCCTAAAATAGTCATAAATAAATATCAAGATATTATACTTCACCTTTTAACATAACAGGAGATAAACTCTAAAGATCATAATCCATTATGCCCTTAGTATGATGAATAGTCACACTAAATTTCACCCAGCACCATTTACTATCAATACAATGCTCATATAAATCTAATTTACTTGTTTTTGGACCATACAACAAATCTTATTTGCTTGGCTTTATCATTCCTCTCTCATTTACATGTCCCAACCACATGTGTCATAACTAAGCAAAAGCACTATCTAAATCAACCACAAATAATACACTAGCTAAATCAATAATTGTTGAACCTTAAAGATGGTATAGGTCATTAACCAGCTTCATTTTATCATGATAAGAGCACCCTTACAAACCCTCAAAACTCCACCATTAATATAATAACTATAACATTGGGAATCAAGAAGACTCAAATAAACTAAATTCTTTTTTATCTCTAGAATATATCAAAGATCTAGTATCCTAAAATGTCCTTATATATCCTAATTTGAATTGTACCCAAACCAACAACAAAAAGTCATTCATTGTATCCTAATAAAAAAGTATTATTGATGACTTTATAAGTGTAAAACTATCTTCTATTAGGACAAATATGAAATGTACAACCCAAATAAAGAATTCACTCATCACTTAAGCTACCAATAGACACAACCATAATACTTTAAGTGTCATTAGAGATTTCCCCTTCACTAGCAATATTTGCAGCATAAGACATTTCCTTCTTTTTTCCCTTTATCTTTCCATTCAGGAAAATCTTTTCGAAAGTTCCCTACTTCATGACATTCATAGCATTTAATTTTCCTAGACTTTGATTTTGATCTAGATTTTCCTCCACTACCTAAACCTTTATTATTTGTTCTACCTCTCATAATCAAACCCTCTCTACATGATCATCATTATGACTCTCTAACACTCACCTTTAACTCGTTAGAGTTTATAGAAGCTTTGACAACTTTTGAATTAAGACTATTATTTTTATAGAAGAAATTATCAACAAAAAGATTATAAGATGGAGGTAACAAACACAATAAAATCAAAGCCTTATCCTTAAATCCAACCTTAACAGTAATATTTTGCAAATCTAAAATTACTCAATTGAATTCATCAAGATGGTCTTTAATGATCATATCGTTTTTCTTTCAGAGAGTATGGAACCAATACTTCATATACAATTGATTTGTTAGGGATTTAGTCATGTAAAGAGTTTCCAATTTTTTCAAGAATCTAGTAGTCATAGTCTCCTCAACAACCTTTCTTAGAACCTCATTAAACAAACAAAGCTGAATAGCACTATATGCTCGTTTCATGAAATCTCCTTTATTCTCTTCATCTATCCGCTCAGGCAAACTACCTACACCTTTCAATGCCTTAAATAAACCTTGTTGAACTAACAAGGCACACATCTTAATACATCGTAGATTAAAGTTGTTACTACATTAAGTTTTTCTACACCAAACTTCACTACCGATGTTACTTTTGTTACCATCGCAAAAGCCAACTAATAACAAAGCAAGCTACGATACCAGTTTGTAATGGAAACAACTCTAACATCTCAAATCAATTGACAAGTAGAGAAATATAAGAAGGACAAGCACAATCAATCACATAAGAGCCCATATATAATTTACATGGTTCAATAAATTTAGGCTTACTCAACAGGCGAGACAATAAAAGAAATTATTATGAGAAAATAAAAGATTATAAAATGTCACACAAAATTGCTCTCTCATACGAAATGTCAAAGAAACCCAAAAACTCACCTTTTTCTTGCTACCAAAGTGTTAAGAATAAAAGCTCTCACAAATAAGTCTTACCCTAAAATTTGATAATTTAGGCTTTAATATGGATCAAGTATATGAGTTTTTTTTTTATTTGTGCTTACATACAAACTCAACAATATATATATAACTTTGATTTGGCAATATAATGAAAAGGAAATTAACATTATTATTCACTTAATTTACAAAACCTGCAGCGGATAGACTTCTCTCTTTCCTCCCCATCTTATTACCATTGCAAATAGGTAATTAAGTTTAGACCACTCCCTAATATTTCTTGTTATTGGTGATTACATATTGTAGCCTAATTCATAATCATGAAACATCCCTTCAGACTTTAGAACAGAAGCGGAATCCCAAGAATTTGAGGAGGCCTTTATCTCAAAGTCATTAGACCACCAATTCATGCCTTCCCCGTAACGATTCATTTCTTTGAAACAACCAAATTCACCAATCTTATCCTCCTGTGAAGTAAAACCAGATGTTTTGCTGTTGAGAAAGTTTTCGAGCTCAGATTGGAAATTCGGAACAGGCTGGGCTGCTGCATCAGCTGGCTCTACCACGCCTGCTCTTGAAACAATAGTCAAGTCCATTGCATGGTCACCACTGGTGAAGGGAATATAACTGTCTGAGGATGTTATACCATTCAAGGAATTCTCCAAGCCCACTACGCTTGAGTTGCTGAATTTTGGATGACCTTGTTGACGCGTGTCAGAATCAACTAGCTGCCCATACATAACAACCTTTTGTTCATCCCCTTGTTGAGGACTAGGGAAAGCATATTGCATAAGAGGGCTAAAGCTTTCTTTCAGGGATTGAAGGACCATCTTCTCTTGGAAAGGATGCAACTTGGGCCACAGTACATGATTGTTGTAGAAAGAGTTAGGGTTTTGAAGGCTTTGAAGCTGCATATGCAGCTGGAGCCTTTCAAGTGCTGCGTTACTTAAGGCCTGTGAAGATGAGCTATCTTCTACCCCGTCGGCATCTGGATTCGTGGATGATATCCGATTGATGCTAGATTGTTTGCGTCTTCCTAGGAGCTTTTTTTTTAGTCTTGTGTTCCAATAGTTCTTGATATCGTTATCTGTTCTTCCTGGTAATTGTGCAGCAATTACGGACCACCTAATTGTACAAGGAATTTAAATATATCATTTGTCCCTCCCAAGAAATAAAAAAACGAAGAGGAATCAAAACAAAAGAATAAACCCTACAACCAAGATACGAATTTATAAGATGAGAATCAATATCTTAAGCACAAGCATCATGGACAAAGAAAAGAAGGACAAAGCAGTGCATGTTCAGTTCCGTGGGAAAAGCTGAGAGAGAGAGAGAGAGAGAGA
>Ga0307517_10010893_pt1 | contig 12670 bp, 14 predicted proteins | sample 23_EM_MG_FD_194515 | JGI IMG/M metagenome (GOLD analysis project Ga0307517, IMG submission 194515) | Populus trichocarpa ectomycorrhiza microbial communities from riparian zone in the Pacific Northwest, United States - 23_EM | ecosystem: Host-associated > Plants > Roots > Unclassified | place...
TGCCGAGGCCAAAAAGGCGCCGAGAGAATGCCGAAAATTTTGCGTTTTGTTAGAATACTATAGCTATTACACAGGTGTATTTTGTAAATGTTTTAATGCTTGCATGCACCTTAATTAGCATGCCACTGCTGAGGCCAAAAAGGCGCCGAGAGAATGCCAAAAATTTTGCGTTTCTTAGCGCTGCAATGTTATAATACTATAGCTATTGCACAGGTGTGTTTTAGAAATGTTTTAATGCTTGCATGCAGCTTACTTAGTCTGCCAGTGCCAAGGCCAAAAAGGCGCCGAGAGAATGCTGAAAACTTTGCATTGAGAGGTGCAACATGAGTCTGACTGAAGAAACAACAAACACAAAACACACACAAGTGGAGCAAGGCTCAATGACCAAGTGACACGATCCACACAAAATTAGTGTCAAAGACACTAATAAATCCTGACTGTGACTGTGGGTATGCAATTTATTTGACTTTCGACGATGCAAAGGGGTTCATTTGCCACCTCACAGTTCATTTATTGTGGTGAGGAGTTATTCACAACCAATTCTAAGATTGGGAGGTCTTAGAAGTGTTCTTCCGAAGATGTACAATTTTTATGCAAGGGTTATTGAATATAAATGTGTAGATCCCGTTGTATTGCTCGATTTCGAAGATATAAGGATATTCTGCAATTTCTAGATCGTAGACGCTGTTCTGTATGCTCTGGGGTCTGTTTCAACCATTCACAAGGCCTGTTTCAGCCATCTGATGCAACAATTAAACCAATTAAGCACTGGAGCTCAATGTCTTGTCTGTTCTGATCACAAAATCTCATTCTGTATCGTTCTGATCTCTCGCAATGAAGCCAATCATCTCAGTCTTTTCGTTCTCGCACTGGGGCTCTACCCAATCAACCAACAAAAGAGCTAAGAAGGTTGCTTCGAAGACAATCTAGTTTTATCTCTTTGTTGCTTCAACTTGGGGCTTTACCCAATTGAAGTGAGGCTTCACTCAATTGACTGGGGCTCTACCCAATCAACCAACAAAAGAGAGGAAGGGATTGTTTGCTTTATTTTTACAAATACTCAAACTTATATACTGTACAAACTGTTTGGCTCGATCTTTACAATAAAATATATTCTACAATCCGAAAACATTGCGTGTATTCCTTTCTTTAGAGATCTGCGAGCCACCTGACCTATTCCGAGACACCTTGAGGATTCCAAGGAACACTATCTAAGACACAGTACCTGAGACACGCGTTTTATGTTTCTTTTATTTGGTTTTTGGCGGTCCTTCCGGTCCACCACGTATGCAGCCTTGCTGTCTACACATTCCTATTTCTTTATCTCAATTCATCATGCGTCCCCTTTATCTAAAAGAGGCAACTGGTAGATCCCGTCGCATTTATTTGATGCCACCACGCCTTGTCTGATTCTTCCATGCATGACTGTTATCTCTTGATCTAGCTCCTGATCAAAATCACTGACGATCTTCAACCGCCGCATCCATCTTCTAGAGTCAGAACACAGGACCATCGTCTTTAGCATGCACTCCTTTAGTCAAGCCTATCTTGAACAGATTCTACCCAATTCTCGTCTTAGATAGCTTTCTTATCCTAGCTGTGAAGCTGCTTTCAGTCTCTGGTCCATGGTTTTTTAAGTTCAAGTCTTTCTTAGCTAGATGCTACTGCTACCAAAGAAGGTAACCGGTAATTGCTGTCGCATTTGTTTGATGCCTCTTTGTGCCATCTTATCTATTCTTGTGTGATTGTGTTTCTTATCTTTAATCAGTACCTCCGATTATGGATATGAGTGATCTTCGGCAACCTTATTTGGCTTTGCCACTTGATACGCTAGATCGCTGTCTTCGACTACTTGTGCATCTTCTTAGATACATTATATCTTCGACAGCTTCCATTCGGTCTCCATCTTAGATGATTCTTTATCTTAAAAATCGGGTCCCCAGAATATAATCATCAGTTTCTAAGATTCTTTCAGATCTTCGGCAAGTTTATTCTTCACTTCCCCCTTGGTAATCAATGCTTCTAGTTTCCTAACTCTGAAGATTAGGTCTTAGAGCAGTTTCTAAGATAGCCTATTACTCCGGGATGTCTCTGAGTCTACAGACGCGACCTATTTCTTAGATCGTGCATGCTGTTGCTACTGTCACTCCCTGTTTGGGCGCTTTTCTTAGAAACCTTAGTCATTGAAGGCTCGTCGACTGGGTTCTCATCGCATGCCTCTGCTATTATTCTTCTGAACTATGTAGACATTATTTCAGGTGAGAAATCGCAAAATCTCATGATTTTCAGGGCTGGTTGCATAACCGTCCTATCATCTCCCCCCCTCTTAATTTTGACTGTCCCCAGTCAACTCAGGTACACATTCTTTCAATTTCTTTTCTTCGTTAATGCCTAGTCTGTTTCTTATTCCCTGATCATTATGTGCTTGGGTCATCACTTGTCATCAAGTGACCTTTACCCGACATTCAAAGCTTGATTGATGCTCCATCAATCTGGCTCGGTGAATATCTTTTGTATTGCGAATCTCTCGTCATCAAGCTTTCCTGTCACCATATTCAGTAAGCGCTTAAGCTTCTCTTATTTCTTTGGTCATTTCTCTTTTTAGGTGCAGGCTGAGGCTCAACAAATCTTTGCTACAAAGATTGTGTCTAATGATCAGAGCCCTTTGTCCATACTAGCATGTTTTATAAATTGCCCGACTCTCTCTAATTATCACTTCCTTGATAATAGTAGATAGTCATTTGTATTCCTTCTTTCCATGATTATCTTCGATTCCGACCCTTCAGCCTCATGTCTGAACCCTTGGTCTAAATCCATGCTTTCCTTTTGTCTAAGATTGGTTTTGTCAATGCCTCATCCCCGAGAATTTCTTCTAAAAAATTATTCTAAGATTTTTGCACTTCAATTTTATTTACTCCGCTTCCTTGGGGACTGTCCTTCGTCTATAAGAACCTGGTCTGTTCTTCGTTCTGTTCTCCAGTCTTCTTATGACTTTCTCCTTGATTACTTCTATGGCACCCACTTGTTCTACTGCTTGCCCTTCTTCGATTGCTAATGCTGTCAAAGTTGCAGACAAGTTCAAGGCTGTCGAGTCTCTTCGAGCCAACCTGTTGTACTCTGTCGCTATCTGGCTCGCCGCTCTCAATGAGGTCGCCCTATTGGCCGTATGTCTGTTCATTATCTTATTTTCTATTATTTCTGATTTCCTTTTTCACCAGGGTGCTTGGGCTCCACACATCGAGCTTATTAACACCAATGATGTCGCTCGTGAGATGCTCTTCAGCGTCAAGAAATTGTATAGCACTCACAAATCTGCTTTCCCATCCTACAACTTCCCCGACGCCTACTGGGGCATCTCCAACATTTGCAAAGGAATTGTGGAGGGTCGTAAGACTAGAAGCCTTCCTCATACCGTGTATTTCTACTTGCTTCTATTTCTTATACCTGTCTTATTTCATTCTATCTAGCCTCACGCTCCTCGTGCTCACAGGTCTAAAGCAACGCCGGAGATTGTCGAGACTTCTCCTCCTTCTACCGGTAACGCTTCTTCTGCTACCGCCATGGATGTTGACGTTGAACTGGTAATTTCCAGTTTCTTTAAGTATACCTGAGCTCGCCAATTTAATTGACCAATTCCTTTGGCTCCAGGGATGTGGTTCCGACTTTGTCCTTGCGGATACGCAGACTGAACCGGGCGTTTCTAGTGAATTGTCTGACACTTCCTCAAACTCTTCGAGAAAGCGGTGCTCGTCTACCTCTCATGCTGAACCTTCAGCCAAGGTAACTTTCGTCCTTCCTGGTTTTGAATATTTCTAATCAGTTGACTTAGTACCTCGCTACTTAGGTGGCGGTCATATGTATCCCTTACGCCTCAGTTCCTGGCATGGATATTAACAGCTCTGCTTATCTCAAGGCATCGCACACCCTCCAGGCCACTGCCAAGTCTTCCGAAGCTGAGGCGAACAAACCCGGTTCGTCCTGCTTGTCCTGTTCCAGCTTTGATTTTCACGAGCACGAACCCTGCTCTCTGCCAGCCAAGGTACTTTTCTCTTCCTAATCTGGTTCAAGTTTAATATTTTCTAACCAATTTGGTTGGAATAGTCCCTCTCTACTCGAGCAGCAGCTGTACGTTTTTATCCTCTCGGCCTTGGCTCTAATTGCTTATTTCAAATCTTTCAGGCCACTTCTAAATTCGCTGTTGAGGCTGAGGCGACCAATTCCCGATTGTCTCCTTCCATCCTTGCTCATCCTGACTCCTGCTTTCTCCTTGAAGGTATGTCACTGCTTATTTCTTTATTTATTTTCTCTCTAAGATTCCTCAGCCAACGACATCCTTGTTCACAACCCCTATGCGTCCGAGATCCTTAACAAGATCGAGGCTCTGACCAACGGCTTCTCTAAGGATTCCTGCACCAATAGTGAACTTTCTCTTCATACTCACATCAGCAAGCTTCAAGCTTAGATGGTTCACAACCTCCACAAGATGGCTTCACTCTACTCTCGCTGGCAGTACAACCAGTCTGAATTGGTCGCTGTTCATAAGAAGCTCAATTCCGTCACTTCCAAGTAGTCCATTTTCTTTTTACTTGCACCCTATCCCAAATCTCAGATAGTTCTACTATCTCCTCTCCTCCTGTTTTTGTTTTTTTGTTTTTTCCCACAAACTTCCTTAACCGTAAAAAAAAAAATGGTCCCTGTGTACTTGTACAGCATATTGCTTAGCATGGACAATTTATCTGTGGTCGTTTCATGTCTCCTCTCTCTAAGTCCAGCTCTGTTTCTGCATTTGGTATCACACATCAATGGCACATCACTCTCTGTCTGAATTTAAACACCATCACCTTAGATCGCTCAGAACATATCTACTTCCTCCTCGAGTAGATTCTCCTCATCAAATTCTTTGGCATTGTCGTTGACTGTCAAGTCTTCGATTTCCAATCCCTCCTCGGCATCTTTTTCCACCTGCCTGACTAGGTCATCGATGGCTTCCTCAGACTGATCTAAGATTTCTTGAAGGTCTCCGGGTAGGTCAATGTCTTCTTGCGAAGTAAGGAATTACTCAGAAGGCCGCAATTTTATCTTGCATAACCGACCCATCCATTTCTGCGACGATATACGATCCTCCCTCATTTCTTCGAATCACGACCATAGGTCCTAAGTACCTTGCCTTCATTTTCTTGTTTAACGCTTTCTCAATCGCTGTATTTCTTACTAGGACTCGATCGCCTTTCTGGAATCTATAGTCTTTGATCTTTGCCTTATGCTGTTCCTCGAATTTCAACAATGCTTCTCGCTTCTTTCTCAATACCTGCTCATGCATCTCATTGATGTGAACTTTATGTTTGGCTAGTGCCTGGGCTCGGTATCCAATTAACTCCTCCGTGGTCAGAATTCTCCCTGGTAATTTTACTAGCCAGGTTGCCTCCTGTATGTCTAAAGGCAATATCGGATGTGCCCCTGTGACTAAAAAGAACGGCGAGCACCCCATTCCTTTGCAAACAGTAATTCTGTCTGCCCACAAGACATGGTACAAGAAGTCTTTCCATTTCTTAATATCACCATTACAGGCTTTATAGAGCATTTGTCTCAAATCCCAATGCGGCCATTCCACTTTTCCATTCGCTTTTGAATTATACGCTGAGATTCTAATTCCCTTAATCCCATATTTTTCTTCTAAGTATTTTAGTGCAGCAATAAAAGGTTTTCTGTTGTCTGTGATGATTTCTCTAAGACATCCCCATCAACAAATAATATCTTGGAATAACCATTCCACTATTGCTTTCGAATTTTCTGCTACTAGCACTCACACTTCCGGCCAAGATGTCAACATGCATCTTCTGTGAACAATGTATTTGAATCTTCCTGACTTATCCATGTGCATAGTATCTGCATGTAGCTGCTGGAAGATCAAAGGAGTATGCGTTTCGATTCTAGGGATCTGTACTAATTTCTTCTGTCTTTCTTGGCACATGTGACAGGTCTTGACATACCAATGTACGTCGCGCTCCAGTTCTGGCCACCAGAATCGTTGTAGTAACAGTTCCTTAGTTGCATAGGTTCCCCAATGTCCTAGACTATCATGCGCTGCTTCCAACATGTACATTCTATGCTCTTTCTCCACAACCAATTTATGTTTTTCATTTGCATCTCTCTTGTACAAGTGTCCTTCCTCATCTAAGAAGAAGTTCTTCGCTATGCATACAAAGTTCAAATATTCTTTTTGGGGCACTCCCGACGGTCTAACCAATGGGTTCTTCAACCATTCCTTTATCTTAGGAATATGACTGTCATACCACTTGCCGTAGCTCATTCAGTTTGTCTCATCGTATGGTTTTCTTTTGTCTGGATCGTCTCTTAGACTGTTGTCTGGAATTATTTGTCCCAGAATAAACTGTTCTAAGAATTCGACCTGTTCCTTCGGAAAATTCCCTTCTTGGACTACTTGTGCCACTATATCTCTTTCTGTTCGACTCTGTTGTCTTGCTTCATCTAGCTCGTCTTGGAAGTCATCTATAGACTTCGCCCATGGGCTATATGGTTTCTCTGGTTTCTGTTCTACAGCTTCTTCCTCGTCTTTTTGGATATCTTCGAGAATTTCTTCGATCAGCACTGGCTCCTCCACTTTGTCTAAGAATGCTTGATCCTGGACATATCCACCTCTAGTGTCGATATCCCCTTTGTACTCTTTAAAGTCTAGGGGTTCTGGATCGCTGTCAAATTTCTTCGAGAACACTGGTGGTCCATGACATTCATCTAAGTCTTTCTCTGGATTGTAAAATTCTTCGTCTCCCAGCTGCCACTCCCTTCAAGATAGTCCATCTGGTCCAAAGGTTTTTCCTGCCACATGCCTCAATTCAAAGTGGAACATCGATATTTGATCTATCCACCGGTTTATGGTTGCGTTCGGTCCAATCCCTGGATTATCCAGCATGCCTTTAATGTATTTGGCATCTGTCTTGACGATGAGCTTCCTGGCGCCTATTAACCAATAATAACATGCATCCAGTGCTCTTAGCATTCCAAATAATTCTCGTTTTGCTTGAGAGAATCACTGTTCTCTTTCTGAGAGAAGAATCGACCTGAATCTTGCATATGCCTTTTTCTTTTTGTCCTCTGGATCTTTCTGGTATATATAGAATCCAATGGCTCTCCACGAGGTATCGACTGCTAACACAATTGACCCTGGTAGTGAATAATCCAATGGTTTTATACATTGTGCATTTTTCACTCCATCTTTCAATAATTCCATAGACTGCATTTGATCTTCTCCCCAATGATATGTTTCTTTTCCTTGTAATAATTTCTGTATGTGCTCTGCCCTCGTCGCATAGTTGGTGATGTATATTCTTAACAACCCCACTGTCCCCATAAACAATCTTAAATCTGAGATCATTTTACAAGGTCCCCAATTTAGAATAACATGTACTTTGTCGGGCCCCGGCTTCCGTCCTTCGTAAGTACATAAATGCCCCACTACTACAATTTCTGCCGCGCACAACAAGGATTTCATTCCTGAGAACGTTCCCCCAGCATACTTCATTCGTTGTAATATGTGGTTGGTCGCTATTAGCTGTTCCCATACAAATCTCCTAATTCCTGGGTTCTCTGGAATCATCTCATATTTTCCTTCCAGCAGTTCATATCTCGTTTTGAGTCCCCTTATGGGTACATCATCAATGTATGGTTCCATGTATTCCAGGATCTCATCTCTTAGAATGTATGTAACATCCTCATGAAATATCGGTACGGAATTCGTCCATCCCATTGGTAAGGTCACTAATCTCAGTGCTCCGAAGGGCATCTGAAATGTGGTATAATCTCGGGATGATTCTGCTAGTAGGCGCTCATCATATCCCACGTACAGATCTAAGATGCCTCTGCACAATCGCCCTGAGAAGTGTTCCGCTAATGCGTCCGATGCCGGCGGTAACCCTGAGTGCGCGATAGTCACTGCATTTAATGCTTCCAAGCTGTGTACAATCCTGAAATTTACTCCATCTTTCTTCATCACTGTCACCGTGAACCATTTCGATTGGTATGACGAGCTCGAAGATTCATAAGTTCTCGTGTCCATTTTTATTTTTACTGCCTCACATACTCTCTGGTACATGCCCGGAGGAATTGGTATGTTTTTCAATACCCACGGTTTATGTTCGATGGTCAGCATTTCTACTGGTGGAAAGAAATCTTCCCGAAATTTCCCTTTCTCGGTATCATCCCAGGCGAAAGCTTCATTCTGCTGCATAATTAAATGATGCACCGCCTTCTTTTCTTCCAGCCATAAGAATTCTGATCCATGTACTTTATCCATGGCTTCTTTGCGTTCTGAGGTATAGCGTCCTGTCGGTTCGAAGTCAGGAGGATTGGGATTTAAGATGGGCATATCTCTCAATGGGTCTCCCGTTATATTTCTCTTTACTTGGAATTTCTCAGGTAGTTCTTGATAAAGTGGTTTCACCTTCAGTGCTACCAGTTTATATTTCTTCCCTGCTAATACCGTCCTCATGTCTTCGATAGGATCACTACTCTCAGAAACATTTTGTTCAAAGACTCCTCTCGGTTGTGCTTTACTTTCATTCTTTCCCCTCTGGTTCACCATCTCATAAAAGAACTTATCGACCTTTAGCCACTCGTCGTCTTCAACGTCAGAGATATGCACTCCTTGCGCTAAATACGCGTTTCTAAGTTCAGGTTTGGAGAACGACTTCCTATTCTTTGGTTGTGTATATCCAACAATTTTCACAGTTTCTTGACCATTTTCTATGCAGTGTTCAAACATGAATGCGACCTCTCCTTGATGCGCCATCAATTCATTGAGTTCAGAAAAGTTGATTTGGTAGGTTTCTTTAATATTTCTGTCCTCTGCCCTCTCATATATGTCGGAAGCATACATCTTTGACTGGTATTGGGGTCTGTGATTGTGATCAACTGGTCCCCATCCCTAGAATTTTTGACTTCGCTTTTGCAGACTGCATCGAACAGTCTCCCCAGTAGCACTTTATATGCTGGGTTATTAATTATATGCACTTGCAAGTACACAGTAATATCTCTGAACAGGAATGGTACATTCCTTGCTAGCCCCAATGTTTTCTCTAGTTGTCTATTGGCGCTTTGCATATGAATTACTATTTCTGGGTTCCAAGGGACTTTCAGTCTCACAGCCACATCTTTAGCCATGGATACTATTTGCAATCCCCCATCTAAAAGAGCTTCTTCCGAACTGTTCCCATTAATTATTGGGTGCAGCACTCTGAGCGCACTTGACTCTGTAGCTACCACAATTTTCTTAGGCACTTTGCCTTCCACCAACTCTTCCAGGTACTGGATGACTGGGTCACTGACTACCAGTGCTCCCTTAGGCATCCCTCCTCTTGCTTGTGTTAATACCTGTACTATAGCAACATTAAAGTTGGCCAGGTATTCCACTTCTTCTTCTCCTGCACTGTTCTGTTCTTCGACAAATCTGACTTCTTTAATTTCCTCGGTTGCTACTCGCTTTTTAGAGATGATCTTTTTCAATTCCTCTCTCAGTTCTGGTGCCATTCTAAGAATTTCTTTGGTAGTGAAAGTGATCGATCCTCCTAAGAGGCGCTCCATCAGTTCTTTCATGTCCCCTTTATCTTCGATAGGTGCTTTGTGCTTGTAAGCAGGTCCTTGTTTCTCAATCATTGGAATATATTCTTCCTGCGACTTTGGCTTCATCTTGATTGGGTTTGTCATCGGTGGGACCGACACATACGGCATCAATTTCGGCTTGTGTGGCGCAATGATCACTGGGACATCACTCATTCTATTCTTAGATTGCATCAGTCAGCCCCTGTTTCTGTGCTCCTCTTCTGATTCTGTCTCTTCTTCTTCCTCTGACACCTCCTCCTCAATACGACTGGGTTTTGTTTTTAAGTCCTCCGGTGCTTTCGGTGCGGACCTCGTCATTACTTTTCTAGTCCCACCAGCTTTGGCCTTCATCAAACTTAGGGGAAACCCTGCTGAGACTCATCTGCAAGGTTCGCTACTCCTGGCCATGTCAAGAGCTGTTTGAGTAACTCCTTAACGGTTCGGTTTCGCTCTTCTCCTCATACATTTTCATCCATTGCACTTTTTCTTCTTCAGTTCCCACTCCAATCCCTACCATAGGCACTACTGTGATGTTCGCTGTTGGCTGAGACACCGTTGGTTGCACAATATTATGATTGAGCACTGCTTGAGCTTCCACTTCACATCTCATTTTCTCTATCAGTTCGTCTCTCATATCTCTCGGCTTATTCATGTAGAGTGAGAAGCGCGTATCCTTGTACAGCATCTGCATCATCCCAGGGATCTCTGAGTCGCAATGGTAGAATTGTGCATTGGTCTCCCTTACAGCATGAAACTCTTCGACTTTCTCTTTCAGAGATTTGTCTGCGGGCTCCCATGGGATCTGCTTTCCATCTGGGAATCGAACTCTCCCATTTTCTAAGATGATCTTTCCGGTTTCTAGATGTGCTTGTCTAGTTGGGCATGAAATAATAAAATGCCCCCACTGGTGACAATAATGGCACTGTCCCGCATTCTGCCTTCCCTCCGGGTTCTGATATCTCTGTCCTTGGGGTGCGTATGATCACTGCTGTCCCATATAAGGTGGTTGGTGCCCTACATGTGGTTGCTGATATTGCATATTCGGAATAGTTTGTTGTGGCTGGTACATAGGTTGCATTGACACAGGCGCTGGCGTGGGCTGAGTCATCTTCTGCTGAAGACTCTTGAATACTTCGAGAAGCTCCTTCTGAATTTTACTCTGTGTCACCATACCATCTTGTACATGACTAACATCCTGCTTCAAGGTCTTGATGTCTTCTTTCATGGGTGTCAGGTAAGCAGGTTCAGTTTTAACTGTAACAGCTGGTGAGGCCGTCACACCTGGTCTCGAAGACCTGGCTAACTCTTCCTATCTCTCCGATCCCAGATTCATATTCCTTGCCATTGTCTCTGCGGCTTCGATGACTTCCTTCCACTGATACCTGTCTTCCGGTCTCCTGGGAATTGGGTCCGGCTGTGCTATTGGAGCTTGTCCTACTGCAGGCAGTGGTCCCATTTGGACATCTAGTTTCACTAATGCTTCTTCCAATCTGTTCCCTTGGTTTGCTATCATGTCAAGCCTCATGAACACATTTTCTCTGAAGGCGTCCATCAAACAGTTTGCGAACTTAGCTACCAGTGTGTGGTTCTCAATTATGATTGGTGGCTTCTGCAGCTTCTTTGCTTCCATTGTGAATGCATGCTTAAAACTCAGAAGGGTTTTTAAGTCCTTCAGTCCTATTCTCTGGTTTTCTCAACAAATCTGTTCTAGATGTGCAAGCAATCCTTTTTCTAGCATCGCCGCTTCTGGATAACTGTTTATGACTTCTTCTCTAAACTTCTCATATGAGAACTCCTCGTTGTAAGTGTCAAACGCCATCCATTCTTGTTCTGTCGCTGAGGGGGCATATTTGCATAGTCCCTTCTTCTTTCCTGCCGTATCTATGGTTTTCTCTTCCCATATTTCTTCTACTTGTGCGATATATCTTAGAAGCTCCGCCGGTTCTTCTGGATTGAACTTGGGTGCTTCCTTCAATCCTCTAATGGGCCATTTAACTTCTACCATCTTGGGCTGTGTTACTAGGTCTACTACTAGCTGGGCAAATTCTGGACTGATGTCTTTGTCTCTGATATCTTCAAGCACTGGTAAATTTCCAAATCCTAGTTCAGATAACTTTACTGTTGGGCTTTCGGGAGATGGAGGTAAATGATATCCTCCTAAGTCACTGGGTCTGGGGAAATTAAATTCAAGTCCTGAGCCACTTGGTCTGAAGAGATACAAATGTTCTTTGTCTCTAAGGGGCCAATCGATCGGTTCCTCTGATATGTTCGAGAGTAACTCGTCTATGGGTTCTGTTTTAATTTTATCTGGGCTATCAGCTTCTTTCTCTTTGAGCTTTTCTAGTAACTGGGTAGTCGAAGATTCTTCTGCTACCTGGAACAAGGGGCTTGTTGTTACTGGTTTCTTCTTTCTTGAAGGTGGGGGTAGTCCTGTGGATACTCCCGCCGACAATGAATTGTTGGTTTGTCTCGGAATTTTGTCTGTAACTCACTCTCTAAGATTTCTTTGAGAGTTCATCTTTTCTTTATTGTTTTTGTTTGATCTGGTTTTGTTCGGTTATTACACCGGATGGTTTTTCAAATATTTTTATAGAATTTTATGGGTTTTCTTTGTTTGTCCAGCTTTCACTTTTAAGGTTGTCAAAGTCTTGTCTGGACCAAAAGATCACTGTCTAAGATTTCTCTGTTGACAATTCTTTTGAATTAAATTGTAAACCACCCCTCACGGTGGGCTCCAGATGAGAGGTGCGACATGAGTCTGACTGAAGAAACAACAAACACAAAACACACACACAAGTGGAGCGAGGCTCAATGACCAAGCGACACGATCCACACAAAATTAGTGTCAAAGACACTAATAAATCCTGACTGTGACTGTGGGTATGCAATTTATTTGACTTTCGACAATGCAAAGGGGTTCGTTTGCCACCTCGCAGTTCATTTATTGTGGTGAGGAGTTATTCACAACCAATTCTAAGATTGGGAGGTCTTAGAAGTGTTCTTCCGAAGATGTACAATTTTTATGCAAGGGTTATTGAATATAAATGTGTAGATC
>Ga0307517_10010894_pt1 | contig 12668 bp, 8 predicted proteins | sample 23_EM_MG_FD_194515 | JGI IMG/M metagenome (GOLD analysis project Ga0307517, IMG submission 194515) | Populus trichocarpa ectomycorrhiza microbial communities from riparian zone in the Pacific Northwest, United States - 23_EM | ecosystem: Host-associated > Plants > Roots > Unclassified | place...
TTAGTAGTTTTTTTTTTTATTATTAACGTGGGTGTTCGGGTCAGCTTGTGCGCATCTCGACTAATCTCATGGGTCCTGAAGTTAACGACCATATAAGCCTCCAGTGGCCCTAAGATTTGTGGGACTCGAACTGGTGACCTCATAGGAGCAAACCTAGGGTCTGACTAGTTGAGCTACACCACTCAGGAACTTCTCTGTTTGTTTATTTCTTTTTTTTTAGTTTATACATTTGTCAACAAGAAATCTTATCTTAATATCCAATAATCCAACCAATATATTGATTAATATTGACTAGTAACATGGTTGACCAAGTCTAGAACATGCTTGTAGTTCAGTAGTTTTTTTTTTATTATTATTAACATGGGTGTCCGGGTTAGCTTGTGCGCACCTCGACTAATCTCATGGGTCCTGAAGTTAATGACCATGTAAGCCTCCAGTGGCCCTGAGGTTTGTGGGACTCGAACTGATGACCTCATAGGAGCAAACTTGAGGTCTAACCAATTGAGTTACACCACTCAGGGTTTAGTAATATTTTTAGTTGCAGGAGTGGGCGATGTTTCATATTAAATCTTATATTTGTGAATATATATATACACACACGCATTAAAAAATAGACAACCTAAATTCATTCAAGCTAATTAATCCTGGATTAGCTAGGTTGTAGAACCTAATTAACATGGGGCGAGTTAAAATTAACTGAGTTGGGGTTGTTCATAATACAAATTTAGTCTAGCCCAAATTGTAAATAGCAGCCAAATAGGATTATCGGATTAGGCTTCCACGCTCTTTCCATGGTGATGGGTCTCTTTCACTTTTTAGTATCATGACCCCCAACATGTTATGAAGCATGAAACCTTAAAAGAATCAATGTTTATTTATGTAATATTAGATAAATAAAAGGAGAAGACAAAACGAAAATAATTAAAAAAAAAATTTTTGAACCTGTATAAAAATATTTTTTTATTTTTTTATAGGCATAGATATGATTTTCTTTTTTATCTTCGTATCTATCTCTCCTTAAATGTGATTAATTATATAAGTATTGATAATTATTTATCGAGTAGTATAAAGTTTCTCATCTTTTATCTAGTGATAAAATCCAAACTGAATATTTATAGTTAATTAACGTATCATATTTCACTAATACAACATTATATATTATTATTATTACAGTTGTCAAATTTAACCTAAATTATCGAGTTATTAGTCCGCTCATAAGTTATTGGGCACTAGATTGCCCAAGGTACAATAAAAAGTCAAAAGGCCAAACTTTTTTGTTTTTTTGAGTAATTGGGTTTACATTGAGTCATGATCGGGTTACTTGAATAAATTAAGTTTTGATCGAGTGTGTCAAACTTTTTAGGTGATTGAACTCTAAACTTAACTTGATTTTTTCCTTGAATTACTAAGTTTTTAAATTAAATCATCAAGCTGGCTGCATTTAATGACTATGAATATTTCCAAGATTAGTTTTCTTTTATTATAATAAAAGCTAAACGGTGTGGGAAAATCATTGTAAATTAAGAGATTTTTTATTGTGAATTATAATAATAGTTTCATATTTAATTTTTCATATTTTCATAGATGTTTCTTTAGTTTTTTTTATTCCCCAGGAAAAGGGTGGCGCCCGCGCTATAATTAAGAAGACGCGTGATTCTTTTCGATAGCCAAATCTGATCATTTGTTTTCTCATTGGATGCACATTCATGCTCTTTTACACATGGTGTGGTGTGTGTAAACAGATAATGGTTGGATTACCGGTGATTAATTATTTGCGTTTTTTCTTTGTTTTCTCTCTCCTAACAGCTGAAAAACATAATTATCCTCTTTGTTTATTATTTGTCAAATCAGGTATTTTTGTCAAACCATGTCAGGCCCAAGTTACATAGGTCTGACATGGTTGCCAGACCCCAAGTGCTTAAAATATTCTCTATACTCTTAATATTTTTTGTACATTTTAAAAAAAAATGATATTAACTCATTGCGGAGCACGGGCCATTATAATAGTATTCTTAATAACATGACTTATTACCCATGATAATTGTCAAATACATCTAATTCATTTGGAAAAAATTTTAAATAATTTCTAAACTTTTTTTTTTCTTTCAAATAGACCATTCTATAATATTGGATCGGATAATGGAATCGGATTAATGGATCGAATGAATCAATAAAACACCAAGGTTGTCGGTTTTTCAAGTATTTGAAATTGGTTCTATTTGAGGTTCTTATAATAATACATGGTGGTTCAGTTCGGTTAATTTCTGTTAGAAATTTATATAAAAACAAATAAAAAATAAAATGAATTTAGTTTTACTCTAAAAAAATTATGGCAAGAACACGAGTACTAAACAAATGTATTCGCTCAACAAACCAAGAAAAAAAAACAGGGCAAAAGATAGATCGCCTTTCATATATAATCAAACAGGCATCCACTAAATGCTATATATGTGGATGTTCTTATTTCTATACAGCTATATATCATCACCAGAAATGTTTTGGTTGCCTTCATGATCTTCAAAGTAAGATATCCACCGAAGTTTTCTGAATAACCGTGAAATCATCCGATGGTTAATGGTGCTACCATTCCTTTTATTTCATGCAACCACAACAGTACAACAGGTCAACATGTAATTAACTTTAGAAAAAACTGGGCACTAGAGGTGATGGACAGGTGGCCAAAATGTTCCATGGGAAGTTGGCATCGTGAGATGGATATGAAAATTTTGCATCTCTTTGAAGAACCATGTTTTGATTGTAAGGATCAGGATTTAGAGGTTGGAGTTGATACCGCGAAGGTAAAGCATGGTTTTCTGTCCTCAATCTCTTAAGAGCTTGAAGGTATTCTTCAGGCTGTATTTCAGCTTTCTCACCCTCCGAATCTGTTTCAAATTCTCTAGCATTTGATTCTGATTCATCACAGAAAGACGGCTGTGATACTGGAGAGAAAGACTTGCTATGTTTTGGGATTGGATTAATGGACGCACTTCGGTTTCTGTTTTCCTCCACGATTCTCTCAAGGAATCTCCCTTGGGCTTCAATCTTAATCTTCAAGCTCTTTTGAACCTTCGGAGTTACACAAACAAAAAAGAAATCAACAAACATATGCACTGTGTTTATTTATAATTAGGAAAGCAAAACAAAGTTTCATTTTTCACTCTTGAGCAAATAAATCTGCATGAAGAAAATTATGTTGCTACCTCAAGTTGATCGCTCAGTCGCTTTTGAACCTCCATTTGCATCAGTAATGCTTCATTGAGCTGAGCTCCACTGCAAGAATTTTGCAACCAGTACTTAGATTAGAACACAAGTTCATGAACAGGTTGAAGGAGATGAAACTTCTTAATTAATTAGTAATTAACTCACGATGTCGCACTGAAATTTGGCAACATTTCTGAAATATTTCTCCTTTCATACTTCCCTCCTGAAGGAAGATACCAAAAAATTAGCATACACAAAAGCAATATTACAAGTACTGCAAATTTATGGTACTCCAGACTTACTGTTGGTTTCTGGGATAAACTTCGATATTCTGTATTTCTGAAAAAAAAGAAGAAGAGAGAGAGAGATCAGAGAATATTAAAGACTGATTAACAGAAGCCCTGGATGTTATTAATCACACTTTGTACTATCTCATGGACAGAGATTTCAGTTTGAAAGGAAAAAAAGGAAGAAATATATTATATACAAAAGAAAAAAAAACTCCATAGTGTATATATATATATATATATTGCAGAAATAGAGCTATATCAACATATACTAGGTCAAAGTATCAATGATCATGAGTGTATTTTAATTAGTATTTAGTCTTTCAATTGTCAGGATAAAATACAAGAGTGCAGCAATGCATGTTGCGGTCGAAATCTGAATTGACGACAGTAAGAATCCAGGTTGGAGACATAAAATCTTAATGGGTTTTATAGTTCCATGCAGGAGTGCAAGCTAGCTAGAGGAAGAAATAGATAAATACCTGTAAATGGCTCTTGACATGGTAGATAGTCAACCCAGAGATGCCCATAGCCCTCAAGATACCCTTTGGTGTTGCTCCTGCGAATCGTTACAGATATAAACACGAGTGATCACATAAATAACAAGACATCTTACAAACCTCAATAAACAGGAGAAACATCACTGGAATTGCAGTGTATTGATAAGAAATTAATTTGGTCAAAGCTTTATTAGCAGGGTGAGCTTCTATGTAGTTTTGATCACTGAAAATCTTTCAAAAGAAAAGGTTCACAGTATTAATTAGTGGCGGATTAAATATCATTAATGAATGTACACTGATTAACCAAGAACGTACTATCAGGACCACCAAGTTGATTAACAGCCTCCTCGAACCGATCGTGCAGTTCTTGCGTCCAGCGCAATCTTTCTTTGTTGGATACATCGGAGCGACTTGAACCCATTGTTGGAATAATTAAGGTGATTACACACTGTCAATGCCACCGTACAAGTAATGATGCATGGACTACGTCTTCTCCCTTGTAAGGAGGGTTATTAAAACAAGAGAGCAAGAAAAGAACAGTTATGTAGACAGGGAGAAGATGATTGGGTCGATGAGAACTAAGATATAATTTGATTAAAGAAGATGCCAAATGATGTCTGCTTGTCGCGGATAAACCAAGCTTTTATGAGTAGCAGTCTGGATAACTCCAGACTCAAAAGGGTTTTTCAACTTTTCTGTCATCTATGGTAAGGAAATTCAAGGGTATTGCTCAAAGTCCAAAAACTGTACAGCTCATGATAAGCATATGTTCTGTCTGTCCCTGTTGTTTTTTTCTGCACTATCCGACCTCAGTCAACCCTGATTATCACCTGGGTGAAAAACAGGGCATTCTGTAGCGAAGGCCCAGTCAAATGGACTTTCTAGTCCAGTCTTGCCAAGGCAATCAAGATCCTCTTGTGTCTTGGACTGGCTACGCTTTTAGGTATTGGACCTAGCTCAGTGACTATTTGGGACATTTCGGATCCTAGCTAGCGTGTTAGCGAGCTGGGCCAGGAAAGGATCCCTTAAAGATGTTTGGTTGCCACAGCTTATCATGGGACATCGACGGCAGCATATCTCGAGGCCACATTTCCATAACTGGTCTCAGTCATACATCAAGCAAAATGGATGCCAATAGAACAATATTATGTTCCACTCTTCCCTGTTAAAAATTCTTTTCTATAATTAGGATAACTAATTAATAAAAGGAAAATGGATGCCATTCATTGGGATGGCATAATAAGTTTAGATCACCAGGCAGACAAGCAGACTCCTGCAAAGCAAGTCATCTCTAGTTTAATATTATTCATGCATTTAACATAAAAAAGAGATCAGATTACATAACCTGCTATTCAAGCAAAGGGTTCAGTTGGGAAGAAGGCAAACTAAACAGTTGGAGGCATCTGTTATAAACAAGTATTTTAACTTTCACATTGCACAAGGATAATGTTCACTACTTTGTCTGCCACCGCAACGACACTGACTATGGCCGGCTCCTCTTCATACAAGATGGACACTTGTATTGCTTAATACTCTCAGCCTTAGCAGGAGTTATCTTCACACACTTTCCATGGTACCACCTCTCGCAGACATCACAGCCGATCCAGAATTCATCGGAGTTGTAATTTCCACCACAGCTCCCACATAGAGTTTGAGTATGTTCATCTTCTTCCTCCTCAAAACTATCTTCTGTAAGCTTAGGGTTGCTTTTTGTTAGTCCATCACTTGATCTCTACAGAGAGGAGGAACCCAGTCAGTGGTTCCAGCAATAATATGCATTTAAAAGTCCAAACCAGTACATCCATGAAAGGTTGAGGACAAGTTGAAAAGTGTATACATTTGGAAATTAGGCTTGCTGTTGCTTACTGAATAACTGCATCTATGCATCACTAAAGCAGTATATCAATAGAATACCAAAATTGATGGCACCATCAGTCGCTAGGGTGATGCATGATATAGTTCTACACCAGATTAGTATTTTAGTTGTAACAATTAACAAGCAGAGAGAAAAATAAGAATGAAAAGCTATTGATCAAGTTTAAGATTATCAGAAAATAGAGACAGTCTAAATCAATTTTTTATTAATCACCTTTATGCTGCCTCGAGATTTGCTTCCACTATCTACACTAGGCTTTTCTTTCACAGGCTTCCTTTCTGTTACAACTTCAAAGACAGTAGGCAGATCATTGATCAGGCTGAACAGCCTTTTCCTGTCAATAAAAATGTACTTTAGTTTCTAAAGCCATGCTCAACATAACATCACACTGAAAAACTGAACAACACAATAAAAATAAACCTGAAAACATCCCACTATGCAAATTGAAAATAATTATGTTTCAGGTCTGCAAGACAAACATTACATGCCAAAATAGATGGTTGATCTTTTAAAGTTTTTATATTATCTGTGGTGGCCTATCCAGTCCTGACCAATTCAAACAAATCATAATTTGCCAAGAAGAATAAATATACTACCACTGCATGCTGCCATGTATTCAATTGAAAGCATATCTTGACATTACTTTCTGTCAAGTATTTTTTGAAGTTCCTGGAATCCTTTATAACAAGATTTTATAAGGTGCTAAAAAATAATAAACAATTTCATAAATTGTCCTTTGTAAAGGAATAACTGTTAAAAAATGAGGATATTATCAAGAAGATCCAATATATGTAATAAATCTTGTTCAAGCAAACCAATTGATAACGCTACCATGATTCTAAATCTCACCAACTGGAAGGCAATTAAGAAAGATGATCGGGTCATTGATTGGTGGGACATGGTGGTACCATCTATTTAATCATCCAACAAATCTGATGTAAATTTTCCCAAGGTTAACTTTCCTAACTTCATCAACATTTTAATCACATCAAAATTGGAGAATGAATAACAAAAGAAAAATGTACTAGAATGAGAATACCACATGTCCCTGCAATTGTGCACTAAATTACCTTTCATTCCTATTAAGACGAGCACCAAGATAGAAAGCCACAGAAAGCAACCATGAATCACTATGCACGGCAACCAGTGAAAGCCAGTCTTTTCTGTTCATTCCATCTCTAGCAAAATTAATTCCAAGGGCAGGTTCAGGAAGCTCTGGTGGAACTTCCTCTGCTGGCAGGGTTACTTCCCATGTTTCATTTGGATGTCCATACAGACACAAATTCTCCTTATCTAACACCAAAAAAAGAAAAAAAAGAGTAAAGCTAATATTCCTTGAGAAATCAGAGGAAAAGCAGAGTAACAGCAAAATGCAAATCTTACAATTCTTGTTTCTTCATAAATAAAAACATTACCAATTTACAAGTACTAGTTATTTCAAATTCTCTTCTTCCAGTTTTTAATATCCATTTTAATTTCAATTTTCTGTTTACAGAGTCAACAAAACATTGAAGTTTCAACAGTGATGCCCTCAATTTCCACTCTCAAAGCTTAAATTTTCATAAAATCTACCACAAATTCTGAAATAAAACCCACTAATCCTAAAAAATACAGCAGCGGAGATCACGTGCAAAACTTCAAATCACTCCACCTCATAGTTTCTCGAGAACCAAACAATTTCTCTAAATTTCACCCTAAACTAGAACCAAGATTCCACAAGAAAAAAAAATCAATAATAATTCAAATCTACATTTACACCACTACACATTACCTGGATCACAGAGTCCATAAAAACCATCCACATCTGAAAACAATAAAAGAAAACGTAAAAAAAACCCACGATCATATTTATAAAAAGATTCAAGATTTAAAGGAAAGGAAAGGAAAGGAAAAACAGAAAGAACTAAAAATTAAATTACCATAAGTTAAAGCACGGACGACAGCAGCTCTTCTAGCACTGAAATCTTTGAAGATCTCCTCTACGGTTCGTGGGCTTGAAGTCATTTCCATGGACAATTAACTACAAAGATCTAAAAATATATTTATTTATTTATTTATTTACTGGATAATTTTAAGAAATTATAGGGATTGTTGTACGGTAAGAGCATGAAAGAGAGACAGGGGATGGAAGGGAGGATGATACGAAGACAACACATGTAAACGTGAAAAGCGAAACCAAAGGAGAAAATAGGCAGAGGGAGTTCGTTTGACGCAATTAAGGTTATTTTGCTATTGGCGCGCTCTGTTTTACTGTTTGGCTTCCCACGTGTTGCGTTAATATTAGTTTTAGTAAATTAAATAAACCAAATTAGTGAGCATCTGCTATTGTTATTGACTTTATAACTTGATGGTGGCTGTAACTTCAAAATTGCAAATATCTACCACCTGGTTCAGGCCATTTGCGCTTGAGCAGTTGAGCGATAGAGTTTCAAATTTTGCACTTCCTCCACTGGTTTTTGCATGATTCCATCAGTTATGTTCTTTAAAATAACTACTCCAACTTCTTCAATTTCTTTTTAAAAAATTTAGATCTTAATCCTTCATTTTCTAATGATCAATGAAATTTCAAGTTATTCCAGCCTTAAACTTCGATGATAAGACTCTATCCGGCAGGTTTAAAAACTACGCTATTAACTAAGATTACCACCACTTGATAAAACACTATAGACCATGAGTAAAAACATTTTTCACTTTATTTTTATAATTTTACTTTTCCAATTAAAAAGCTTAAAACAGACTAGTGGGAGCATTAAAATCTTTCCATAAAGCCTATTAATTATTATTAAATTGATGAGAAACAAAAAAGTCTTTTTCTCATTTCAAAAGAGCAATCAAACAACTAAAATACTATTTAAAGTAAAAAATTTAAAATTAGCTTTAAGGAGCATTTTTGTTTTTTCATAATTTTGCTATTATCAGATTAGTTAAGAGACAATTTGATATTTTACTAAATATAAAAATGAAATACAGTGAAGCGATCAAAATACTCTTAAAAAAAATTAAAACTAGTGTTAAAGGAGCTTTTTCATCCGTTTGTAATGGTTTTTTTTCATTATTATTATATCAAATGAGAGGCAATTGGTATTTAACTAAATATTTATAAAAAAAAATAACTTGCGTGTCCAACCCATGTGACAGCGTGTAAAAGTCATTTGCGCTCTTTGAACGACACGTACAACACCTTTTACGACTAAATTCTCATTTTATTGTCTCTTTGGAAGCGATGTCCTTTTTAAATAACCCAAATCAAAAAATAGATTTAGAAATTTTAAATCATCCGAATCAATTTGAAATCAAATTGGAAAGCGGGGGACTAATATGTAGTTAACAAAATAATGAGCTAAAGTGCTAAACTTTTCTTTTCTTTTTTCTTTTTTCTTTTTTCTTTTTTCTTTAAATTTGAAAGTTAAAACTTGTGCTTGAAAATGCCCCGATTCAATTCAATTTATCCGAAGACTCTCCTCTCCGCCTTAACCAAACTTCTAGTCCAGGCAACGAAAGCCGAAAAGTCGTCTCCAGCCCACCATACTCCACCCCCACTGACGCCGCCGACACCACCATCCCTCCATTACCCAACCGACACAAACTATCTTCCAAACGACACGCCCATAAATTAGAAAGACAACATAGTCTCGGCCAGTGTCTTTAAATTATTTTTTTTCTATCTGACTTGTTAAGACAAAATCAGAACGAGAAAATTGTGGGTTGGCAATGATGGAGGAAATAGGAGGAGGAGGAGGGAAACAAGGAGGAGAAGTGTGTGTGTCTAGATCAGTGAACGAAGTATGGAAAGGGATGATGAATGGGTTAGGGTTTGTAATGAAGTTGTTTTTACAGATATTAAGAGGGACTCCTTCTATGGCTCAATTTTTACTTTCTTATATTGGTTTTACATTTCCTCTTCTTTCTTCTTCTCCTCCTTCTTTTAAGCCATTGCCTGTTGTTGAGATTCCCTTGCAAGAAACCACGTCGAACAAGATCACAGACAAAGCCCATGATAGCAGTTGTCTTCCTGGTTATGTCTGTGATTTTGGTGCTTCTGATGATTGCCTCATTGAGAAACTCACTGTACGTGCTCTCTTTTACTGTTTCCATTATTATTATTTTTGTGGGTTTTGTTTAAATTTTTATTTTTTAATTTTTTTGTCGGGTGTTTTTAGTGGTTATCGGCACTGTTTTTCTGTGTTTTGAATGTGGCTTGCTTAGGTTTTTTATTATACATTTTTTTCATTTAGGTTAGTTTGGTTTTAGTAGACAGGAGAAAATGAATGATATTTTGGGGAAATGTAGTAATAAATGATGAATGACAAATTCATGCTGTTAGATACGTAACTGTTATGGATTGAATTGGGGAGTTTTTGTGTCGCATGAAGTGATAGTGGTTGTTTTAGTTTAAGTTTTGTTGTGGGAGAAAGGAAATCTGCCACTGGCCTAAATTATGATAGTTTAAATTTTTTAAATAAAAAGTTATATAAATGCAGTTTATTCTGCAAATGTAGGTGGTGCTTGACTTGGATGAAACTCTTATTTGTGCATATGAGGCTTCTAGCTTGCCAGCCATTATTCGCACCCAAGCTGTAGAAGCAGGGGTGAAGTGTTTCGAGTTGGAATGTTTCTCTTCAGAAAAGGTCTCTCTCTCTCTCTCTCTCCCTATATATATATAACCTGATACTTTGATTTTTATCAGTATCCTAGCTACATATTAACATGATCTTACTGGATTGAAGGATGTTGAAGGAAAACCAAGGATTAATTATGTGACAGTGTTTGAAAGACCTGGTTTGAAAGAGTTCTTGAAACAGATTGGTGAATTTGCTGATCTGATTTTGTTTACTGCTGGTCTTGAAGGTAGATGTTGTTCTGTTAGTTTTATTGATCTTCCAGTTATTCTTTTCATTTTTCCTCTTATTTATCGTGTTTAGATTTCATACAGGTTACGCCAGACCGCTCTTTGACAGGATAGATGTGGAGAACCAATTTAGTCAACGTCTTTATCGACCTTCAACTGTTAGCACGTAAGTGCCCTAGTTTATTGCCAATGCTCTTTGTTTATAGAATAACCTGTCTGAGGCAAAAATGCTGTAACAGATGGGTGTTTATAACCAGTTTGTGCTGTTACTTTGTTGGTTAATTGAGATGCTCATTGAACCTTGGGCTACACAATGCGGGGCGTGGCATCAACCTTTTGATATTGTTAGCAAACTTTATTTATTAGGATCAAGTGGCAGAACAGAGTGTTCTTAACAGGTAGGGTTAGATTGCGAGGTCAGTCCTTTTAGCGTCACATAGGTTCCATCTTCAAACTCAGTGGGTTTGGTTATAGCCAGTTTGTCCTTTTTCCTCTTTGGTTTATGGAGAACCTCATTGAATGGGCTACACATGGGGTATAGCGTCAAGCAACCATACTAAACAATCATTCCCTTCTGGAGTGTGAGTGGGATTTGATCACTAAGTTAGGCTATTAGTATACTATTGGTATGGCATCAAGTGAGTATACTAATTTTAGCTAGCTTGTCCACAATATTATTCGTGTTACTGAGGCAATATATATTTGATATTTTGGTATTTTAACTTGTTTAATTGAGTTAGAACTGGCATGAGTATATATCAAAGAGTAGTAAATGCTAGATAGCTAGGTCAGACATGCCTTTGGAATGTTATGTGAGTGCTACCTCTCATCTCAGCTGGCATAATTGTTCCCCTTTTTCTTTTTGAATAATTTCATGTGTAATGGTTTATAGGGTCTATGTTGCCAGTGAGAAGATTTGATTAGAGCATTCATTTTAGAAATAGCTTTACTGGAAAAGCTAATTCTAGTTCACATATCATTGTTTACCACTTGCATGACTCCTTCCAGACTTGGAAGCCATGTGGGAAATTGTTGCTTATCTGGAAAACTGGAATAAACCACAAGGTGTTGTCATTTTATTGGATTCTGAAATGAATATAGATTGAGGATCTTGCTTGCAAATGCTGACAATCTTCAACATTGTGTAAATCACAGGGAATATAGAGAACATGTGAAGGATCTGTCTTGTTTATCAAAAGATCTCTCACGAGTTGTGATTGTTGACAACAACCCATTTAGTTTCTTGCTACAACCATTGAATGGAATACCATGTGTTCCATTCTCTGCTAGATTGCCATATGATGAGCAGGTAGGAATTCTCAGTGCATTAAGGAATTTAACTTTTTTTAATGCCAAAGAATCTTATATACTTCATTTCTGTTTGTTTCTGTCATTTGGCTTGTGCAGCTTTTGGACGTCCTCCTTCCACTCCTCAAAAACCTATCCCTACAAAAGGATGTTAGGCCTGTTCTTTACGAGAGGTTCCACATGCCTGAATGGTTTCAAATGCATGGCATTCCTGCTTCTGCTTTGACAGTGTGAGAATGAATAAGCTGTGTGCACCTGAGCAAACACATCTCCGTGGTAGCGTTTTGCAGTGATAAATTGTCATTCCATGTATATTATTTTTGTCATGAACAGGTGCTGGTGAAGGGAATTATGTTCTTTTGAGGAACCTGCAATGGTGCATTTCTGAAAATAAGTTATGAAGCAGGTTTTCCATGATTGAGCAAACTCAGATTCTTTTGTAATTAGGCATAGTCAGTAGTGTTAATGATTTTGAAGGTTTTGGAAGTTGCTTTTTGTTACGGATTAGTTGACCCTTCCCTTGTATAAACATTGTGGAATGATTAATTATTATTCTTTCCTCTGTTTTTTCCGCTACTTACTACTTATTATTTATGATTGGTTAATTTTAAGTAAAAAAAAAAAATCAATTTTCTGGGAAACGCGGT
>Ga0307517_10010896_pt1 | contig 12666 bp, 13 predicted proteins | sample 23_EM_MG_FD_194515 | JGI IMG/M metagenome (GOLD analysis project Ga0307517, IMG submission 194515) | Populus trichocarpa ectomycorrhiza microbial communities from riparian zone in the Pacific Northwest, United States - 23_EM | ecosystem: Host-associated > Plants > Roots > Unclassified | place...
GTCCTTTACTGGGCGACCATGTATCTCACCCATCATTACCTTATCGACGTCGTAGGCGGCGCATGTTTGGCTACAGCATTTTTCTATTTCTTCCTACCCGATGAAATGAAAGGCCCAGGAGCGTTGACGTCCTCTCCAGTTCTGGCCCATTTCACCGGGGCGCGGAATAAATACGAATTCTACGACTTGGAGGTTCCACGAGAGCCGGCAAGCGGTGGGCATATGATTGCTGCCCACGAGTTCGACGCGGGGAGTGAACCAAGCTCTGATGAAGAGGAAGTCGAAATACCCTACCGTTCCCCTCTGCCAAATTCTTCGTCGTTTCCTCGAGATACCCAAAACGGACAGAGTGCTCCTTATCAATCACACAAGATGAGCAGCAACCACACGAAAACTTCAAATGGAGGGGGAGGGAGTACGAGAGGGAGAGGACACCGACATACAGCGTCAATTGCGAGTTTGATCAGGGGTGAGGAAAGGGGTCCAGAGGATGGGTGGAGTCCGGTTGCAGCCACGTTTGTGTTTGGGTCTTCATCAAATACGACAAGTGGGAGAGCGAGGACAGATTGAGCAATACCTGGTTGCACCATTCCATTCGATTTAGCTTCATCTTCATTTACTTAGTATTAAATCTCGACCTCTCCTTTTGTGTACTTAGTCCGGATTTCTCGTCATAATTTTTCGTGTAGAGTTATAGAATACCCATTTATCATTCCTAGCCGTCACAAGTGGGCGTGGAAAAATATATATAAGTACCTGGTTCCATCCTCACTTATAATAGCTGCGAGATTTGATAATATCTTTAGCCTTCGGGCCTGATTCACCGCGTCAGAAAAATATTTTTAATGACCTGCTTACCTTGTGCCCTGCTTCAATGTCTGTAGCAGACGAAGGAACACCACTCCTTCAGGATGGAAATGCGAGAAAAACATTGCCAACGCCTCTTCCTTGGTCTCAATTCTCGCTTGTACTAATTCTGCAGCTCGGAGAGCCTCTGACATCCAATGTTATCTACCCATTTGCACCACAAGTACTTTGACCTATCCTACCTCATCGACGGCTGCTGTATTAATTCTCTTTCTTGCAGCTTATTCGCGACATTGGCATAACCCATGGAAATGAAAGCCAAGTGGGGTACTACGTTGGAATCATGGTGTGTTTCGTAACACCAGATTCCGTTATACCATTTTGAAAACAGATCGGATTCTCTTCTACTTAGCAATCGCTCTTCTTTTTGATGCAAGCTCTCACAGTCTTACATTGGAGCAGAATATCAGACCGCATCGGTCGAAAACCAGTTATTCTCTCTGGCCTGTTCGGTTTGTCATTCTCGATGTATTGTTTTGGATTGTCGAAAACATTTTGGGCAATTATCATAAGGTGAGCCACCTCCGTGCTATCTCGAACGTGAGTCCTCATGATTCTCTCAGTCGAAGTTTGAATGGCGCTTTGAGTAAGTGTCAGCAGTACGACATTTCTTTTGATTTGACCCCCTAATCAGATGGTAATATTGGCGTCATCAAGAGGTAAAGTTATTCTCTGATAATAGCACGGATTTTGAGCTGAGGCGTGCGTACCAAGTATGATGGCAGAATTGACAGATTCTACCAATATCTCAAAGGTAAGTCGACGTTCTTTATCAAGTCTTATATCAACTCATCTGCTCAGGCTTACGCCTATTTACCCCTAGCCTGGTCCACTGGAAGTTCAGTAAGTCGTGCTACATTCCCTAAGTGGTCTTTCTGACCCAATCCCAGCTTGGTCCGATAATTGGGGGATTTCTCGCAAGACCGGCTGATCAGTTTCCCGACCTCTTTGGCAACAACGAGTTTCTAAAGACCTACCCATACTTCCTTCCATGTGCAGTTCCAGCCACCTTCGTCGTCTTTGCATGGATCATCACGTTCTTTTGCCTGAAGGAAACGTCTCCTAACCCCATCCCAGTCGCCGAGTTCCTGGGATTACGGAAGACTGGCGGAAGAGGTGCAGTTTTGAAGGCGGAGGAGCCAATCATTCCCCTCAAATCTCTTCTCACATATGAAGTGGTGATTGCGTCTGCAAATTATGCTACCTTGGCTCTTGTAGAAATCTCTTTCCGAGCCGTTCACCCCGTTTTCCTTTCTACACCCATTGAAATCGGTGGCCTCGGTCTTGCACCACCAACAATCGGAAAACTTCTCTCCGCCCTTGGATTATTAAACGGCATATTCCAAGTCTGCTTCTTCGCAAGGATACAAGACCGATGGGGCTCGAAACGAGTTTTTATCGGGGGCTTGATGCCATCGACCCTTGCGTTTGCTTTATTCCCAGTCATAAATACCTTGGCAAGACGACAAGGATATTCACCCCTTGTCTGGATCGCAGTCGGGGTTCAGTTATTGTTATTCATGGTGCTGAATTGTTCATTTGGTACGCTTATCTTGACAATATCCTCAATGATTTTTCATCAACACTGTCTAGGTGCCATATTCATTCTCATCGCAGCTGCATCACCTAGTCGTGCATCTCTCGGTGCGACGAATGGCTTAAGCCAGGTTCGTCCCGGATTCAAAAGTTCCGAAGAAAGATGATTTTTACACAATTATTTCAGATGACAGTGAGCGTGATGCGTTCTATCGGCCCAGCGCTTGCAAATTCGCTGTTCTCCTTTTCGATTGAGAAGGGTTATTGTGGGGGATATTTTGTGTATTACATCCTCATGCTCGTTGTACTCCTTTCAGTTTACACCGGATCGCTCCTTCCTCGGCAGACCCGAGTGTAGAATGTATCTTTGTTACATTCATAATATATTTCTTGTGTTGGCGTCAGCCTTGGACACAAATTCCATGGCCAATATCCAGGTTTCGGAAGTCGATGCCATACTCGATTCTATCCCGCCATACAATGTCCAAACTCAAACTAAATCTGCGCCGAACTGGTAACATATACACGAGCCAACGACATATACATGAGCATGAGCTTCTTTGACAATGTGTGCGTGGAGTAATTCGTTAGGGGATGTCTTTCCAGACCCCGGGTACCAACCACATATCAAACAGGCGACTAACTGTGTCCGTCCGTGGATTCCAATGGTCTGGTCTGAGAAATATTAGTGGAAGCACGTTTTTGAGGCAATCGACTGACCATTAACGATGAAACTTCTGTTTAAATCAATACTATGTATCTGAACTAGGCAATTGGGCTGCCGAAGATACAGAAAGTGGGACAAGAAATACCAGGCTTGAACAATGGATACACCACTGGCATGTGCGGCCTCCACAATAACATGAATGTGCCCCCTTGACAATATTTCGACAGCTTCTAAAGAGTCTTCAAAGCTTCATCATGTAGGTAAAGGTTGAATCTTGGACCTAATTTACATAAGTATTGAAAGTTGAAATTCGAAAGGAGTTGCAAGCCTTCCAAAGTTTAAGATGGTTCACAGTCTCTCGATTCCGATTCAAAATCAGAATCTTCTCCCACTGTCGATGGGAAAGGGGCTCTGAGCCAAGAATAGTATGATAGTCACGGTGACTTGTCATCAATTACCACGGTATCATCTTGTTCACTCGCCTGAAAGTAAAACAACGATGGGGGAAGGTGAATGTGGAGGAAATCCCCCACAAGACATAGGTTTGCAATTCTCGTACCGTCCAAATATTTTTTGATTCTAATCAATAAATAGTTGCCATTTTTCATGCTTCATTTCATCCAACAAAGGGAAATGTGGTGGATTGGTCCTTGAAAGCCAGTGACGGTGTGCAACTTCAACTACTTAAAATGTTGATTTTCTCATCGTTTTGACTTTAGATTTGAACCTGGAACAATTACAGCTCGAATTTAACGCTTTGCCCAGCGGTCTCCACTTGGTGGAACGAGATGTTGTGTACGTTTTTCTGTGACTTTAGCACAACCGTTCGCTAATTACCTCTAGTTATTTCACCAAGGAGAATCAGCATGGTGTTTGTATTTTCCGTCGGCGGAAAACTGACGAACATGGTCACCGTGGTTTTCGTCTTTCTTCCTTGGGCATTCTTCTTGCCAAATCTGTCAGACCGAGGCCGTGGAGGCACGTGAAAGCCCTCAAAGCATTAACCGACACAATATACTCTAGCACCTGCAACAGAGGAAGTCTAGCCGTCACTGACGAGGATTGGGAACCCGCCAGAGTTTTCTTCGAAGAAAGGAAGCTGAGGCGAGCCGATCTTGGGGGTGCTGGCAACTGGACAGGTTGGAGTGACGAGCTGGATGGGGTGAGTTTACCTTTTCTGAATTGTTTCGAGGAACCAACCCGATACCCAAAAGGCTTATGCAGACCCACTCGACGCAAATCCGACGATCCACCTTTCTCATCTCCTTCGGATATTAGGTCCTTCGTCATTGACACTATACAAGCATGTCCTCGGCAGGAAACGAATCCTTATATACACACTTCCACCCGTCGAAGTCGCCTGTTTTCTATGCCAAATCGCTGGTGATATTTGCTTCGAGACGCAGGTAGAGTCTGAAACCGAGTTTTCAACTAGAAAGATGCAAGGAACGCATAGAGTACCCATCAACGTGTTGGGTATGGTTACTTTGTCTGACTTGGATAGACTAGAGGCGGAAAGTAGAACTGGGAGAGGTTGGATTGCTTGTGAGATTTTTTTTCACAGTTCCTATCATGTATTCCAAATACTGATCTCGTAACAAATAGGTACAACCGACGCTATTTTTATGGAAAAACCATCTTATTATGATTTACTTATTGACTTGACGACTTCTACTCCCAATAAATCAACCCGACCTTCTTTATATTCATCGAAACCCATAATGGTTTCAGGATCCTCCCGGCCTACCCATAGGTTATCAACAATACGCTTTGCTTGGAGCGATGTCAGACTTGTATGTACTCCCCTTTCCAGGTGAAGTCAGCGTTAACGACCTCCTAGTGGAATGAAATTGATCGAATTCTTCATTTGGACAATGACACAACACACTCTCCATGCTGCTCCTCTAATGATGAACCCAAGACCGTTGGCCTGTGGACGGATGCATGGCGAGTTTATGAAGATGTTTGCATAATCTGCGCAGGACTCTGGATAGGTTCATGGAGAGGGAACTCACGAGCAAGTTACTCCACCGTACATGGTTCTGAAAATTGGGGCAGTGTCAGACTGGAAGGGGACGATGATCTCAGTCTATCGAACATGCTGAACGAGCCAGAACACGGCGGTACGAATGGGAGCGGAACTACCAGTGGTGGTAAAGCGTCCAGCAATAACAACCAGCGAACGTATATGAGGAACCTCGGTATGGGGATTGAAGGACGTCCTTTTGATAGCCTTGGGGGTCTCACGAGTAAATCAACGAGAAGGGCGAGCGCGATGAGTTGGTCAAGCGGGAAGGCTACTGTTGTTGGGGTTCCTTCTTCCACTTCGACGATACCTGGTTTTTCATCGGATAGGGGACCTAGCGAAGGGAGTGATGACGTTGAGCTGACAAGGCCTGGACCTGAAATTGAGCTTAATCCTGAGGACTTGGCTCGGAGAAGAATGTCTCAAGTTTCAACGACCTTGGCTCTGCTGCAGACGTTCCATGCACACACAGCTTTCCAACTTTCCGTGTTGGAAGACTTACTCAAACAAAGAGGTCTGAAGGCCATCTCTTCTCAGACAACTGGAGACGATGTCGTGCAGGCCGGAGGTAACCTTGTGACACTCACATCTAAGGATGTATTATCATTCGAACTTGGACCGTTCAGTAGCCTCGACGCGAAGTACCTGGAGTGGCTCGCAGCGGAATATGCAGGAGTCAAGGTGAATGTAAGGAGGGGTTGGCGGGACTTGTTCGAGATCATTTTCGGCTTTGTTTGATTATAATCTGGTTGTATTCTCTGCTCTATTTTCTTGCTGCGACATTTACGATACCAATGCCACTCATATTATTAATGTCCTCAAATACGATCTCCGAAATACACAAGTTCAGATCTCAAATCAACGTACATTGGAATACTGAGAACAAGTAATTATTTACCTACAAACACCTTGAATGCTTCATAGCACTTAAGGATTTCAAGACGATTGTCCAGAGGCTTCAATCCTTCATGGCGGCGATGAGGAGGAACAGAATTATAACAATAGCTGACACGGGTTTCGCATGGAGGATAGGTTCCAGCGTAAATATGAGATGACTTGCCTTTTCCGCCAAGGGAGGGAGTTTATCCTTTTCCCTCTGCAAATTGTTATGGTTAAAGGCCGCAACTGCCGCTGCTACTAACTGTATTCGTGCTTCGTAGATTCCCTCAAGCACTGTCACCTTGTCCTCCTGGGCAACAAGAAGGATTTCGTTCTGAGACATATCAACAATACAGACATCGGACTTGAGGTGCTTGGGTTTGCCAGAAATGACGAGAGGGAGATCCATCCACTGGAATGCAATTCGGTCTTCATCAAGATAACCAATAACTTCAAAAAGTTCGGCCGTAAACTGAGCGACACGGACAACTGACGGGGGCATCATTACAAGATAATCAAGCGATTCGATCAACTCTCTGTTGCAATCTTGCTGCATAGCCTTAGCGTCGACATTGCTTAGCAGCTCTTGATCGACCGGGGGCTGTGGCAACTCCTGTGCAAAAGATCATTAAAGTATTTTGTATTTTCAAGGGCAAATCAAGTTGACTTACCTGTAAGCCAAAGAATTTAAGGGGACTGACCTGATTGAGGCTGATGTTATATGAGTCAAAGAACAATAAATTGAGGTCAGGACTCCGATTGTTTCTGGACTTGGTGGATTTACTGGTGTCACTTGGGGGAAGGTGAGTTTTGACAGGATCTGCCTGGGGTCGTTTGATTGACACAGGCCCCTTTGAAGAAAAATAACGGGTTGAAGTCTGAAGTTGTATAGGAGATTGTCGGATGCATAATAAACGCATGCGGGAAAACATCATGATGATTATGATGTTGCCGCCACCGGGTATATTGATAAGAATTACAAAACTGTCTCACGACGTGAAAGGGCCAAAATTTGAGTAGGCTTTTTTTGCTTTTGTTGTGTGCTTTTCCCCGCGGATTCAATTTGCGATAAGCCTACTCGGCAATGAGACACTTCTTTACTTGTATACAGTATCTCACTGGTAATACTTTAGAAAAGTCAAAGGTTGGACTTGGGTGACGCTGGGGCCTGCTGGTGCCTGTTTGAAGCTGTTTCATATGTCAACGTTTCAACTGCAAGAAAAAACTGTATTTCCTTTGACCAACTTTTAAATGTCATTTTCATTACTTTAGCAACCCTTATGACACTTTTCTACTTACAACCTTAAGAAATTTCAGTAAAGCGGGCTAAGAAGACATCCACTGAAATAAAGGTAGCCTAAAGTTGATTCAAAGTTGATGCCAAAGCAAAGACAAAGGAGGCTGGATGGTGACACAGAGTACATAGAGTACATACCCGGTCAACCGGGTCATACTTATCTCCACGTTTCTTCACTACATAGGTGTCAAATTGAAAATATAATCCCACACATATACCATATTATTATCAAGTCCTCGAGTATATTCTGGAACACCGAAATACACAAGCGACGCCAGCCTAAAAAATCTCGTAACTTGCACACGCTCTATCTAAGACTATGAATTCAGTTTCTCGTTAGAGCAGAGGAGAGATGAATCAGGTGCAGTGTCAAACACCGGGAGGGTTGAAGCCAGGCAATTGTGGCCAGTTGCCGATTTGGCTAGGGTCTCCACCAATGCGCACCCATGCCGAATGAGATGGCGTTGGTCCGTCGAGGACGAAGAGCTGATGCCAACCAGGTGGAGACACACCAGCGTTGGGAGGTGCTACGATGGTGCACGAGGTCCCTCCACAAGTGATTTGGGGAAATATCGTCCTTGCTCCCATTGTATTTCCATGTGTACTGGACGTGGCCGCGACAAGTGATATCCGGACATTGGCCGTAGTTCCCTGGAAAAGTTGTACATTTGTGATAGTGTATGTACCCCCATAAACCCAATCAGTATTGGCGATGCTGAACGTTGGTGGTTTGAAACCCTGGTTGAGATAGGGTGGGATATAGACCTACACTCTGTCCTTGAGAATGATTCCAGATAAAAGACAATGAACAAGGTACTTCGATGCGGTATTCTTGAGGGAATCCAGGAGTTTGAGGATCAGAACCAGAGACAAGAACACGACCGTCAGGAAGTAATGTCGCCTCCGAGTGATATAAACGAGCAACGATTGTGTCATTGAGGATGGCAAATCGTGAGCCAATAGGTTGAGTTGGATCATAGAGGACTGCGTTCAAGTTGGGGTCTGAAGCTAGGCCGAAGCCAGCGGCCCCATGGCGTGCACCGTTCAAGATCATAAACGTTCCATCTGGCAAAGAAACCATACAAGGCATAACACGTCTTGAAGGCTAAACTGCAATGTCATAATCACAATCTGAATTTAATATGCCGACTTCATACCATCCTCTCGAGGGTCCAAGTCGGGTTCGCGGCTTCTGGAGCTGTAGTAACACAGTTATCGAGCGCATAACCTCCACCGATTGTTGATCCACCGCAAATAAGAACCTGAAGGGGATCTGTGTATGGTGCCTTCTGAGGGAGAGGAACGAATGCACCCTCCAAAGGGTAACTACGACCAGCCGTGACTGATTACATATGTCAGGCATTGGCAGTAAGGTGCTGGTGTACATACTCACAATCATTGACAGCGCCAGGGATATTGGGTAAGACCTTGATTGTAGCAAATGTGGTGGGATCCAAGATCCTAGCTTCGTTATAATAGGCTATAAGGTTGTGAGACAGAGTCAATAAACAGAGAAGGTCACTGAAAGTTGACGCACCGACGAAGATGTTCTTCGAGGGAAGGACAACCACAAAAGGATATAAGTTATTTGGATCAGTACGAACTAGCCAATCGAGAGTAAGGACAGTATCCCCCCCAATAGGCTTAGGTAGAATCTCTAAGTTTGGTTGTGGAGGCGCGTTACTTCCTGTCTCGCCTCCAATGACGAGTACAGAACCATTCGCAAGAACGGCGGCGGTATTGTACCATCTACCCCGCTGTCGAAAATTTAGTAATTAATGAATGAAGGGTTCTAAGAACTTGAACGGAATCACCTGAAGTTTGAGAAGGGACAGGTTCTCTTCCCAATCATTCGTTCCATTCACACCCTCCTTTCCGTCGGGAGTGTACAGACGGATGCCAAAAGTGGAATCCAACGACCAACCCCCAACATTAAGTTGACGGGCTTTCTTATCGGGCAGAATAATGCTTCCACTACAAAATACGTCGGTCTTGAGGTGCATTGTACGCCACGCGAGGTTAAAATTATTGACCAGGCTGAGGTCGAGTTCATAGGCACCTGTGCTATTTGGGGGACTAGGCTGCGAGTGAACTTTCCACTTCCATCAGGTTCGTATGGTTACACGTACCCTGTTCCTGCCTTCTCTAGGAAAGAAACCTTGTTATTCACACCCAAGGTGGCAAGAAGCGGGATTACGACGCTGAAACGTAGCAAAGTGAGGAATTTATATCTCTCGCTTCATGAAAATACATACCCTGGGACTAGTCATGATAGAGACTCGCAATTAGTCGTGGTCATCCTTCAATGGAAGCGAACGTACCAAAAAACTATTGAAATATCGTTAATGTCGAAATAAAAATTTATATCATTCACTCACTTCATACCGTCCGATATTGGCGGGTTTACGCCAATTATTCATGACTCCATTCCAATAATATGTGCTTAGCCGTCTGCCATCGCCACATATGTGGATGGGATCCCCAGGACAGGGTGTTTGGCATTCCGACTCAGCGCCGAACACACCACTCGTAGATATGACATCGGTTATGTCACCACAGTCTGGTTGCGCGATAAATCAATGAACGGGGGCACACCAAGGCTGATCTCTCACAGCATTCTTGTCCATACTACAAGCGAAGTCAGTAACTTATAACGCCCATAAAAAATACTTGCCTCAACGCCTGCCGCAGGAAAGCCAAATGCAGCACATTGATTCATACACCCAACAGCAGTATTGTTGCTTGGCCAGACAATCTGATACGGGAACATCCTGCCATTTTCGGGCTCACTATTGCAATAACAGCTTAGTTGAAGACATCTATGCATAGCATACTCACCGCAAGCAGCCTTTGTATTGCCAATTGCCCGGTAAACCAGTAATTTGTGCAGTCGGGACAGGAAGAGCATTAACCGGACCATTCGCGTATACGGAGAGGCGGCCGGGGCCACCACATAGTTCGCTGAAGACGAGGGTTAGTAGGAAGCAACGGAGAACCAATTTTAACTTACGAGATTGAACCTGAACAAGCCATGTTACAGTCAGATTCCAGGGATTTGACTGGACCGTTGACAAGAGTATTTCCACAGTAACATTCACCTGTAACTCTCAGAATTAGTCGGCTCCTCAGAAGCAGAGAGAATGATACGTACTGGAGTACTCCATTCCTGCAATTTTATACCCCTTGGCGATACACGAATTGATGCAAGACTCGACGGTGTTATTATTATTTCCTGGGAGACCTACAGGGAAGACACGTCCATGGGCATTGTCGCTGTTGTGTACGAGGCATGAGCCTGTGAGCATCGAATGATTCAGGGATTCAGAGGCTTACACCCAACAAGCATTATATGCCCATCCTGCTGGAAGGACTGTCGTGACTGGACCTGGAGCCGCAGAGACCTGTAGCAGGCATTAGTCCATTGGAATATTCAAAGGATCCAAGGCTCACGTATAATGCGTTGAAAATAAGGAGAACCGAGCAAACTGTTCTAACGGGACTACGTGCGCCCATCTTGTAGCTAATGGAGCTGAGATTTCACAACAGTGAAAAAGAGAGTAATGGTATAGAGAACGGCGGGGTGCTTGGAGACCAGAATCACAAACGAGGGCAATTCGTTCAAGGTATTTAAGTAGGACTCGGAATGACCGAGGCAAAGGAAACAATTCGATCGCCATCTTCATTCACACAGAGAGAAATAGTTTGGTCCTATCATATGCGGAGTTAGGGCAGTCCTTAGATTAGAATGCTCTGACAGGGAAATACGGGGACGGACGGGGCATGAGCACGAATGGAGGAAGAGCACACGTTAGAAGCGGGAGCTTCTTTGGCCAACCAGGTGTTCGATATCGGGTCGTAAACACAGTAATATCATCCTGCCTGCCTCATAACGGGAGATGATGATTGATGCCTGGGATCGAGTCCCCTCAGGCTGAGCATATTCCCCAAGTCAGAAAACGTATCCAGTAGGCATCGAGTTACATTAACGCCTAGATTGGAACCAAGGTTAAGGGGCACAGGGGCCCAAGCCTGGTGCTCATTTTGCAAGGTTGTGGTGGAGAGATGAACTGAAAAAGGTTATTTAATCAAATATCTTAAAATTACATAATTATTTTTTTGGACTCTATATGTAGGTTACTGTATTATTATAGAATAACGTAGCCTATTGAAGTATTAAGACGTGGCACGGAGGAGTTTGTAAGCGGTGGGGATCAGCACGAGAGGAGGGATGACGTGTGTGGTAGTATATCTTAATGTGAATGTGAGCAAAATGTGAGGGTAAGTAACTGTGTAGGGCTAGGATGAGGTCATGCAGATAGTTTGGGTGTAAATAAATGTGTGGTCATGGGAGTGTTTCGCCGGTGGAATCTGGGTCTTCAAGTTCAGCACCTTCTGGTTCGTTGTCGAACGTCGGCAGTGGAGGGGTGGCCCCATTGCATTTGCGAAGTTGCGAACGCTGAATCGAGCACCTAATGAACAGGTCAGTGAGTTAACTCCCGAAGTTAGGTGGAAGAGCAGATATGTTTTACCTTGTAATTTAGAACCCGCTTCACGATGGAGCTTTAAATTTTCTGCAAATTCTCTGATAATGTGATGGATAGATAGATTGCCAAATATAAGTATGGCGAAAGAAGCGAGTCCGACGAAGCGCCATTACATAACGTTCCCTAAATCAATGTGAGTAGTATCAGTGATTCACCAGGAGGAAATGGAAATTTCAAGGCCGTCTAGTGTGAGCAAGGACGTCATCTAGCAAACCCGATGCTTTCGGACATTGGCTGAATGCAAGATCTAAGTACTCCGTAAACCGACTCCATAAATATCGGAGCTTATGAAACTACTAGTTTGGGCAATTGCCACTTGTAGCTACCAGCGATCCGCGAGAGATTGATTTGCCGACCCAAAACAATCCTGATCCACATGTGACATTGATTCCTAAAATGGAATTTACATGACAAAGATCTTATGCTATTCCGGATCCGGTAAATTTTGTCGAAAGTGTTCTGACTCACAACACTTGTCACAACATCGAGATGTTTTCCCGCATGCGTTTATTATGCATCCGACAATCTCCTATACAACTTCAGATCTTCAGACTTTAACCCGTCATTTTTCTTCAAAGGGGCCTGTGTCAATCAAACGACCCCAGGCAGATCCTGTCAAAACTCACCTTCCCCCAAGTGACACCAGTAAATCCACCAAGTCCAGAAACAATCGGAGTCCTGACCTCAATTTATTGTTCTTTGACTCATATAACATCAGCCTCAGCAGTGTTGCACGCATCGAGAAGAACCCAACCAGACCCAGAAAACGACGGCAAACGTATCCCTCTGGATCGCCCCGCTTTGGTGATACAGGGGCAAAGGGTCCAGGAAGTCACCACCTTCAAATATC
>Ga0307517_10010897_pt1 | contig 12665 bp, 10 predicted proteins | sample 23_EM_MG_FD_194515 | JGI IMG/M metagenome (GOLD analysis project Ga0307517, IMG submission 194515) | Populus trichocarpa ectomycorrhiza microbial communities from riparian zone in the Pacific Northwest, United States - 23_EM | ecosystem: Host-associated > Plants > Roots > Unclassified | place...
TTGAGTTAAAAAGACTTGTCAGATAAAAAAATATTGATTAGTCAATAATTCAACTAAAAAAAATCTTGATATCAAAAAGTTTTTTTTCTCGATAAAAGTTCATTGAAGATGGTTTTTTCTTCTAGAATGGTGGGATTGACAAATCAGGTTCAGTTTGAATTTTTAAATTCGTTTGATCTTTGTTTTTTAGAGGTGTTTTGTGATTATTTTTTATGGTTTAAAAGTTTTTATGGTACTTTGAATAAAAATAGGTTGAAAAATAAAATTTTAGGGCCAAACCCTTTATATTTTTTAGCCAGTACAGTGGTAGCCAGATTCTAGACAGTAGTAAGCGACGAGTGAGTTGTTGCGATAGGAGTAGTGATGCAGGCTGAAGTTAAAGACAACAATAAACACATAACACATGTTTAATGAGCGAAAATAACTGCAAATATGAATCTTAAATTCACAGGTGTATTCTTTCTAAAAGTAATGCTAATAAAATATATCTTTTTATGAGGTTTACAAAGTCTTAAATAGATTAGAAACTGTACCTCAACTAGAAAATTAAAATAAAAATGTAAAAATACCGAGGAAACAACCATAAAATCCAAAACAATGCATGAAATCCTAAAATAATAAAATTGTCAAAACTATCAAAAAATCATCTCAACTTAATAGTTTAAGCTGTTAGGTGAGGTTCAGGTCTATATTATCTTGTGCTTAATTTTTATCAAATAAATAAAGATGGTGAGATTCGAACTCGTAATCGTTTGGTTATCAAGGTTCTGGTACCATGTTAAAAAATCATCTCAGTCCAATAATTTAAACTGTTAGATGAGATTTAAGATATAATTTATATTGTTTTCTAATAAAAACTAGAAACTAAGAGAGATTTTTAATATCTAAATATATGATAACAATGTAGTGGATGCCATTAGAAAAACAGCTCCTAAATCTCTGTAAAAATATCAGCCATTTTAAACCATCATATCGGTCTCATAAAAAGTTCCGGGCATTTCTATTTTTGAAAGTAACAAGGAAGACAAACTGGAGAAGCGAAAAAAAAATTAATGTAGCAGGCGGCAAAATTTTTTTTTACTGTGGCAGTGACATGGAGCACTGGCCAGTATCCTTCCTACTATTGCCCCTGTGAATCACACAAAATCTTGAATCATTTGAATGAAAAGGCTGGCATGTGTGTGTGAAGCGACCAAACAATCCTCCCAAATTTATGTAACTGTTAATTTCCCTCTATAACCAAATGATAGGGGGAGTAGTGATTTGTACAAATTTGTTATTTCTTACAATTCCTTGAATTTGCACAAAATCCTTTACGTTTTTTCCTGGATTCTGCACAGCTACTCGGCCTCACATGATACGGAGAATTATCTATGATGATACAGTGAATACTGTCTTGCTTCATTTTGTTTTTATTCTTTCCTTCTTCTTTTTGTGCATCTTTAACCCAACAGATAAAAGAGCCCTTGAAGGAGGGGAAAGTATCTACAACAGCTTAGAGTGTTTATTACTGCAGCATTCACCTGTTGGGACATTTTGGAAGAAAGGAATGTTTTGCAGTATGAAGGCAGAAAGCAAGAGGTTATAGCAGTTTTCACTATTCATTAGGCTGTTTCACGTGGGGAGTTGGAATCGTGCCTCTTCACTTCAAGTACGCCTTCATCTAATCAAAGGAACGAACCAAATCATGCTACCTTTTTCCGTGTCGCAAAGCCATTAGAAACCATTCAAAGCAACATAACCAATCATTTTCTTGTCTGTGAAGCAATGAATTAGACAAGTATATGTGTATATATTTACACACAGAAAACTGGATGGTTGAGAGATTATTTTTACATCTTGGAAATGTATACAAGAGGAAGGAAATGAGAGCACCTTGCATGACTTCTTTCATCTGTGTTAAAAAACTATTGAGCAGTTGGAAGCAATGGAAGAGGAAAAGCAGGTGCTTATAAAAGTTGTTACAGAAAAACTTCAGAACATGGCAAATACTTCAATGAAGAATGTGCTCTGGAGCAAACGTTCAATCTACAGAATACCTGCCTCTGTTACAGCCCATAACGAGACAGCTTACATGCCCCAGACAGTCTCCTTCGGTCCTTACCATCATGATGACATTCATCTGAAGCCAATGGAGGAACACAAGCAACGAGCACTCGTGTATTTTCTAAATAAAACAGGAATACCTCTACAGTCGGTCGTTGAATCTTTAAATGAAGAAATGCAGGTTTTAAAAGACTCATATGATATGCTTGGTGAATCATGGAAAAATGATACGAGCAAATTTCTGCAAATGATGATTCTTGACGGTTGTTTCATGCTGGAAATCATACGCCTTGCTACACATAATTCGTTGGACTACTCTGCCGATGACCCCGTTTTTAGCAGCCACGGGAGGCTCTACATGATACCACATATCCGGCGTGACATGTTGTTGCTTGAAAATCAACTGCCAATGCTTGTTCTTTACAGGTTGGTTGCCGTTGAAAGCGACGGAGCAAAGGTACATCGATCTTTTGCTTGATTTTGTATTTGTCCCTTCTACAATTTTTCAGTATGAAAAATTCTACTTTCGTACAGGATGAAGAGTCGGTCAACGAGCTCATACACAATTTCTTCCATCCCAATGCATCGGTCTCAAGTCTGGATAAATGCTTGCATGTATTGGATTTGTATAGGAAGAGCCTTCTTCAGGGAGATCCCATCAAGAAAATGCGTCGCCCCCGAGTAAAGGGAGGACTTCATGGGGATGACAACGATATTATACGATCAGCGACAGAGATTAATGAAGCTGGAATCCAGTTCAAGAAAAGTAAAATTAAGAGCCTGAAAGAAATCTCATTCCATCGTGGGGTCCTAGAGCTTCCTGTCATTGAGGTAGATGATACCACCGAGGCAACCTTTCTGAATCTGATGGCCTTTGAGCGCTTCCATGTTGGTGCAAGCAATGAGGTAACATCTTATGTCTTCTTCATGGACAGTATCATTGACAATGAGAGGGACGTTGCCCTCCTAAACTCGAGAGGAATTATCCAGAACGCTATTGGAAGTGACAAAGCTGTCGCTAAACTGTTCAACTCTCTCTCTAAGGACATTGCGTTGGAATCCAACAGCAACCTCCAAGTGGTGCAAATGCATGTCAATGCTTACTGCAAGAAGCCTTGGAATGCGTGGCGTGCCAATCTCATTCACACCTATTTCAGAAATCCTTGGGCTATTCTGTCTGTTATTGCTGCACTCATCCTCTTTGCCCTCACTATTGCTCAAACTGTATATTCTATATTACCTTACTACAACTCAAATAACTCTTCATCGCTCTCTCCTCCTATGATTTTTGCGGCTCCCCCTCCCCTTTCAACTCCTCCTCCCACTCCTCCTCCTATTCATCCTCCAAAACTATCACGCCGCCATTGATTCACATGGTTCCACCACCATCCACTTTAAATTTCAAATACAAATGGTGAGTGAATCCCACCAATTGCCACATCTATATATTTCTTTTCCTTTGAAAGCCTTGGATTGCTTGTTTTGCTTTCTCCAATTATCTTTAACAGTTGTGTTACTACAAGTAGTGATTGTCGAGGTTAGCTTACACCTACCTCGACTAATCCTTTAAAGTTCTAAAATTAACGACTATATAAGCCTCTAGTAACCCTGAAGTTTGTGACACTCGAACTAATCTAAAGAACAAACACAAGATCTAACTAGTTAAGCTACACCCCTCAAAGTTAAGTATTTGATATTTTTGTATGACCGCATCATGATCATATACGCATGTATCATTTATTTATCCTGTATCTCGTTTACTTCCCCAACAAGTGAGGTTGACTCCTCTTGAGATTTTTTTTTCCTGATCTGCCACAGAATGGCAGGCCTCTTTGACTAACAGTAATTAGGTTTTATTGGCCTCGGAATTACATCAACCATAATAACGCATGGATCTTCAGTTAATTATATTGACTCGGTCTTATAAACATGATAGCAACGAATTTATGATCTCAAAGTTCCCATTATATAACACTGCATATATAAGTATTGTAGAGAAAAACAAAAATAAACTGAATGAATCAGTAAACAAAAGCTCCTAAAATAAGAGGAGAGAGATGGAAGAGCATTTTTCCCCTTCCCATTGTAGAAAGACCTTGTGCTGACATTCTCTATCAGTATTTACAACAGCTAGCCGAAGATGAACTATGTTGTGATGAAGTTTTTCGGGTGTTAATGCACTGGAAAGTAAACTAGTGTGGTAAAAGTTGTAAACCATCCAGTCTGTTATCCTTTCATCTTCCAATTCCAATCAACCTAAGCTGCCAGATATAAGAAGTTTGTCAGATTGCAATATTGCAATTGTAGAAAAAAAATTACACGAACAGAGAAGGGGGAAAATTACAATGTTGTTTCCAGGCTGCTTCCAGTAAAATCCCTGCATGACAACTGGTAAGACATTGCTAGTTGCAAGGATAAAAATCATCAATGCATGCATTCCCATCCATTCTAGTACCAATGTTGGGCGCCTGAATCCACAGACATCAACCTGCAGTAAAAGCCCATTCAATTAACACGTATCAGCCAATAACAAACTTTGCTGGTTCCACTGTGGAAAGAGAGAAGAAAAGAAACAAAATGAACGAGAAATCTAGCCAAAAAGCGAACATACATGCCAGTTATCAAGAAAATAAACATAATAATCATTGAAATCTTTTCTTCAGTAGAAGATGATAAAATACCTACCAGCATATAGATTCCAGTAAATACAATGCCGGCAGCACCCGCAGTGACACACATGTAACTGAATGTGTAAAGAGCCTTGTTAACATGCATTCCTAGAGGAAGGAAGAAATCAAGAATCAGTCAGTACAAGCATTCATGCTACCTCTGTGAAATTCAACTTTAAGACCTGTAAATAAACTTAATCTCACCTGACAAATCCAAGACCAGACCCAAGACTACAAAACAAGTAGAAGGGACCATCCAGTGAAGGATTCTATCCTTGTGTTCCTGAAAGTGGCAGAGCGAAAAAAATTAGTTGAACAAAAGGAAACTTAAATAAACGATGTATTATATTTGACCATGTAGAATATGTCACCTTGAAATGGACAATGATGTGCCCGTAATGCAAACCAACCAAGCAGGTAACTATGGCCATTACTGAACTACAAGGACAAAGTGCAAGGATCACACTGAGAGCCCAAAAATTAAGCAAACGCTAAGAAATTCTTCTTCTAATGGATAAGAAATCCCCACAAAGTTAAAATCTACATTGATTCCTGATACATCACATAAAACATGACCTCTAGGAAAGGCACAAGGAAAAAGGAAATGTAAATGAACCTCAGGAGTCCTTCAGGATCAAAAGGGGCCTGACACCATGAAGGAGCATCTGGTGGTAGTGGGCCATAGTCAGGGGAATTGATACTGCATGCCTGTGGAAGGTAATTGACTAGTATTAACATCAGCATTAATAATAAATGAATAGTAAAGCATAAATGACAAGGGAAGCATTCTAACAAGTACCATAATGAAACAAAAACCGACACAATATAGAAATTACCTTCGTTCGTGCATAAATAGGCTTTCTATACAGGTGTTGAATTCCCAAAACTGTACGATCAATCATTCCAACAGCATTACAAGCAGATCCTGTGGTGCCCCTGACACCACATTTCACCTTCGAGAGAAAATGAATCATATCAATGACTGAGCTATCAATCTTATATCATTTTCCCACTATAGCATTAGCAAAGATTGCAAGTAAATTTCTTTAAAGGAAATAAGAAGCTCACCCGAAAGATCTTTGGGGAGGAAGAAGAGGCTGCAACTGGAATCTCATACTCCCAGTCAGGAACATACAACCCATATAACAAGGAAAGATATAAACTAACAAGGACCACAACCGCGCCCCTGACAGAGTTTGCAAACAAGTTAAGAAGACTCCGACAGTAACGAAAGGAAAAGCATTCTCACCAACAGAAATTTATCTCATGAAGAAATAAAGGGCAAGGGCTATTAATTAAAAGGTGCTTGAAGGACATGCAAATTACACCACTCGTAATAATGAAGTGATGAACAACCTCTTCAATAAAAGTTGATGTTTTCAATGATGGATTTAACTTATAAGACTATAGTCTTCCGGTGAAGTGGAAGTGAGTTATATTGAAATGCCAGCCAAAACGATGTTTCTATTAAATGCAGCAATGTGAAATTACTAATTCTTAACAACCCCCTCCCTCCTGTCTCTATTCCAATGTGTCAAGTTTCGTTTTTGAGGAAAAAGAGTTAAACTGCCCGCAAAGACTGAGTTTTAAAACAACAGAGTTACACAGGTATGATCTCACAATACTTGTCACATTTCTGTGAATCAATTCATCTGGCTTGTAGAGAAAAACTCAAATTCACAAATACCAGAAATGTACCAGGGGAAGACTTCAAATAGGCTCGTTTATAAATCAACAAGCATAATGACATGACAGGTTTACTGTGAGTTACTGCAGCGTCAAATGAAGTGACAAAGCAGATGATTTTGTGACACTACACTATGAAAAGAATGCTCACCATTGAAGCTGATATTTCCTCAGCATGGATAATCCTGAAGCAACATGATTATCACCTTTTAGCCAAATCTCACACATTGCTCCTATTAAATATCCTATTGCTATTCTCTGGGGGGGGAAAGCAGCAACAGATTTCAACAGTGAGCAACTACAGTCAGTTAATCTGTCAACTGGCTAGAAGAAATATATGTCAAATAGCGAAACAAGGGATTATCCTCATGAAAGCAGATCAAAACAGACTACAGGAGATTTTCCCGCCAATTTGACAAGCAATTAGCCACCTGGACTAAAAAAATGATGAGGAAAGTTAAAAGAATACCTGCAAGATACCCATCCATCTTATTTGTACCATGTCAACTCCAAAAGTTAGATCATTCAGACCGTGAAGAAAGCCACCTGGAAAGGAGAGATGACAATTTTTCAAGAACCACATGATGGTGTCTTTTCCAGAATAACCTCCCAGAAAATGTTGTTTCATTAATATCGGATAAATTGAAAATTTGGCAACATTTCTTTCTTTTTGTTCGTTTTCCTCTTTTTCTCGCATTCTTTCCTTTGAATACAATAGTACTTGTATGAAATATGGCTGAGCTTAGAAAATTAGTATCGACTATAAAGATGATCTAAAAGTTGAGGTTCTTGAAGATGACCTTGAAGAAAAAGACCTATGACAAGAAGTTTGAGTGCCCGGAGGATCGCTTTTCTAGTTGCAACAGCTTTGCTTGGCAATTTCTGTAGGAACCAAAATATATATGGAGTTAGGGATAAGAGCATCAGTAGTAGTAGAAATGCTGGATGTAGCAGCATCAGGAAGGGCATCATTAGATATCTAGGAATAACTAAATTCCACATTACTTTTTAGGCTACAGAGAAAAGAGAAATCAAAACAACAGCACTTGTTATTATGATCATCGCATGAGTGGTATATTTTCAAGTGCTTGAATGCTAGCTAGCGTAAGAACAATAAATTTCCAATTTTATTTAGATACCTTGTACGTGAGTCCAAGCGAAACACCGACCATGAATAGGAAAAATGGCATGACTACATCTGCTAGTGTTAGACCATTCCATGGTGAATGATTTATAGCGGGCAGAACTCCACCAGCATCATCCACAAGTATCATTAGCTGCATTGATCAGTCATAAAACTATGATCCTTCAATTCACAACATATAGATATCAAAATGTTATTAGAGATGAAACAGTTGTTGTGAGCCAATGTTTACTTGGTCTTCTTTATGCTAAAATGGACAGAAATCATTGATTTGCTATAAAATAAAACCAACTCCAACCTGCTTTACTTAATTTGTTAAACGCAAGTGAAACCCAGTGCCATTTCCTTCTTATTTCTTTAAATTTTGAGGGGAATTTAATATTTACACATACCATTTAGCCTCTTCTTTTTTTTCCTTTTGAACTGTACTATCCTGGACATCAATGGTTGATCTTTGAATATCATTAACACTTCGCTACAGCCCTTTAAACATGTTACTGTTATCCTTTTTACATTAGACCCAGAATATCCTTTTGGACTCCCTTTTTTTTTACTGAATTGTTATTAGTATCTTGAGAATTGCGCGTGACGGGGTGTTCGAGGAAAAGAAAGGAAGGAATTGTTGTCTGATTTAGCGGAGTGGGATACAGTCTGGATGGTGGGTCATTTCTACTGCCACCTATGATAGCTTAGGATTCTGGGCATGTTGAAGCAGAACCGTACAAAGTACACTGCAAGGCAAGCTGTCCTCCATCGGGACTTTGATGGTTGATGCTGAACTTCATTCTAACAATATGGTCGGATCGGATCCTAAATTTACATTTTAGAAATTATTAATTTCAGTTTTACAAACCCATTAAAGATTTACTTAATTATTAATTTTAAAATTCATAAAATTAGTTGATATACACCTAAATTAACAGGACACTGCGTTAGTAAAAAAATACAAAACCTGGCAAACGACATATCAGTTTAGCCAGGGGCCCAGGAGGTAAAACTAATAATATAAAAAATACATGCCTCTGACCACTTACCTACCCCCTTCAAATAAAATTAGTATAGATGTAAATGCATTGAAAATCTTGATCGTTTTCATTGCTGAATAAAAATAAAAGATGGATAGTTGGTACCATCTGTTCATCTTGCTTTCTTTTTTTACTGTATGCGTTTATTTATTAGACGCACAGTTACATATGAAGACCAGTTTTCCAGCTATCAATCTTGGAAAGAAAAATAAATGTCCTTGATAACACACTATAAATAATCAAAACTTAGCATATGTGGTGATGCTAATTCAATTTCCTTATCTGGATACAGAATATTGACCTAAATGCAGAGAAAAAGGGGGGGGGGGGGGACATTATTCTTGGACATTGATAATTTGGATCATCCATCATGGTTTCTAAATCAGCATTGAACATATCTCTCAATCTTTTCTAATTTTTCTTTTTGGGGCGAGTGTGAAAATGTGTGAGCGGTGGTTCTTTTCTCTAGGTTATAAGAGTAAGGACAACAAGTCATCAATAGTGTGAAAATAATGGTCTGATTGACCTGACAGAAGAATCAACACGATATGACTCTTATAACCTACCACCAAAACAGAACGAAAACAGAGCAGAACAAGATGAATGCCCGATGCAATAGCTGTGATGCATGAGCAACATGGAATAAGTTTCCCATAAGAAGATTTAACACCAGAGCAAAAAACAAATAAAAAGAAAGATGAGTTGGTGAATGGGAACATTACCGCAACGGTGAGGCCACGAAAAACATCAAGAGAAACAAGACGTTGTTGTTGTTGTTGTTGTTTCATTCGTTGTTGATGATGTTGTTGCTTTGAATGAGTGGGGAGGATAAAAGTTTTGCTGTCATCCACAATTGTATGATCACCCCCAACACCATCTTCATCATTACTTTTCAAGGACTTGTTTCTATTCCCGTTGTCTTCCTCCTCTTGCCCTTTAATAGGCTTGTACATTGCCATTGTCATCGCCATTGCCATTCACCCTCGGCCGGCTATAGAAAGAGATGAGAGAGAGAGAGAGAGAGATTCTTTTCTTATTCACACGCTACTGATATATATACATCGTTGGGATACAGTTAAAGACTTTTACCTTCCCTCCTTTCGCTTTCTTTGCTTTACTTCTCCTCCTCCTCTTCTTGAAGAGCAGCCAGAAATGGAGGAGGTCTTTCTTCTCTTTTGTTTTCTATAAATTGCTTTTTATAATGAGGAGGGGAGAAGGCTTTTCTGGTAGACCGACCGACGTGCCTCCCCTTTTTCCTTTAATAGGCGTTATAATATACACGTAACAATATCTCCGAGACTTTAAAGGAAAAGGAAAAATAAGGGGCTGAGAGAAAATTATCTTAGATAAGAGATAGATTATACGCGCGGATAAAGAGGATGCGGATGGGAGAAGGAATACGAGGAGGAGTCTAAGCGACAACGCATGGTTGCCGTATTGGCCTCGAATTATTATTATTTTTTCAAAAAGAAGAAGGGCATTCCTTTCTCGTCGTCCAGGACTATACTGTACTTGTACCATACATATACGCGTATATGACAACTGTTGTCAGCCAATCACTACCAAGAGAAAACATGGTTAGCTTTTTGCTTTTGATGTACGATAGCATAGTACTGTACTTTAAACTGCTTTTTGGAGCGTGTGAGAAGGAAGACTTTTAAAAAGTGGACACTGTTAGAAATTGGAGTGATTACGTCATTTTTCTCTGACCTTTTTGCCCCCGTCTTATTTATTTTTTAATTTCGTTTGGAATTTTTTTTAAATATCTTTTTATTATTTTGATAGATCGATATTAAAATTTAAAAATAAATTTTAAAAAAATAAAAATATATATTTTTTAATATATTACTAAATAAAGCCTTGCAAAGCCTCCATAGTCACAATCATTTACTACTGCAAAAGAAGTTACTTGGACTCCATTTACTATGTAAAAACACATCCAAGCACTCTTTCCAACCTCCTTAGCATAAATCTAACCTTAAAAAAAATATGTTTTAACAATTAATTCTCACAAAATTAGTTTTTATTTTTTAATTTAAAGATTTAAATACACAACACTCTAAAACATCTCACAATTAAATTGTTTTATATTGATCATTTAAGAGATTTTTTAAAATGATTTCTTCTCGTTTGATGCTTATCATTATCAGATTCAGTTATATATATATATTTTTTTTTTTTACAAAAATAAAATTTAATGTTAATATCCTGGTGAGAAAGAGATACGTCAACGACAACTGAGCTAACAATTTTTGTTTTTCTTTTTTTAAATGGTTTTTCCTTTTATATTTTTGTCTTCTCAAATCTCATTGTTCATATTTTCTTAATTTCTCAATTTGAGAAATATAAGGTTAAAAAATATAATATAGTAATACGTGCTTAACAAAGACTTTTTTTCCCCTTAAACTGCAATTGTCAATTAAGATATATAAAAAATAATAGATGGAGATGGATGAGAGAGAACAATTAAAATTTTGATTGAAAAAATAATAATAAAAAAAAAGGCTTAGAAGAGAAATCCCTCAAACCCAGGGAGGATGAACGGTCCTTCCGACATTCATGGTTATTTAGGATTAAAATTGAGAATAGTTAAATTATAATTATTAAATGTGATTTCATAAATTTACGATTTAGACTCTAATTCTAAAATCAAATAAAATGTTGATATAAAAACACCTGTGTAATTCAATTAAATTTTTAGTGATTTGATTGATTCAATTTAATTTTATTTAAATTTGAACGGGTTAATATTAAATAGTTTTTTTAAATAAAATAAAATAAAATAAAATTATTTTAATAAAAATAATTAACATAATAATTTACGAGTTCACCAATGACCAAGTAACTTATAATTAATTAAAGTTGGATAAATATGATTCGGATAGCACATCTTACCCTCCCACTCCTTTTCCCAGTGGTAACGGGTGGAGTGCACCTCCCCTCACGCGGAATTTCTTACCGTTTTATATGCACTCCACGTCATGTTGTCAATTCTACTGATTACAACAGTTGTCGACAAATCTTTTCCTTTTTCTTAAAGATATATAGTATTCGATTACAAAATCGATTGAGTGTCCATTTGATACTGCGGTTGAGTCTACAAGTGTAAAATGTTTAATAACCCTTTCAAAACCATGGTTTTAAAAACTTAATATACTTGAAATATTTATATATTTCTCTCACCTACTTGTAATTTTTTTTTAATGGGCATTAAAAATAATTAATAATATATTATTAATTACTTCCTAAACACCATATAGATTTTTTTTATGAATTCTTCCTTTTTTTTGGATAATAATATCTTTTGTTTAGATGTTTTTTTCCCTTTCTTTTGTTATTTACTTGTTCAAGCCAAAAGAATAATAGTAGCAATCACGTTATATAAAATAAAAAAATCTTTTTTTATATAGATTCAAATAATAATGGTAACATTAGATTCAACAACAATCCACTAAAATTAATTATAAAAAGATCAATATCCAAGAAAGATTAGAGTTGAAGTGAAACATTAGATAAAGAGACATGATACCTTAATGGATTAAGAGTACTTGGGCATGAGAATTATAGGCAAAGAGTAAAATCGTGAACAGTCACAAACAAAGTTTATTCATACGAAGCTACATTATTGCCTTCCTCAAGTAATCCTTAAAATACTCATAGCAATCAGGAATACTATTGCTATTTTTAGTTCTTTAGCAAAAAAAAATAAATTATTTTTATTGTGTGTATTGTAATTTTATGAAGTTTATCCGTCAAATATTTCTCTTTTCTCAAAATTTAAAGGTTGTTTGAGAGTATAGTAATGGTTGTTTTTCAAAGTGTTTTTTTTGTTCGGAAATACATTAAGTTAGTGTTTTTTTTTATTTTTAAAAAATTATTTTTAACATTAATACATTAAAACGATCAAAAAAAAATAGTTTTAAACAAAAAAATCAAATTTTTGAAAGACACGTCGGCGTTTCTAAACACAAACTTGTGATTAACAATTATTTATATTTATCATTTTATCATTTGATACATATATTTATATTTCAATATATATATATATATTATTTATTGTTAAATATTAAATATTAAATAATAATTGAATAATAG
>Ga0307517_10010898_pt1 | contig 12665 bp, 14 predicted proteins | sample 23_EM_MG_FD_194515 | JGI IMG/M metagenome (GOLD analysis project Ga0307517, IMG submission 194515) | Populus trichocarpa ectomycorrhiza microbial communities from riparian zone in the Pacific Northwest, United States - 23_EM | ecosystem: Host-associated > Plants > Roots > Unclassified | place...
AGTGTCGGAAGACAGCGACTCAGGGTTCGAGGTGAGTGAGGGATCTGCTTTATCCTAATCCGAAAATCGAATTCTCATAAAAGTTTCGGAAGGACTCAACGATGACGTCTAATAGCAAGCTTATTAGGAGACGTAGATGCAGATGCAGAAGCTCTCAGGACACCACTCCTTTTTTTCTGCTCTTCATTCTTCGACACCGTCTCCACATCCCAAACCATCCAATGAGCCTCCCTGCCGCTTTCCATCAAGCTAAATTAAACAGAAACGACATGGTGTCCGAGGAATGCCATCTTTCGCGACTGAAGAAGAGGCACTGGTAGGAGTTGTTTATTCTTCTGTTTCCCGTTCGCGAGTCCCGATACAAGTTGCGATGTCTTCCGAACGGAATGCTACAAGAGTTTTCATCGGGGGAGAATGCAACAGACCCAATAATCCTAAGACTCCGGGGTGTTTCGTCTCAGTTACTTTCTCCCCCGACGGCAAGTGGATAGTGTCTGAGTCGAGAGACAAAAGTAACATAGGAATATTGAGGCTACAAATAAACTTTTGGTAATCAACTTCAAACAAACCATCTTCAAATGAAACTTTCAGTCGAACTGGTGGACCTCATTTTCAGCTTTCTGGTGTCGCACCGGAGGACTCTACTCGAATGCTCAAAGGTTCCAGAGCTGTGTCAAATTGTCGAGAGACATCTCTATCACTCTGTATGCTTCCGGTCAACCCACTGGATCGATTTCTCCTCTCTCCGAGTTCATTTCTGAGAACCCTCATATCCTCACTATGTTCGTGTTCTACAAATTCAAGTTGTATTCGAGTTTTCGACAATCCGGAACTGGATATCATGTGGGATTTAGAAAATTTTGCGGGGACTCTACTCCTGTTCCCCGTTTTGGAGTGTACCAAGCTCACCACTTCCAAAAAACGTCTATGTAGTTGGCCTGGTGTTTTTCGAGCTGCATTGGAAGACCGCCTCAACCTTCCCACTCTCAGGCCTCACTGGCAGTGCTCACGGAACTACACTTAGTCTGAGGCTAGAAAGGTTTCCCGTCTTCCTTACTCGATGAATGCAAAAACATCAAACACCTTTCCCTTTCTGCAGTGGCGTCATTCAAGGTTGCTGAGGGCTCTGACCCAACCCTCCCTAGGCTGAAGTCCCTGACATTGTTGACTCATCCGGCTTCTTCTTCACTCCAAGCTTGGCTCAAACGCCACATCAGTGAACTCCAGTCGTTAAAATGTGTGGGATTACGTGTTGAGATGCTTCAGGAGTTGCTTGGAGCGTGTTCGGGAACCTTCTAGCACGTACACATTCGCGACAGGAGGGATCCGATTAAAATAATTCCCGGAAATGCTCTTAATTCCCAAAAATCTCCAACGACTTATTATCTATGCGGAAGCAAATGTAGGCGACGAAGGGGCGACATGTTGCATGTCATGCCTCCCAGCTGTAGCATGCTCCTTGTCCGATTTCACCAAAATCGATTTTCTCCCCTGGGAGTTATTCCGCGCACCGACCTATATGTTTACACAGGAATCGCTCCGGCCGCTCTCACCCGTGCCCAGTTAATATCTTTGTTGGGGGACGATGAGGTCGATAGACTTGTCATCCATTCGGAGAAGGCACTTGCACAAGACCGATTTGATCGACAATGAAGGTATGTTGTCCAATCCGATTCTTCTAGTGACTGGCGCTGACTACTTCAACAGTTTCCCGTGATTGAGGACGCGTTCAACACGGGCCAGACGGAATTAAGCCCTTCTCCGAGTCGTTATGATGCAAACGGAGTTAGTAGTACACGATTTGTAGATCTACATCAGAGTCTATCTCATGACCAGGGTGTAAGCATGTACATGCTGATCATGTCTACTTTGAGCATAACGGGCACAATCGGTGTGTACGTGGAATGTCGGTAAACTCCGACGTCGAACAACTGAACCGAATTTGTTAAACGAGTTGCCTTAATAGGAACTCAGGTGCGCCGGCAAAAAGCACATGTGGCCTTTCATGAGAACATCAGCCTCCGATTAGTTATTAAGCGCTTCACATTCACAAGAAAACTAAACAATAGACTTGATCTTGAAGTTATTCATAGCACGGAACTCGGTACTTTTTTTTTTTTAAAAAAAAAGAAAAGGCTCGCGAGGGCGCGACCCACGAACTAGAATAAAAATGTCGTGGGTCGGGTCAGTAACCATCACGGTATTAAGGTGACACGGGATCTACTATATTAGAATTTACACAGCGTTAGCTAATAGCGAGTGAAGGCCCGGCCGCCGCCCTAATCCTTCTATAGAGCGTTATCTTTTCCAGGCACCCTGGCGAGAAGAGGTACAATAGGTTCAACTCGAGGCCGGAATCGAAGCAGTGAGGTTCCATTTTCCATCGCATTCTTACTCGTGTTCCACAGTCTTTGGTTTCGTAGCCTGTAATAGTAAGCCACGCTTGAAGGGCCTAATAGTAAAAAAAACGAAAGCGGGACCTTCCGAAGTCAGGTCCGATCGCACCTTCGTAGACTGAGGTATTCTGGGGTTTCTAAATCCACTGCGGCTTTGGCGCCCGAGCTTAGTGCGGCTTCGTCAATGAGCATTAAAAGGGACTGCTTCAAGATCCAACATTACCAGAACTGGAGTAGCAATTTTTGAAAGCAATACGCACCTGTCAATGTAGAAGCTCTCGAAGGGCAGAAATCATACGTCTCCAATAATGCTCAGGAGATCATTGATCAGGATCGGCGTACGCAGACCGTCTTTGACGCAGCATCCATCCCTTGGCAGCTGAGAGCGCTTTGATTTCGCATGGGAATCGGAGTAGTCGCGTTCCATTGTTTGAAGTGATAGGCTGGCAGTGATAGTCGTGCCCGCCTGGGATCTTTTGCAATGTGGATGATGCATGATGCCTCATGTTGTAACAATTGTCGAAAGGGATCCAAGGCAAGGGACGACATCTTTCGAAGAAAGCACTTTACGAGATAGACCAGAAGCATCGTTCAATGAAGGACATTGTCTGGCGGTGTTCGATTCCTGCCTTCAACCTAGATAATCAGACCAAGTCCAATATCACTCACGCTGGTCCGTTGCTGATGTTTGATCTGTGAAATTACGGCTTGGGGCCCGACATCAAGCATCGCCTCTGAAAAATATTTCAGGTTTTTGAGACTCGGGGCCATCCGGTGTAGATCTCACATAAATCTTTGTTTGGAGCGCAGATGGGAAATGTCAGATTGTTACCGGGTATATTTTGCAACAACCCTGCGCACAACACGAACCTGTTCTTGCCCCCATACCCTCTTTTTTGAAGCAATACCCCATGAGCGCTGGTCGCCAATATTTTGACAGCGAGACGTCAGCAAATCCACGCTAACCATATTCAGTCGGACAAAAACGTGATGTTGAAGCGAATATCTTTACAGATCTTCACACATTCTTCCGCAGGAGCAGCGGCCGTCGACGCGTCGAGCCACATGGACGCGACGAAGGACGCGTCGAGTTCTTCTTTTGATCATGCCCGTCGAGCTTCGACTTCGATTTCAGTTGCTCGTCCCTCAATCGACCCCTCGGTGTCAACGACGACAACTGCGACCAAGGCAACTCCGTTGACAGGATCGTCCTCCAACTCCAACGTGGCCAAACCATCCCCGTCACGTAGTTCCCCTCCGCCTTCATACCTCCTGGACGATGACCCCTTTGCAAGCCTCATTCCCATGACTGGTGCCACGAGGCGTCGCCAAAGTTTTTCTGTGGGATCCTCCTCGAGTTGCATTCCCCGTAGTCAGAGGCCGCCTCCTATCCACCCCGAATTGGTGCCAGGGTTTTCGTTGCCTGCAATGCCTGTCGGGTTGCAGACACCAAAGTCTCGGCTACAGGACAGCCTCGAAGCAGGAGCAAATGAGAGTGACAAGGTCAGAAGGTCAAAGAGTCAAGAGGAAGCCAAAGGCAAGAAGGAGGAGAGCAAGCGGAAAAGAGCCAAAAGTTTCTTTGTTACCATGTCTGCTCCTGTTTCTCCATCCAAATCGCATTTTGCATCAAAAACGCCTGTTCCTCCACTGCCTAGTACGTCTTCCTTTCTTTCCTCTCATGCTTTAAATTGCTAACCAATACACTAGCGAATTCTGAGGCTATGTCTGAGCCTTCCAGTCCGAAACTACCCTCTATGTTTGGTGCACCACCCCCAACGTCCAAGGCATTTGCCAATGCCAGGATCCAACCGCGTCCAGCGCACCAGCGGCCTGCTTTTGCTTCTAGACCTAGTTTGCCTTCATTAGACACCCTGGCAAAAACGAATATTGTCCTGACAAAGAAGGTATGTCCTTATTTCCGAGTGTCGTTTGAATAGGGGACTAATTCCTGCTATCAGGTGAAGAAAGGACGTGTTGGTGCCGGACTGCCATTCGAACCATGGGATAACTTACCAGAGGATGATCAACTATCATATACTGCTCCTTATAAATCCTCAACTCTGCCTATCCCTGCGAAGATACCAGTTCAAAGTGACGCTGCTGACATAGACCGAACCCCAACATCTACACCTTTTTGTGCTGCACCTGCTTCTCCAACTAGATCGTCATCTTTTTTAACACGTTCCTCTACCAGGTCATTACTTGCGACCCCACCCCCTCAACCATCTCAAACCGTAGCCCTTAGCCCATTGATTGAAGATATAGAGGTGGAAACTGCGTGTACCTTTTCGTGGTCTTCACCCCAACTGGCCCCTTCTACATTCAAGGACGAAGCTATTCCCCCACATGTATCTTCAAATTCAAACAATTTCGTTGATTCGTATCCGTTAGCGGCACCCGTGGCCCTCCTACCGAGTGTCCCAGAAGCATCTATCTTGAGGAGTCTTGATGCAGGAAGCGATATGTTCCCCCACAGTGATGCAGATTCTGACAGGATTTCCGTGGGGGTTCCAGACGATGAAAATAGATATTTCAATGGCGACTTGTTGGACGACTATGGGATTTCTTATACCCCGGACCCGGATCCCGAGTTCCACAACTCTCGGCGCCACTGGACTGACAGATCAGACGATCCCGAAGCATCAGCCAACAATGAACAGAGGCTTCGATGGAGTGTTGCCACTGGCGACAGTTATGCCGAGTCGCAACCACATTCGCCTAGTTCTTCAAATTCATATACCGGCTCTGTTTCTGATTTATCTTCTGCGCCTTCCTACCCTCCGTCGTATTCGTTTGGCTATGGCGGTGGATACTCGGACAGGGATTCCATGACGGATGTTTCTCGGCATCTTTCTTTATCTCGGTCCATCTCATCAACTTCAATTTCGACCTCTTCAATCGGGGATGATATCGAGTCACATATCAGTTTCAAACATTTTCGTAGCCGATCTCCCAGCGACAGTGGACGGGGTGGTGATCTTTCGCAGAGTGTCTACGATCATCATCATCTCTTGCTGGGTCCTTCGGCGCTCATCGCATCCTCTGACTCGGGCACCAACAGCATCTTACACTCTCCAGAATCGGACTGGACATTCCTCGCCCAGAAGCGGATCCTTCCTTCACATATCCCTGACATACTAGTCGGTCCCGCTTTGCAGAAGCTCTCGATTCTGCCATTGGATAATTCCGCTGCGGATCACCAATCCCAACAATTTCAAGGTCAAGTTGACAGTGAACCTGAAAGCAGGATGTCAATCACTTCAGCTTTGCAAAATTCCGAACAAGGCGATTCAGAAGACGCCCAAGAAACTATTGGGAGTCAACAAAATTGTCACGCGGTCGCACATGATGTTTTTGATGCATCGCTAGCCACCGCAGAGGATCTTATTCCAACCTCCTCTGCACTGAAATCTGTTGTTGCTCCCGTTCTGAAACACCATCAAGAATCGTTGGTGGAGTCTGCCATCCGCTTAGCACTCCGAGCGATCAAATTTCGTCTCAACATATTTTGGTCGAAACGTTTCTTTCTTTGGCGTCATCGTCAACGTTGAACCCCTCTGAGCACCTACACCCCGAGAGCGAGCCTGACGACCCGCACGAGATGAACGGAACTGACAAATGGTCGCGTGAGAAAGTGACACATTCCTCGCATTGGGAAACTGTCAACGGTTCATCTGCACTGTCGGGACCGACCAGCCCTAGGCGGGATAGCAAATCGGGTGAGGAAGAGCGACTGAGAATGAAGTTGCTTCAGACGCGGAAGAGTCACAGTGCCTCCGAAGGTGGCGATGGTGATAACGCAGTCAGGTACTATGGCCCCAGAAGGTCAACGGACGTTGGGTCCACTTTGGGTGCGAGGTCTTCTTCGAGACGTGTTTCAAGGACGACATCGGCGGTCACGTCTTCTTCCCATCCTCAACAATTTCCGTCAACCCTGTCTTTGTCTTCAACGTCCGAAGGGGAAGAACAAAACTCCGTCTCGTCAGACGATGATATACCTCTCGCTCAACGTATACCTGGTGCATTGACTGCTCAACAGTCGATTAGAAAGCAAGTTAACCAGGAACGAGAGGCAAGAAGGGCCGCAAGGGAAAAGAAGAGGAGGGAAAGACAAGTCACCCTTCGTCCCGCAGGAGCAGGACTTGGTGGTGTCGAAAGCACGGCGGTATCAAGTTCGCAGGACCTCCATATCGCAGCTGCTTCCGCTAACGTTAATGTTGGTAACGCTTTAACGGCAACCGGTTCCGTTCGTCAGCGATCCGGATCTGTCCATCATCGTCAGAAGACTGTACCTCTAGCGGTTCATGGCGACTTTGGCCAGGCTTTCAAACCGGAAGATTTGGCTAGAAAATTACAAAATGTGAAAATGATAGGCGAGTCGCCAACCGTGTCGAACATGCGATTCCAGCAACAACAAGCTCAAATCAACAAGCTCAATCGTTCTGTGTCTAGCCCTTCTCGACCTTCGGTTGATTACCCTATCCCTGCTACCACTTCTATCTCTCCAGCACCGAGACTCATATCGAAGAGAAGTTTCCATACACCAGAGGTAGAGCATCAGTCTCGCGCCGTCTCTCCGCAGGACAATATACCCCCACGCAAGCGCTCGAACTCCGTGAGTAGAGGAGATTGGGAGAGGACAACTCGACGTGGACACGAAGATTCAGTTCCACCTCTTCCCAATACGACTTTACACGTACGAACAAATCTTGATGACCATCGTGACCGAGAGAGAAGAGTTCTCGTCAAACCGCATGGTGATTCGAAAGTCGTGTCACCGTATGACGTCGAACGCCTCCAGCGCAACACTCATGACACTCCTATTGGCGGCGTTGAAGGTGTGGGTACCAGTAGACACCGCGTTTTCATCCATAATCTCCAGCATTCCCAAATTGTGGATATCCGAATGGACACAAGTGCAGGCGATCTAATTACCTCCCTTGAAATGGAAGGTGTCCTCAACGGATGGGCAGGTTTAGGCGGATGGGTGGTCTGGGAAATTGCGCAAGACTTTGGAATGGGTAAGGACCTCTTTCTTGCTTCGATTTTCCTATCTGTAACATTATATTTTCAGAACGTCCTGTCAGAAACTATGAGCTCCTATCTGATGTTCAAGCCTCTTGGATGACGGAGAAAACTGTCAATTATTTTTTATTGAAGAAGTCATCGTTGTCTTCACAACTTGATCGTTCGGTAAATGAGTTTCAATGGTCTTGCTGCTTCGGAAGGTCTAATTAGTTGTCGCAGGCCATCCCGTCAAGTGCGCCTACTCATTCCGGTTGGGTTGAATGGGAAGCAAAGAGGGGCAAGTGGAGCAAGAGGTGGTTGCGCTTGAAGGAGAACTGCCTCTATGTATCCAAGAAAGATGTGAGTTCTATTCTTAACCTTCAGGTTTCGGATGCTGATGAATGATTAGAGAGGAGAGGAGACCCTTCTTTGCTCGCTGTCTAACTTTGATGCATATTATATCACACGATCGCATCGTGCCCCCAAACCGTTTACATTCACCATCAAATCAACAGATAAACTATCATTCTTCGAGAACACAGCGGACTACATGCACACCTTCTCGTGTTCTGAGAAGGACGGTGAAGCGTGGGTGGAGAAAATCTTGGTTGCAAGAGTGTGTATCCCCTATCTCCTAAACTCTTACTTCCATCATCTAATAATGGCGCCTTCGCAGTCATATGTCCTTCTTCAAGAACGAACTGCGTTATTCCATCCTAAAGGTCCGAACAACGCGACCAACACAACTTTACCCGTTTCCCGATCCGGAACCAAGAAAACAATTGTAACAAAACTACACCAGCCGCTTGTTAATTTATCTTCAGACGACATCTTTGAACCGGGATCTTTACTCTCCAAGAAGTAAACCGTGTCACTATAGAATCTAGAGAGCATCTATTTCCCATTCCCATCTCTTTTTCTAAAAATTCGTTGTCACCGATAGATATCACTCCTTGCTTGCACAGCCATCTACTCTCCTTGAAATTAATTACAATCTTGTTGTATATTCCGACACTCTGAATCCTTTCCCGAATTCTTGATTCTTGTATCCATGCATACCCTTGACACCTGCTTGTATTCTTATCTTGTCACTTATGAATTTGTTATTAGGCGCCCACGATGATCACGAGTTTCTATTTATTGTATTGCCTAGTAATTCATATTCTGATATTTACCAAATAATCAAGTTGTAGGCGCCCACAAAAGCAACGTGAACTCGGAACAACTTTGACATTAATGACTAACAGGGGTCATTGTCCCCTCGGCTACGTAATGTTTCCAATGACGACCGCTAATACTACCATACATTGTCTACATTGTTATTATTCCAAGAAGGCGACAATAACCCTCCGATAGGGGAGAAGTTACTCGGCTCTGGATGAAACAAATTAATCGCTAACGCTGCTGTCATTTACCTGGAGACATAGTACCTGGTCTCATAGCAATTCCTTTTGTTCGTCTTTGTGTACAATGCGGAACCCCAGCTGCTATAAAACAAGGCTGACCTTCGAGGTCAACCCCCAGACTTGTCGACTCCTTCCATACACTCAACAACACACCTATGCAGAACACAGAAAAGATGTCGTCCATTACCAGTGCCGAGATATTGGCAGACTTCAAAGAGGCTCAGAAGGCCCTTGAAGCCGAGATTCAAGACAATACGACTGTTGAAAGTGAGTAGTTACCTAGGTTCGATAATCAAGTGTTTTTCTCATCACGTAGCAAAAAGAACGCAGGATTGCGGACCCCGCTAGACGTGACTACAAAACAAAGCTGGCTCAGACTGGTTCCAGGCCAACTACTGCCCCGACTTCGGGCATGAAGGTCATAAATGATGTCGCCTATCACAACGCGACGATTAGCGGGTCGGACCTCATTCTCGATAATTTTAACGAGATCGATTATCATTCACCTGGCGGCGTCCAGATCACGACTACTGCTTTTAAGGGTGCTATTATTACTGGCGGGAGAATCTCCAGCGGCGCTCGTGCTGCCCCCCGTAATTTGGCATAAATTTATGGAACGGGTTCGTTTGCGAGGCATGGGGTCGTCTTTCCTAACTTGTAACTCCAGACTTTGTCGGAAACATTATAATAGATTATTTAGAATATGAATAGGTTGCTGTATATTGCAATGTAACGATGTTTTCAGATTACGGTCTCAAGTACCGATGTTGTCACCGGTGCCACAGAAGGTGCAAATATCGGTACTGATTCCCAGTCAACATGTTCTGCGGGTTCGGGGACGTGATGCCTTGTAATGGATTCAAACAAGGTTTGGTATAGTATAGAGTAACATACGCACTTCTTTATCAGATGCTTCATCAAACTACTTTTCTCCCATAACGTAATAACCGGCATATCTGAACAATGTTTGCATACATGGTCATGCGCAGGGTCAAGGGATAGACGGAACACTCTACGGCGTTTGCGAATTATATTTCTCGGGTCCGCAACAACATCTACACCGATCGCTGGTGTTCTGATGCAGTGACTGCATATCTTAGTTGAGCATAATAACGACAAGGTAAACCAACGTACACTTTCCTGACATGATCAATTGCACCTGCTAGTTCTATTTGATCCTCAAAATGATGGGCGCAAAGGTTACAACGCCAGACAGAAATTGATGCATCAGGATAGGGCTTCTCGTTTGCACGCACAAACCGAGCCATAGCCGGGCTGAGGGGAAGACAAACTGGATTGGCATAGTCCGCATCAATACGAGGTGGGAAATGGTCTATCATGTGTTGGAGCTACACAGATATTAGCTACAAAATTGGGGAGATGAAATAAAAATTCATACACATTCTAACCAAGTGTACACTCGCCTGGATAGACGTCCACGATAGACCTCTGGACTACAGTTCCCGCACATGAATCTGTCATTGCGACAATCCATATCGTCTACTGTGGTTGTTAGGGGATCCAATCCAACACAAGAGACCAAGGAAGTCGCCGAAGCAACGGCATTTTGACTGATCACATAAGATCGACAACTCTCTCCACAATTGAGCTGATGGCGGCAAATACTCTTCCACCCAATGAGTGGAAGACGGGAAGAGAACGCACATGTTCCGCAAGTCATTACAGACGTGACAAGCTCCAGCCTTTGCACCCTGGCTTCCAAAGTTTCGTTCGAGTCATTTGGGAGCAAGTCTGCAAATTTGTCTTGGCGTGTCTTTATCCATTTTTCAATGAATCCGGGGAGGACAGGCAGCACATTACCAGGAGTAATGTCCACACTCTCATCAAAGGGCGGCTCAAGGAGCTTTTTGAAATACCCGGCGTCCAGGAAACTTCGGACTTTAACATCTGGGAGATGTGGCCATTCGTCTGGAGATCTAGCTTTGAGGTAATCTCGGTAAATATCCCAGAGACGTCTCTGGCGTTCAGCTTTTATCCTATCATTTCGGCATTTCCTTAAGATAACTTCGGTTCTTGGCTTGATCTCGCGGAATACTAGGTAGCATAAGCAAAAAGTAGAGAGGATTTTACATAAATAGACCTTACCTCTGCGTGTTAAGCGGTATATTGCTTTTCCCTGAATTAGTTTTCGAATGGAATGAGATGCAGATGCAATGTCCCGCTCATCATAGCCCAGAGCCCGTAGACGTGTTTTGCATCTGCAACATGAGATAAGCAAGGACATTTGATTCAATGAACAAGAAGGGTACTTTGAAATCAGTTGATAGAATAGCTCATCAGATTCGTTTGAAACTTGACAAATGATACGGTAAGCCCATTTGTTGGATTTCTCCGCACTCTATAGTCAATGACTATCAATCCCATCCGGGGACCAGAAGAACAGCTCACATCAAGCAGTTTCTGGATATATTTTTTGCGTGCGGCTATATAGTTTGCAAACAAGGGAGAGAGCGAGCGTCGAAGACCATTCTTTTGCAGGATTTGGATCAACTTCAACTTCTTCCACATGAAAGAAAAATCTGTTTTCAAAAATCTTGCAGAACTCGTAGAATGGCGTATGCCACCTAAGTGAGTCAGACGAAAGACTATGACAGAGGAGTGGAGTTTTACGATTAGTGTAGGGAATCAATTCCCATATAACATGGTATGATGAGATTGCTTTGTTCGATTCATCGCGGAAGTCCCTCCGACAAAGAGCATGTGCATCCTAATATCTAATATAAGCATCGGAAATAGCAACGTCATCGAACAAAGCAGACCATGCAACCTCCACAGAACCGTTTCCGAAAACTGAAGTCGGTTAGGGCACCGTATTTCCCACACACCTGTTACAAATGAGGTAAGGAGCATGGAAGGACAGGGCATTACATAGACATACACCGCATATACCCGGACCATAAAGCATAAATGCCCACTCAGGATTTTTTACGCCAGGAGGCGGTGTCGGTAAATCCGGGTGTCGCATAAAAGCTGCCTTCCAGACTGGCAGAACAGCAGGATCTAATGCAAGTCGGCGAAAGTTTCTGGAAGCTTGGGATAAGTGGTATAAGTCAATTGGATGCAGATGCTCTAGAACCTGCCGGTGGGTTACTACGATATCCAAAGTTCTTACAAGTAGTTCTCACCAGAATTTGTAATTCAACTGGTAGTTCCACGAATGCTTTCAAGTCTGATACACGCTTGGCCTTAAGACGCAAAGATTTTTTCGTGTGACCAGCCAAATAGTTGCCTGAGGACATGATCAGCGCACGATTAGGCAGACTGTTCATGGGAAACGAACGTAAGGTGATGCACCCATAAGACGCCTTGTATATTCGTAAGGACATCCGAGGCCCAGAAATGACATGACCAAACTTCAACCCATCAAGGTCAGAAAATGGAAGTGATGCACAAACGTTGGTGTCTTGCTGAATGGTTTCTGACGCCATTCGGTTGAATGGCGTCACAGTACGACTAAGGTAGATGTCGTCCACATTCTGCGAGGTCATGTGGCGTGACTCATTGTGACATATAACTTCGGATATATATGGAAAGTTTCTTTCGATAAGCTTGGATTTCATGCACGGAAGTCAGATCAGTGGTTTTGGTCAATAGGAACTCTTCTTAGGATTGTGTCCTATATTCCAGTAAGTTTTTGGGCTTATCAGATCACGGGGTTTTGAGGAGTTCCATTTTTTCATTGCTAAGGTAACTTTAAACAATGCCTTCCTTTTCTAACTGGTCCAATATGTTCTGTGACAACACTCTGTGCCCCCTGTATTTACGTGCTGCCCATGCTGCTTGGCTCCCGTTCAACCCACGATCATAGGCGTCCATGAATCGGCGAGATCGTGTG
>Ga0307517_10010899_pt1 | contig 12664 bp, 7 predicted proteins | sample 23_EM_MG_FD_194515 | JGI IMG/M metagenome (GOLD analysis project Ga0307517, IMG submission 194515) | Populus trichocarpa ectomycorrhiza microbial communities from riparian zone in the Pacific Northwest, United States - 23_EM | ecosystem: Host-associated > Plants > Roots > Unclassified | place...
TTGGTTTTTTATTTTTTTTATAAAAAAAAAAAAAAAAAACAAATTTAGTACTTGTAAAAAAAGTTTAAAATGTGAGGACCAAATTTTCCAGTGAGACAAAAATACAAGCTTTTTTAAACTATTCATAAGGCTCATTTTTTTAAAACTCTTTCCTCCAAAATCTTTTCCTTTTCAATTTGGGTCCCTGTAATATGAAACTTTTACATTGTAGTCCAAAATTTTATTTTATTTTATTTATATTTCAATTCATGAGTTTGAGAGAGAAGAGAGATAGTCATTGAAATATGATGAAGGGGAGAAAAAAAAAATCGGATGACCAGATTCTGTGAACAAAAAAACCAAATTTAGTGTCAATGTGTTCTTTTTGACAAGAAAAGTGCTATTTAAATGTCTTTTAGCTTCTGAATTTCCCATAAAAGTAAATCATGATTGTAAAGAGATTTTTTTATGATTTATTTTTATTCTTTTTATCTGATTTAGAGTTGTTTTGAGTTGAAAAATTAGTTTATTAAGGTTCCAAAAATGTTTATTAAGTGTTTTTTTAGATAAAAATGAGTAAAAAATAGTTTTGTTGGATCCAAGAAACCCCGAACTCAAATTTTGAACCACGTTTTTAATTATTGAAATTTAAGTAGTCAAGCTATGCATCATTTATGCTATTTTTAAAAAAATACAGATGATATATTGTATACATCTGACCAAAATAACAAGAAGATTAGTTGTGAGGCTCTGGCCTTGCAAACCTATGTATATCAGGTTTGACATTGTAGGTCCACGTGAGTGTGACCTTCTATTATGCCAAGCATGCGGGCCCCATCTCGTTGGCTTATTTGTCTAACCACTTTTATGGTTTTTCTTTAATATATTTACATTATATATATATATAAAAAAATACATTATACCTCCTCCCATCTAACAGTCATTTTGTATTTATCTTCCAGGGTTTACCTAGATTGTTCCTTGACCCATATAATCTCCTTCCATTAAGTTCTCTTCATTTGGAGTGCATAAACTTGAGAATAATGCTTTCTCTTGAACAAGACAATTGTTGTTAATTAATGAGATTTTCCCAATAATTCAGTGCCTACAAGTCAAGGATTGTTTGATGAAGAGTATGGTGAAGGATCTTTTGTCTAGGCCTCCTATGCTTGATAATGGTAACCAGGATAGTTCTTTGCTTGATGCTGTAAGTATTTCATCCATTTTTATGCAATTTTGAGATCTTCTTGTCTTTTTTGCATTTAGTGTGTGCATATGTGCTTATTTGTGTCCAGAAAGCTATGGTATCTTTAATTTATTGGTGATCATTCTTTAGGTATATAGAACTCTGGTGGAGCCTAGAGAGAAATCTTCCAAGGTAAATTATCTTTTTACCCTAATTTCTTTAAAATTATCTTTTTAGGTAAATGGTTTTTCTTATTTTTTTAGGGGAGGAGTAGCTTGTCCCCTTGTCATCTGCAACTCACAGCTTTTCTTTACACTTTTCATGCCTTTTTGCCAAGCCATTTTCACCTCTTCATCGCAAAAATAGATAGAAATATATAATTGATTTAACGAGGATTCATTCATTTTTAGTGTATTTTCTTTAACCACATCATTCGATAACTAACTGATCATGGATTCTTAAAGAAATCATCATCAAGACAAAAACTCCATTCATTGATTATAAGAAGATGTCTTGTTGACTGAACGATTTGGCATTTCAAAAAATAAGATAAAAATAAAAAAGCTACTGATGCCCGAACGATTCTCATATGTATAGAATTGGCCCTCCAGTTTCCTTGCATTGCCACTGACGAATAGCCAGAAATAGCATGGCAAGGAAACTGTGACCAACACAAGCCTTACTTACACCAAGTCTGAGTTTGCAAATTCGCATCAAAGTACACCAGTCCAAGCACGGATTGGAACCACAAATCAGTCAACAATAACACTGCTCTACCATTACGTAACTAATCATTCATAAGACCCACAAAATAAGAAAAGGTTACAGCACCAAAATTATCAAAGATGCTGGGCTAGTATAGCACCATTCTTGTCCTGAGTAATGGATATATCAGAGCCAATGTATTTGTTGGGCATTATGATGACAATAACAACATATTGATCACAGCAAGAAAAACATTTGTTAAAGATTTACACTATTTTCCCTCTAAACAGTACAGGTTATAAAGATACATGTGCCTCACTTGTGATTGACTGAACCCAAAGTGGTGCCGGTTAAACTGAAAAAGTTGTATGTACAGCATAGCACCAATTGCAGTAGCATATAGACTTGTAGTATGAGATGGTTGGATCTCAGTAACAAGTGCAAGAACCCAGTTTTTAGGCAGACAAGCTAGAGTGATGCAGCTAAAAGATAAATAGGAAATAATCGAAACATTGAAAATAGGTGAAACTTGAAGAGAGACAATGAAGCCACAAGAGTTTTTTTTTTTTTTTTTCAATTCTACAAGATGGTGGACGAGCAGGCAGAGGACACAGGGCATTGCAAGCAGGAGCTACACTGAATAAGTGGAGAACATGATTTTGGTGAAAACAAAGTGACAGTGACCTTTCCAACCTAGAGTAATATATCAAAAGACAAAACAAGCAAGAGAATGTTGATCTATTAAAACAAAACAGTATGATTTTATCAGCGGGACTTCTTGAGGCGTTTGGGGGGCCTCATTGTTTCTTTTCTTGAATCATCAGCAGCAGTAGCAGCTCTTAATTCAACAAATGGCTGCAAGTAAGTTTTTTTGACAAACACTTAAGTGATAAGAACTGAATTGAGCAAGTATAAGAAAACAAAATAGTTAGATGGAGGGAAGGAGTGACCTCTTGGCAATTTTTCTGTAGATCCAAAAGTTGCTGACAATAAAAAAGGCACTGAGCGTGGTACACCGCTGCCAGCTCTTTGATCAACCCCTTCCTCTTAATAATACCAATCACTATCTCAAGGTGAATTAATCAGTCAGGTAGATAGATAGACAAAAAAAGAAAACCCTAAAAACAAGACAATACAATAGAAGAGAAGAGAAAGGGAATTTACTTCGACTGGGATCGAATGGAGTTCGAGGATCGGATTGTAGTTCCGGAGCCCTAGTTTCTTCAGCGGCCGCGGAAGGAGGAGGAGGAGGTACAGTTTGTTTTTCTCCTTCTTCGCCCATTGGACCCCGACTCTATCTCTCTCTCTCTGTCTTTGATAGATAAAATTTGCAGATAAAATTTGCACAAGATTTTTTTTTTTTTATTATTATTATAAAGCAGCACAGCACATCTTCTGAGCGTAGACGACTTTGATCCAAAGAGAAAAGCGCAAACATCTGGTCGTCCCTGTAATTATAAATATAATGATAAGTCGTTAATTTTTAAATTTATAAAATTAATTAAAATATATCCAAGCTAGTTTGGATATTTATATTCATAAAAAAACAAAAAAAGATTTTAAAAAATTCACATCCAAACTATTTTTTACATTAATTTTAAGATTTATTTTTTTAATTAATGATATTTGTTAAAAAGAATTTTTTTTTTATTCGAGGAAAACCCACCCTCCGGAAAGCGCACTTTGTAGGCCCAGGTGAGCAAGTAAATCCCCGGCTGTTCCATGCTCTTACAAGAGGTGCACGCCCTGACTCGAACTCAAGACCTGCTGTGCAGATCTCAAGCTCTTTGCCATCACGCTATGCCCCTTGAGGACGTTAAAAAGAAAAACCTTAACAGAAACCATTAACTTCTCTATAAAATGATATAATTTTCTATAAAAATCAGTACAATATGAATGAAAATATAAACCAAAAACATGAGAGTTATTATTTTTTTTAAAAATAAGGGTAAACTTAATACCTAATAATTTGTAATGATAATATCAAGATTGTATAGTTATGTAGTATTTTTGGTAATACTTATAAGCCTTTCTTTTTAAGGATGAAGAAAAAGATTCATAAGAATTGAAGCAAAATTTGTGTGAACATAAGGGGAAAAAATTGGATAGGTGCTGTTATCATGTTTTTCTAGTAGACAAAAAAAAACCTTGAACTTAAAATCTAATGTATATGATAAAAAAAAATAGATTGAGGATTATAAAAGTATATGCCCTAAAGTTAATCATTTAGTTATACGCGACATTGATTTTGTTCATGTATATATATTTAATTTATTAATAAAGATTTATTTATATTTAATATTTATCAAATATTTGATTAATGAGTCTAGAGTAAAGATAAAGTCCATGAGACAAAAATGATTTGCAAAAGAAATTATAAAGTTATTATAATTATGAAATTTCTATTGCATCAAAGAATTGTTCCTAAATGTTCCTAGTAAATAATTTATTAAGACTAGACATTAATTAGAGCTGTTGAGATTGATACATATTATGTTCTTTTTCTTATGAAAGGAAACAATTATTCTTATAAACTGAGGTATGAAGAATACCTAAAACTAATATGTAGGTGCTTGTTAGATGATATGTACACTAAACTAACTTGCATGAGAATCCCATATAAAGAGATCACTTGTGTCTATGAAAAGGCTCACGTGACAATTGTGTAAGTGATCCTTAAACTTGAGGTTACTAAGTTATCTTATATGAGAAGTGTTATATTTTAATACTACTACACGTTGTCCTAATCAAGGTTGATAAATGAGTATATATTGGATATAACATGAACTATATGAAGGTATTTAAGTAATTAAGAGATGATTCATCACCCTTGGTGAATTAAATAAAATATTTTATATGTTCTCAAATAATATTGATTGTAAACCTTGCACAAGGTGGAATGAGACTTGAAAAGAGTTTCAAATCTTATTCAAAGAAGCAATGATTATGATATTGAGAACAAACATGATTTGATATAGTAGATACACTTCATGCTATAATGTCTAAATCGAAATATTATTGATGAAAGAATAATGATTACACTAAGAATCTAGTCACTTAAAGGTTAAGTCAAATTACTTATGACTTTCCTAATATTTGGAAGATCATGATAGGTTGATAAAAGTTATACTTGATCTTCATATATAAATCAATCAATTGTTGAATTGATAGTAAATTAATCAATTTAATCTTATTTTATTTAGAATTATAATTTATATTTGGGCCAACTTATTAGGGAATCTAATGGGTCATATATATAAGAACTATTGGTCGAAAATTAAAATGAGATGATCAATAAAGTATGACTTGATTATAAATAAGTTTTAGAAATTGAGAACTAGAGTGCAATTTATACAGGAAATTACAATTCTAGATATAGAAAAATCAAGTAGGGACTTGATTTAATAAATTTCTAAAATTAACCTAAAATAATATATATGATATTATTTAAGGGACAAATTAATAATTTTTCATTTATTGGGTTTTTAAGTTTCACTATAAATAAAAAGCTATACATCTTATTTCATGAGGATGGTGAAAAGGTAAGTAAAGAACAATATTAAAATGAGATGATCTTTAGGTAATCTTCGTATAGATTATTGTTAGAGGCTGGATATTTAAATAATTTTTGATTTATAACAGCTCAACCTTAAAGTAATTATCCAAAACGCAAGTATCAAAGATATTTGACAATCATGATTATTTGCTTTTGGTCTTGATAGCTTTTAGTAGGAAGTATCAAAGATATTGGACTCATGATGATTTTGGAGTGGTTTTCTAAGAATCTTCTGCAATTTCAGTTCACTATTACCGTAGAGGAAGGAAGAGGACATAAAGATGGGATATGGCGACAAAGATCTTTGTGATGAGATCCTGTTCAAAAGTTGCTAGTCATCTCTAGTCGGGGAGACTATGAAATTCTTTGAATATTTAATAGAATGTCTTGACATGTTGTATAAAGAACACTGAGCTATTGATTTCTTTTTACATGCAGCACTGGAGAAACTGAAAGAAACATCAAGAAAACGTAAAATTGGTCTCAAATTTTCTAGACTGAGGAGAGGAGAGAAGAATTTAATGTAGGAATAATCAAGTATTATCCAAGTTTGTGTGTACAACAGGTCAGTTCAATTTTCTGAATCATAAAGCGTCTATACACTAACTCTTTTGACACTCAAATTTATGACGAGAAGTCCATACATACAGATTCAATTTTGCAGTTTCCCTGTCTTCTTTTCTCGTTGACACCTCTTCTCTCCATGGTCTGGAAGTAATTTTTAGCTTCATATATGGAGATTCAACAATTCAATTTCAACTCAACTAAGTATTGGTTCCTAACTAGTTGTATTCAGATCCTTTTTAATGTATTCCATACTGCTTAGGGTAAAACTTCCATGACCTGTTGTAATTCTAAACCATCTACAGAGATTCTCGATTCCTATACTGCACCCTCTGCAATATACATAATCCACTGTAAAAAAGATAAATATATTCTTAACAGGAAAAGATTCTAACGATATCAAGCATCAACTAACAGCTTTGTACAACATGGAAATTACAACACGTCCTGGCATTCTGTTGCCTAATACAACTTATAATATCTCGGACAATATATATAGCAGCAATTCCATCCCCAGTTTCATTAACTAGAAAACAAAATAAAGGAGAGAATAAAAAAAAAAAACACGATATTTTCACAAGTAATGAAACAGTTCTCGAAAGTGTTTTCAGTTTTCAAAGGTTGAAAAAGATCTCTGAATCCCTTTGGGAAAGTACGTGGAATTAGCAGCAGCAACATATGTAGCACTAGTAGTAACAATGGTGGAAGAAGTTGGTGACATGGGAGAAGAATCACTTGCAGCTACATCTCTGTCCTCTTCGCTAATTGTATCCAGCAGCTTCGATGCTCTGTGCCTAATGACATTAATGTATTGTGGTGGTGCAGCCTCTGTGATGAACTTTGCTAAGCGTGAATTTGCCATTCTTTTCAAATATTTTTTCTTGGGAGTTTCAAGAGCTACACGAGAAAGAGAAGCTATAAGATGAAGGATGAAGTGTTTGTTGAAAGGAGGCTTGGATGTGGATGAGTATGAACTCGTGCTATGGTTAAGCTTTAGAACTGAAATATATAGGCTGGAATTGAACCATGAGTCTAATCAAACAGATCAAGTGAAATTAAATTTATCAGTTTGTGCCGCCAGTAAACTTCTGGTATTATTTGCCAATGGTTGATGTTTGCCAGATAGTTTCAGGAGATAATCTTGTGGTAGGTCCATAATTTGGTATGTGTCACACCTTTCGTGGAAAAATCAGATATCTCTTAAGATATGGTTTTTGTTGTGAACGATGGCTTCCAATTCCACACTTTTCTGGGCATAACAAGAAGCAGCCAGTTGATGCCATCTGTCAGTTGATGTGTTTGATAGAAAAGGTAATCCTTGTAACTTTCTAGATACTCGTTTAATTAGGAGAAAGAGTCTCAACTGTCTGCTTGGGCTAGATTTGGGCAATTAACGATGTTAACAGGAAACTTGCCAAACCTTCTTGCCTCTTCGGGGAAAAAAGAGCCCTATTTTGCTGACTCGAAAATATTCATTGTGCAACAGCCTGAGGAAATCTACACCAAAGACTGTAAATATTTTAGTCCACTAACTAAACTAGAATGATCAGGCATGGATGAAAATAAACAGGGAAAGATGAGAGAGCATTTTGTAAAATGGTTGTATGTTTAACTGTTGAACTTGATTCCAAAATCATTTTTGTTGTTGCTGTTATTGTTTGTTGATGCGAACTTTTTAAACACGCGGTCAAGCAACTCATATGCAAAAATACTAATTTTCTGGGAAAGCCAAGTAAATAATGGAGTGTGACACAAAGATAATTTATATCTAGGCATCACTATTATTGATTCGCCAACGAGAAGTATAAATAAGATGACGCCACAAAGTCAATTGTTCTTCGATAATTTGTTTTCAGTTCTTTAGATAACCAAAGAAGAGAGAATATCTCACAAACTCATACAACAAGGTGCGACAAAGAAGTCTTATTAATCTCAAGATTGTGTAACCCTACATATGTGATTATGACTTTATTTATACTAACTCTAGACTGAAATAAACCATAATGGACCTCTTATGTGAACTTATTTGAGGTACACTTGTAATTAAACCCAAATATAACCCAAAACATAAAGAAATAAAAATAACACAAAGCTTGGTATTGTTGTCGCATATAGCAAAGAAAATTAAAGCTAAATAATCTGATTTCCCTAGTTTATAAGTTGTTATAGTTGAATAATCCTTCCTTGCATTCATAGGAGTAGTTGTCATCATTATAAGTCCTTTGTAGATTAAGAAAATTCTAACCTAATTTGTTGCTCCTTTAGTTCTTTGTTTAGCTTGGATTTCCTTGTACAACTTGGACAAATAATAAAGCCAATTTCCTTGCTTTAATTACTTTCCTTACTTGTTTAGAAAAATAAATTATTGACTTTCTATCCTTGTAACATTAGGAAAAACAAGCCTAAAAAGATTGTTATGGGGTCGGATACATCACCCCCTTGATACACACGAATTGAGCTCTTCTTGGACTTGGATTAGATGAGTTAGAGGTTGTCCTTTATGCTCCCTAGGTGTTTCAAGCTCATCTAGGTTCATCTTACTCCATATGTTCTGAACAAGCCTATTTAATGCCTCTTTAAGCTTCTTTGTCCTAGCTCTTGTAATTGGCCCACTTGGCACATCTAATGGGTCTTTAGCATGATTAAGCTTGGTAGCACTGACACTATACTCACTTGGCAAATCAACTTTATAAATATTGTCATTGATCCTCTCAAGGATTTGAAATGGTCAATTTTTTCGTGGGTGTAGCTTGGATTTTCTATAGGCTGTAAATCTCTCCTTGTGCATATGCACCCAAACTCATTCTCTGAGCTGAAAGACAACATGTTTGCGCCCCTTATTGGCTTTAGTTGCGTACACATGGTTCTTCTTCTCAATATGTTGCTGCACACTCTCATGGAGTGTCTTCACCACTTATGCTTTATGATTACCATCTAAACTAATCATTTTATCAATTGACAAATGAATCAAATCCATGGGAGTTAAATGGTTAAATTCATACATAATTTTAAATGGTGAAAATTCAATAGTAGAATGCACAGTATGATTATATGCAAACTCTATGAATGAAAAACAATCTTCCCAATTCTTTAAGTTCTTTTGAATGACAACATGCAGAAGTTATGTTAAGCTCCTATTAACTACTTCGGTTTGTCCATCTGTTTAGGCGTGACAAGTTGTTGAAAACAGCAGGTTAGTACCTAATTTTCCCTATAACACCTTCTAGAAATAGCTAAGGAACTTAACATCTTTATTAGACAATGCTTCTAGGGACCCCATGAAACCATACTATCTCCCTAAAGAATAAATCAACAATGTTAGTTGCATCATCAATTTTATGATATGGAATAAAGTGTGCCCTTTTTGAAAACCTATCAACAACTACAAATATTGAATCCCTACCTTGTTTTAACCTATGCAAACCTAAGACGAAGTCCATTGAAATGTCTACCCATGGTTTCTTAGGTACAGGCAAAGGGGTATACAAGCCGTGTGGTTGAGTACTAGACTTTGCTTTCCTACAAGTTATGCATTTATCACATATGCGTTGTACATCCTTTTTCATTTTAGGCTAACAAAAATGCTTATGCAACAAATCCAAAGTCTTAACAACACCAAAATGCCCCATCAACCTGCCCTCATGTTCTTCACATACAAGCAATTCACGCATAGAACGTAATGGAACACACAAACGATTCTATTTAAATAAATACATATTAAGTCTATTGAACTTCCTAAAAGCCAAAGTTTCACAAGCATTATAAACATTAGCAAAATCACTATCATCCTTGTACAATTCTTTTATGTGTTCAAATCCTAGAAATCTAGCATCTAAAGTAGATAAAAGAACATACCTGCATGAAAGTACATCAGTTACAATGTTTTCTTTTCCTTGCTTATACTTGATTACATACAGAAAGGTTTTTATAAATTCAACCCATTTGGCATGTCTTCTATTCAACTTACCTTACCATTTCAAGTGCTTCAATGATTCATGATCTAAATGTATCACGAACTCCTTGGGCCACAGGTAATGCTGCCACATCTCTAAAGTTTTTACCAAGGCATAGAGCTCCTTATCATATGTAGGGTAATTCAAGGCTGCCCCATTAAATTGCTCACTAAAATATGCAATGGGCCTCCTATACTATATTAAGACAACTCCTATATATATACTTTAAGTATTACAATCAACTTCAAAAGCTTTTGTAAAGTCTGACAAAGCTAAAACAAGCGTCAAACAAAGTTTATCTTTTAATAAATTAAAAGCTTTATCATGTTCATCAATCCATTTAAATCAGTAGATTCTTTCATAATTTTAATTAAAGGTGCTGTAATAGCACAAAAATCCTTTACAAACTTTTTATAAAAGCTAGTAATTTCATGAAAACTCTTTACCTCAATCACAAACTTTAGGGTAGGCCAATTCCAAATAGCCTTTTAACTTTCATTATACTTGGCAGCATTACATGTGCTCTTTGCTCTTCAAAAGTGCAATTAGCTTGGAGGTTGGTGCTTGAATTTGATTGCACGGCGCTAAAAGCACTGAATATATATATATATAAAAGGGTGATGTTGAGGCCTAAATGGATATAGATAATGCCTCATGACAATGAACTAGCCCTGCGCTCACAGTTGGTTTGCCGTGGCTGAGACGAATTCACACCCCACCTCTCTGTGCCTCTTAACACATTTGCCTTTTATCCAGGGCATGAACAGTCGGCCATACTGAGCAGTTGAAGGACCACTCCTAACACTTGATTGTTCAATTCTCATCGACCTTTTGGCAGTCCATTGCAGACCATTTAAGGACCTTTCTTGCACTTTCCGCTTTATTTTTCTCACATGGGGCATCGGCCGACAGTATATGTGATTGAGTTGAATCCATGAAGACAATAGGCCGGACGGCAAGTACCGAAAGCAACGTGTTATCATTAGTTACTAGATGCCATACCCGCGGAATGCTGTGGGTTTGTGATATGCTTGTGCGTTGTTATGGGTTTGTAAAAAAAAATTATATGAAGAAAAACTATTGCAATTCACAATATTTTTAAGAAAAAAAATACAAAGTTAAATTCTCAACCAACTTAATATTTAGAAAATAAAATCGACAAAGATAATTTTAGAAAAATTATTAAAAAAAAACAAAAAGGAAAAAAACTAAGTAGGGAAACACTGTAGCAATCTATAGTGTTTCATAAGAAAATCTAAAGTTGTAATTGTCAACCAGCTCAATATTAAAAATAATAAAATCAATAAAGATAATTTTGAAAAAAAAATCATAAAAGAAAAAAATATGTGGGGGAACATTATAGCAATCCACAGTGTTTTAAAAAAAAAACCTACGAAGCTAAATTCTCAACCAGCTCAATATGAAAAAAATAAAATCGACAAAAACAATTCTAGAAAAAAATTCATAACAAAAGAAAAAAAACTATGTAGCGAAACACTGTAGCAATCCACAGTGTTTTAAAGAAAAAAAACCACAGCTAAATTCTCAACCAGCTCAATATTAAAAAAATAAAATCGACAAAAACAATTCTGAAAAAATAACACAAAAAAAATGAAAAAAAGAAGAAGACAATTTTGGGAAAAAAAAAGCAAAATAAAAAAATAGGAAAAAAAACATGTGGGGAAAGTTAAAGCTAAATTCTTAATCAGCTCAATATTAAAATCATTTAGGAAAATACTGTAACAATCTATAGTGTTTTGTGATGAAATATACAATTATAATTCTCAACCAACTCAATATTAAAAAAAATAAAATTAACAAAGATAATTTTGAAAAATATCAAAAAATAAAAAAATAAAAAAAACGAAAGGAAAAAACAAACCATGCAGGGAAACAATGTAGTAATCTATAATGTTTCATGAGGAAATCTACAGTTATAATTTTCAACCAGCTCAATATTAAAAACAATAAAATCGATAAAGATAATTTTGAAAAAAATCATAACAAAAAAAATCATGTGAGGAAATATTGTAGCAATTAACAGTGTTTTTTTTTTAAAAAACTACAAAGCTAAATTTTCAACTAGTTCAGTATGAAAAAAATTAATTCGATAAAGAAAATTTTGAAAACAAATCGATAAAAGAAAACATATGAAGAAACACTGTAGCAAGACAAAAATCATGTAGGGAAACACTATAGCAATTCACAGTGTTTTGAAGAACTACAAATTTAAATTATTAATCAGTTCAATATATAAAAAAAAATCGATATAGATCATTCTGAAAAAAACAAAACAAAATCATTAAAAAAAACTATGCGAGGGAACACTGTAGTAATCCACAATATTTTTTTTAAAAAAACCTACGAAGCTAAATTCTCAACCAGCTCAATATTGAAAAAATAAATTCGACAAAGATAATTTTAAAAAATAAACATGTGGGGAAACACTGCAGCAAAACAAAAACCGTATGAGAGAAACACTATAGTAATCCACAATGTTTTTTTTAAAAAAAACTACGAAACTAAATTCTCAATCAGTTCAATATTTAAAAATATTAGCAAAGATAATTTTAAAAAAACATAAAAACAAAAAAATTAAAAAAACAAAAAAAAGAAGAAGTGAATTTTGGATAAAAAAGGAAAAAAATGTAAGAAAAAAAATGGGGAAAATAAGCAAAAAAAAAAAAATCATGGAGAAAGCTAACCTTTATAAAGCATATC
>Ga0307517_10010900_pt1 | contig 12664 bp, 4 predicted proteins | sample 23_EM_MG_FD_194515 | JGI IMG/M metagenome (GOLD analysis project Ga0307517, IMG submission 194515) | Populus trichocarpa ectomycorrhiza microbial communities from riparian zone in the Pacific Northwest, United States - 23_EM | ecosystem: Host-associated > Plants > Roots > Unclassified | place...
CATCCTGCAAGCCCAGGAGCAGGTAAGGCACCGCGGGGGTGACAGGCGTGCACATAGAGGGTCGAACCCGGGACGGGGGCGGAACAAGTCACACGGTTGACCACAGCAGCTAGACCCTCAAGTGCAAAAGTTTGTCCTTTTAATTTGATGGCTATTGGTTTTACCTTCATCTTCTTTATGACTTGTACTAAAAATCTCTCTTTTTCAGCTGACCAATTTAGAGTTTATCCCTGTAAGGTTCATGGAAATTCAGGAAGCTCTACTTGAAATCTAAAATCTCTATGATGTTGTCCATAGATCCATGACCACTCTCCTCCTGGTCCTTTTAAGAGTTTTAACTTTACTAACCATTAGGTCAATTATATAATCTATCTTAACATGTTTTTATCATCAATTTTGAACATTTCTTTCACGAGAACGGAACATTTTCATACCCTCATGCATGAGAATGTCGTGTTCTACAAATTCTTCAAGCCATGATTATTTAACATCATACAACAACTAACTACCAGGAATCTTTGAGCTTTGATACCAACTCACATGGACAAAAATAGCAGAAGAAAGACATAAAGCATATCAAAATATATAATTCTGTTGAATAAAATCAACACATATAAAACCTAATTCAAAATTTTACTAATCTTTAAAAGGTTAACAGCTCCTTAAATAAATTTAAAAACCAACCTAAACAAACTAAAGAAAAATAAAAAATAAAGGAAACAACAATAAAAATCCTAAATAAAAGTTCAAAAATAAAGAGAAAAAATAAGAACATTAGCTTCTGATAGAAATATACCTTTAGAATCACCTAAACACATTTCAACAAGATCAAATAATTGAATAGAAAGTTATGAGCCTTTTCATCATGCTGATCATTTTGCACAACCCATGTCTCTTCTTGGAATTATTCTTATCCTACTGGTCCACAAATATCCCTATAAGACTATTTATATAGCCTAATCATGACAGATCAACAACTAACCGATTAGAATTACCTGCATAAAAAAATAAGCAACATAAATGTACTGTCATTTCTTAAATTTTTAAGAGTTAGTAAAAAAACACTTGTTTTATCTAATTAATTAATAGACTTTAACCAGATATTTGACCTGTGCTTTATCGCGGATCGTATACATTTTTTTTTTCAAAAAAATGAATGAGCAGGCTTTTCCGACGCATTTTGTTTACATAAAAAAGTTATAAGTGTAAATTAAAAAACTTATGCTAACATCTAATCAAATAAATTAATAACTATATGTGTAAATAAATAAATAAAGTCATCGACAATATCTAAAAGCAAAATTAGAAAAATTGAGAGATATATGTAGATCAAGATATTTGAGATTGTAACATAAAATGTTTACCCAATTGTGTTTATTGAATTTGTTTAATAAAATCATTTTTTTATTAAATCAAATGATAATGTAAATAGACACATATGAAACTGATGAAATAAAATAAAAAGAAAAAAAATATTATGCGAGGTTGCACATATTAGAAATATTATATAAAAATAAATATTTTTATTTTAAAAAATAAATTTCATCTACATACAACATAAAAAAATTATAAATAAATCAAAATAATATCTTCAAAAATTAAATACATACAATTTCTTTTTTTAAAAAAACCTTTATTTAAATATGGCTAAATGAGCAAAATAAAAAAAAAAATCACAGGGGAGGGATATTAATTGAAATATAAATGAAATAGCTAATTAAAAAAAGACATGGTAAAAAAAAGGCATCAATTAAAATAATAATAAAAAAAGAATGTCCGAACAATGAAATTGTAAAAGAAAATGAACCAAAAAAGAATGTTGACATGTGTTAACATTTCAAATCCGTGATCCAGATCATTAGACTTAAAACACTATAAATAGAAAATTATAAACCTCAATTATCAACAAATCAAACGCTGGGTTTAAAAAAAAAAAAAATCAATTACAGAAAAAGATCTAAATAAAAAAAAGTTTAATTAAAAGAACAAGGGTGAAAAAAACAATAAGAAAACAAATGAGAGGGCAACTAAATGTTTTTGATTGGAGGGCTAAATTAAAAAGAAAAATAACTTTAATAAAAGAAGAAAAATGAAAAAAAATAAGGATAAAATTGAAAAAAACACATAATAAACTTTGATAGAAGGGTGAAATTGAAAAATCTTAAAACTTTAACAAAAGAGCTAAGAGAAAAAAGATAAAAATCAAAAGAATTAAAACCAAATTGAAAAAAAATAATATTTGACAATTTATAATTGAATGACTAAATAAATTAAAAAACTCCTATAAAGAGGCCAAAAAAATTAAAATCGAAAGAATAAAGACTAAAATTGATATACCAAAAACAAAGAAGACCACATGTACTTTTTAGGGAAGGACATAAAAAAGAAGAAAAAAAGAAACGATCACCGATGATAAACCGCCCATTAACCACCGAAATAACATACTTCAGGAGAAAGAGAATACGATGACGCTTTCAACGATAAGATAAAATAACAGGTTTAATTATTAGAAGGAGTTGCATACGCTGACACGTGGACAACAAATGCCAACATTTTTTTTAATTTAAAAATTAATTAATTAAGTTAAAAAGACTAAAATACTCAATGGATTTGGGATTAACAAAAAATAACTCTATAAAATGATGAAAATATCCTTGGGTGTATGGTGTAATTTTTTTGATTTTAAGAGTATTTTAATTGTTTTCAAAAAATGAAATGACATAAATAATTTTGGTCAACAATTCTATTTTTTTTTTAATTTAGGAGTAAGACAATCATTTTACTGTTAAAAAAATGATATATATATGTTAACGTAAAATCCTTAATTACCTCAAACCAAAGTCAACTAATTTTCTCAACCAAGGGTAAAAAAAAAGTGATTTTAATGTTGAAGGGAATACTGTTCACTGTCCAGTGAGTGTGTGCAAAATGATTTCCTACGCATTTTTGTGTTTTTTTTTTTAATTGCGTGGAGCCATATCATTAGTTAATTCACTGGAACCAACAATTTCTACTTTTAAATATTTTCTAATTTCTATTTATATCCTTATAGGACAATTGATTTTGCATTTTATAAACAAATCATGTAGAAAATCTTTTTTTTTTTTTTTTAATACAAGGATACTCCTACGCTAGAAATTCTGGTGGCAAGGATTAAAAATATGGCTTTTCTTTTTCTTTAATGGACAGGATTGCAGCATATAGAAACTGCATTAGAAGGATGGGTCAACGCTAATCATCAACCGCCGCCGTGGGATCCTTCTTTTGTGGAAAATTGGCTTTCTGGGTTCTCCCTAGTAATTAATTCTTTCACTTGTTTCTCAATCTCTCGCGTTTCTTTTATCAGGCTACTGATGCAGAACTCTAGGCTGTATATGCGAAGGATCAACCGGCTCTTGAGCTCCTGTGCACCTTCGCGTTTTTCAATACCGTCAGCTTCTACTTTTGAATGTTGGGGAATGGAATTCTCAACTTCTTCTTCATCTAGACTCAAAGTCCTATATAGTACATCTGCACTTGGTGATGATTTTCCTAGCTCCATGTCATCATGAGATATGCTTATCTTTTGCACCCCCCTTTCCAGGAGCGCCAAGGAATTCATCGAAATCAACTCTTCAATACATTTCAATGAAAAGCCTACTTCTTCCCCCAAAGGAAGTAGATAATTGTTGATGAGTACTTGTAACCTATCTGATACTTGTGATAGAGTTCCGATTTCAATGGCCACGAACAACAAGAGGCACTCCATCTTTCTTAAAGAAACCAGTAATTTGCGATAACAAGCACCATAAAAAGGCAAGAACCAGAAGTTAGGCTCTGACTCGGCTGCAGCAATGAATTTCTCCAATTTGTTGATGCGGGATTTCACCTCTTGATGCTTTCTTCGTAATGCTGGAATCGAAGATGACAACGCACTCTTTTGGCCGGCACAAAGCTGGGATGTATCGTCAATGCAATCTCGGAGTGCCCTCAAGCTCCACGCAAATTCAGTCTTTGCTAGAGTTGCAGCTCTCGCGGGTTGCAATAGAATCTCTGCCATAATGAAGCAAATCAATCCTATGCAAGCTTCTACGAGTCTTGCAGTTGCAAACTCGTTTGGAGGGCCATAATTTTTCCTACCCAGGATTAATAATGCTCCTATCACAGCTGAAATCCCGCCGGCTTGGCCATACATCCTGCTGTGCCTTAGAAAACTGGTGAAAATGATCCATGGAAGAAGAGGTAAAAACCATAAGTCCACAAATCTTTGGAAAATGAAGCAACACAGGATCCCATAAACCGATCCTATCGCTGTCCCTTGCCCACGAGCATTCGCAACTGTAAAAGTTGCTTGTCTTTCCGTGACAAAACTGGTGGCAATGATGAGTCCTGACCAATACCCGTTTTCTTTGTTGAATATCAAACCGAATAGCACAGCAAAACCCATAGAAAGTGAACACTTGGTTGCAAGAGTCCACCTCTCCATGTTTGGTAATTTTATAGTTGAGTAGTCCCAAGTCTTTCCAAGGTTTGCCTTCTCTTGATCTCTTTTACTGGTTACATCTCTAGTATCAGTTTTGTTGGTGTTCTCTGAATTGCACTCTGGATTTTGACCAACAGGCAATTCCCTCGAGAGGAGTTCCAGGCAATACAAAAAGAAGAAAGCTGGTAGGTCTGCCTGCGTTGCGCCACCAATTTTTGGGGCCAAAACATAACTTTCTCCAGCCTTTGCTTCCGGAGCTGTTGTTGCATCAAAAGGAGTTAAGCACTTGCCGTTCTGCAGCTTTAGGCCTATTTTTCCTTTCATATCGAGTAACGCTTGTTTGATCCCTTCATCTATCATGCTAACAGGAAAAGAAGGGCATGAATCAAGAGCAATTTCCACGCCTTTCATTAGTATTTCGATGTCTTGCAAATTTTCTCCTGCGTTAAGCTTTCTGATTTGTGGTTTCTCACATGCCATCCCTCCCTGTTCACAAAGAAATGACTACAATTGGCCAACTGAACCTCTCAAGTCCCAAGGGGGTAATGGTAATAATTAGAAAGAGTAGAGATGACTTACTCGAGTATCTTTGATAGTTTGAAGGTGCTTGGCTCCTGTTACTGAGAGGAACTTTGCTTGGGAAAGCAAGTCAGCTGCAGCTTGCTTGTTTTGGGCTGTTAAGCCCTCTACATAGATATTCAATCTCTCTGACGCATTTTCAACATATAGTCTGCACGTTTTCCTAGCCTGCAAATACCGCCAATGGTGTTTATGATTTACCTATACATGTAAAATATCTAAACTTGAAAGCTATTGGAACCCGTTGCCATTCAGAGGAAAAAGACGAAACTTTGTACCAATTTTTTTTTTTTAAAAGAATGAGATTATCCGTTGCCATTTGCAGATGCTTTTGGTCACCAGTAGTGGATTGTGGGATTCAGGCTGGACACACACATCCATCCCTAAAAGACAACTTCGAAGAATATACTTTCTCAAAGCTTATGGGTATAAAGCAAACCTTCCCGTCCGTCCACAATAGGATTAGGAGTTGTCCGTTCGAAAATCAACACTTTTAAGCATGAAGCACAAGATACCATCGGAGGCCATGAAGATAAAGAGATAAGATAATTTGGACAAAGCAACCATCCTCGTCGTGCTTTCTCAAAGTAGAAGTGCTTAAGAAACAGTCAGACACGCCCCACGGATAGCAGCATGCGAATTGTGGAATAAGGCTAGGACTACTAATGCCATGTCTTTAAATCCCAGAGGGCTTTTAAATCTTGAAGGCTAGCACTGCCATAACCTTTGAAATTCAAAGCCAGTGCTATTGTTTAATATAGCTTTGTGCAGATTTTTGATTAAAAGGGCAGCGCAATGCCGCAACTAAAAAAAAAAGGGTGTTAATTGTTATTATTCTGAATAAATTTTCTACTGTGCTATTTCTTTTTTAAAAAGAAAATCTAAGATTTTTTGCCATCCATTATCATGTATCTCCTAATCCTGTCACACGTCTTTCAGAGCTACAATATTCAAGTTTCTGTTTCCTTTCTCTCCATTGTAATTTAAATCCTGGAGACTCTTACATCTTCCTTTCTCCCTTTTACACTATGAGCCATATAACCTCAAAATCCTTGGATCTGGAGATACTTGGAGAATTGTGGAATAAGGTGTCTTCTTTATCTAACACTTCTCTCTTTTATAATTTTCTTTTCCTTTCTTTGAATTGAGATTCTACATGAGAGTCGAGAGTGTGAAGAAGAAGAAGAAGAAGAAGAATATTCTCCAACCGGCATCTATAACAGTATAGAAAATTCTCCAACCGGCATGGAGATGATTCGTCCGTCATAGAGAAGCTAAAATACGCTACGAATCACCTTCAATAATATTTTTTTTATATCTCATCATAAACGCACTAAGAGACTTTATGTCTTTTAGGTTTTGTCGAAGTCCTTGATTGCTTTTTTATATGCTAAATTTGCTGTCAAATTAGTTTTTTCCTTCTTGATTGAATGGTGATGCCAAAACGTCAATTTAGGTAGTGGGATATTTCTAATGATATGATATGATGGTGCATGCAGCAAGTGGATCACACCTCAAACAGAGAAAGAATTTTAGTTCCATAGTTGAAGGAACAAGTTGACCTGCCTTGGAGTCCATTGTCAAAAAAAATAAGCATATAATACAGCAAGAAGTGTTTTAGATTGTAATAGTTTTTGTTTCTGGGAATATATTTAAAAAATATTATTTATTTATTTATTTATTAAAATTTATTTGTAATATCAATACATTAAAATGATAAAAAAACATAAAAATATATAATTTTAAATAAAAAAAAATTAAGTTTTTATAAAATATTATTTGTACTGCGTTATCAGATGGAGCCTTATTAAGCATGCATGCACCATGCATCCTATCAACTTGTTGCTTCAACTATGGACCTAAAATTCTTTCTCTGTTTCAGGTGTGATCCACTGGCCATGTGTTGGTGGTGAAGGGTTTGTGAGCCATATTTAGGATCAAGTTTAGGTTAATATATATATATATATATATATTAAAAAAGGGGGGAAAGAAAACTAAACAAATCATGGAAAAAGAAACCAAGATCTCTTTGAAACAAAAACTAGGAATCTGCTTAGTCCCATTGCCCTGTTGTTTGGTGACCATGTAGTTTTTATTTTTTTGTTACACAGAAGAGGTTTGAACTCAAAACCTGGTGGTGAATGTATAGCTGCAACCGGAGCCTTTTCTTCTATTTCTCTATTATTAACTACGTATGGAAGATTGAAGGATTATTTACAGCTTTCTTGCACTAAAATTGTGGGAAGACAAAATAAGCACTGCTGTGAATCGACAAACTCAGGTAGTGGGTCGATGACTAACACAAACAAACATAAAAAAAATGTAACAAAAGAAAGAGGGAGGAGATGGAAGAACGATTTTGAAGCTTTGATGCTGGATACAGAATTTGGTTGTGAGGTTTACGTACGTGGTCAATGATCACAAAAGCAATATGATGCACACACACACACACACACACACACACACACACACACACACACACACACACACAAATATATATATATATATATAATGAGAAAAAAAGAAAAAATTCTCGGATTTACCTTGCAGTACGCTAGCCAAGGGTATGGAATCAGCATGGCCAAAACAGAAGCTAATGCTCCCAAGGCTGTACTTGAAGCCACATGAATTGGGTGCGTGACTACTCCTTCTTCTGCACCATGGATAGCTGCGCCTACAAACACAATCACAGCCTGCCCAAATGCAATCCGCTTAGCCATCAAGGGAGTTGATTCTGGCAGCGCCACCAAGAAGGTAGTGATGGCCACTGCCACTGCTGCCAGGCCAATATTACTGAACCTGGCTGGTCCAATCACTCGAAAGGTCAGTATACAGGGGATCATTACTTGGACAGTAGCATACAGTGCATGCCAACAGCCTCTAAGAGTGTCACCAAGAGTAGCATCCGAGACAATTAGGATTGCTGTCACGTAAGAAAAGGCCGGATATGCAAGAAAGTGCCTGAGTCTTGCAGGGCCATAGAGCGTGGTGCAACCAACTATGGTGCATGCCAAAGCGGTCCTTAGAGAGGAGCTTAAGCGCTCAAGCCACAACGCCTTGACTGAATCCTTTCCGGTTGCTGCTGACATTTCAATAGGTGCGGCGATCGGCAAAAACGAGGGACTCTATATATGTTCTGGGTAGCATGCAAGCTTGAAAGTGAAGATTTGAGAAGATATTCTGTAGGGAAACAAGTAGAAATGAGTTGACTGTTTATGTATTCAAGCCTGGTACCGTCTGGGTAGCAGAGAAGATGTTCTGCAGGAGAAGACAGTCGTATGATCAGTTGCTTGTGCGAGGATCACCCTCGCTATAAAGAGTCACTTAACAGTACTGCTCCAGACAGCTGGTGCCTGGACGGTGGGATCCTGCTAAATAATTGTGACCGGGATATATTCGTTTATTCTTGTAGTACAAAATACTTGTTTTAAACTTGTAGCATTCGACGAACCGGTCAATTTAATGCCAGTTAAAACATAGAAATCGAATTGGATAACTTTATAATATAATTAGATTATAAATGTTAAAAAGATTAGCTTATTAATTTATGATTTTATAACCCTTTACATCAATTTGTATTTGAGTTTACTCTACCTGTCCTTTAGTTTCTTGTCTTTTCGTCAATATATTTTCTTATACAAAAAATATTCCACATTTAATATTGGGCTCGATAATGACTAGTATTTACTTGTTATAAGATTGTCGAGATAACCGTTAAAGACATCGACGTTGTAGACAGTACAGAAAATATATGTTTTTTATTTAAAAATATATTGAAAAAATAATTTTTTTAGAATTTATTTTTAATATTAAAATACTAAAAAATTAATTTAAAACAAAAATTTTAACAAAAAAAAACTCTCAGTTACTCTTATTAGTTGGCAGGAGAATACTATTACCAACACGCTTGCACGGGGAATCAGTTTCAACCTCTAACACTTAACTCGACAAGAAAATGAGTGCAGGAAGAGTGAAGAAGAAAATCAAACCAGTGAATTGACTGGACCTAGAATGTGTTTCGGGAACACGGTGCAAACTGTGTTCTATTAAAATTTAAAATTTTTTTGTTAAAAATTAATTTTTTTATATATATTTTGGATCATTTTGATGTGCTGATCTCAAAAATAATTTTTAAAAAATAAAAAAACATCATTTTGATGTATTTCGGCACGAAAAACACTTTGAAAAACAACCACAACCATACTCCCAAACATGCATACTAGACTAGATCACTTGATCTCAATAAGAATAAGAGGATAATTGACCTAGTTAAAAACTCTGTTTACTCTCGGTCAATTTTGGAAAATTTAGTTAAAATCGAATCAAAACCTATTGATTTTTTCTTTTCTAAAATGATATTATTTTTATTAACCCTCAACTGAATACTTTTGTATAATTAATTTTTTTTCAGTGTTATTATTTAACATTTAATTTATTAAGAATTAAATTTCGTAACTTTATCATATAAGGTGCTTTCCATGTTAATGACTCGAGTCATGAGTTGTAAAAGTTAACACGAGTTAACATTTTTTTTTACACTTGTTTTTTTATTTTTATTTCATCGTTTGATGTTTTTTATTTTAAAAAATAGGCTTTATGATTTTCTTTGGTTTTCTTTTAATCATGTTATCTTAATTTCATGATTTAGACAGTAGATTTGGCCACCTAGCACGAGTGTGTTTTCGAGGTCACTTATTTTATATCTTTTTTCGAGTTTTATCCTTTAAAATTGGGTTCTCTTTGAAATTAAACTTCGTCATCTTACTTTTTATTAGGTTATTTTATTCGTATGATCCAGCTTGCGAGGTTTGGTGCCCCTACCCAAGCTTGCAGGTGTTTTATTTTTTTGAGTTTCTTTTTGTTGACTGTTTTTTTTTTCAATTTTAAAATCTATATTTGAATTGTTGAAAATTGACTATTATTTTCTTTTCAATTTGTTTTCTATAAGATTTACTTGACTTCATGACTCGAGTTGCGAGCTTACCATATTAGCTCGGATTGACTTAAAATATTTTAATACACATAAGTAGCATTTGAACATCATTTTTAATGTTAGGAAAAATATTAACTTGGTGCTCGTCACCTATCTAGTAATAATTAATTAAGAGCTCTAGACCGTCCACTGGATGAAAAATAAATCTCCACCGTCCATAACATATACATGCAATAAGGCCATAAAAATGAAAAGACTAGAAGCATAATGCTAGAACAGCAAAAGTTCTCATTCGTTTACGTCAAGATTGTCAATTCTGTTTCGGTAGATATTTTATTTTTTTAATTGGAATGAAATGTTTCAGTTTCGGAATGTTTCGGCGTGCCGTTTCGGGGTTGTACTGTTCATATATATATAAATTTAACAAACATAATTCAAATTCAAGATAAATTAATTATAAATTATGCAATACAAATACAATGCCAAAAAAATATAATTTTAAAATTTTAAATATTTCTAAATAGTCAAGATTAAATAGATCTTTAACTTAAAGTAATTCAACTTAAACAAAATATCAAAATATTATAAAAGTAAAATGTTTTAACACAAATATTTTAAATATAAAGTTAGGTCAATGTTATCAAGGCTAATGGAATCTAAAACATTCCTTATTTTGCTCAAATTCCTACAGAGTATAAACATGAAAAAAAATAACATAAATATAAACCATATATATTAATGATAAATCTAATTTTAAAAAATTAATATCATTGTTAATGAAAATAGTAATAATAATTTTCAATATTATTATCAATATCATTGTTATTGAAAATAGTAATGAAAAAGAGCTTTTTATAATTGGGTAGTTTAATTAATGAAATTGAACAAGGTTCAATTTGATTCAATGGTTTTTCAAGAGCGGAATGGAACATGTGGAATAAAACCGGAAAATTTCAGGCAGAATTTAGCCGAAAAATCTGAAACGGATTAAAATTTAAAATAAAATGAAATTTATTTTATTTTGTTTTATTTTTTAAATTAATATAAAATATTTTAATATTTTACACGAAATAAAACAAAACAAAATTAACAACCTTACTTGACATAATAATGCTAGAAGCATATCGCTCATTAGCAAAGGTTAAGGAACACGATGTACTCCTCAAGTACTCATTATGAATTTTGCAATCCACTTGAGGCGGGAGGGCCCCTCCTGTACTGAGAATCAGATAGCATTCAAATTCTGTTTTTTTCGTGTAAAAGTGTTTTTCTTAAAAATTTAAATTTATTTATTTATATTTTAAATTAATATTTTTATATTTTTTAATATAAAAATATTTTAAAAAACAATACCGGTACGGTAAGCTACGTCTCTTACTTACGCGTGGCGCATCAAAGCCATGACGTCAACCAGCTGCCATACATTCATTTCGTAATATAACAAGCAAGGGATCTAGAATAAATGCCTGCACCACAGTGGGGCTTGTTTGGAAATGCGGCTGCGGCTGTGTTTTTAAAAAATTTAAATATTTTTTTTTGTTAAAATTCAATATGATTTGTATGTTTTGAATCGTTTTAATGTGCTGATATCAAAAATAATTTTTAAAAAATAAAAAAACATCATTGACATGTATTTTGACACGAAAAGTTATTTAAAAAACACCCGCAACCACACTGCCAAACATGCTCAGAATCTCTTTTTTTTGTTCTTTGGATAAGAAGGCCAGGCTCCACATTATCAATCTTTAGTAATGTGGAAAGACTAAAACAAAAATCTTAACTGATCAAAATCCATGGAAAACGATTTGTGATGCTGAGAAGCTCATTCCCTAAAATAGCTCTCATTTCCACTGTTTGAGGATGAATTCTTAGATCCATGTTCTACTTCGTTCTTGAACAATCTTACAAACAACATGGTAATTGCCACGGCCAGCTTGTTTTTTTAGCATCAGAAATGGATGGAAATTTTCATATAAACACAGCCTCAGAGCTCATTCAATGCGGTGATGGCACCGGCCCGATTCCACACAAAAACTGTGGTCTTCCGGTTTCCTACCAATGATATTAATGAATTGAAGGCATAATCTTTCTTTTTCTTCTTGTTTTTTTTTAGGATTAATATTTGGTATCCGGCCAGCTTACACGTATCTCGACTAATTTCACGGGTTTTAAAATTAAAAATCATGTAAACCTCTAATGACTTTAAGATTTATAAGACTTGAGCCGGTAACCTATAAAAAACAAATTTACAATATAACTAATTGAATTTCATTATTAAAGGCAAAATCTTGAATGGAGACAGTTCAAGCAAGAACATTTTCCAATTTCTTCATTGAATTCGACGAACTTTCCAAGATTCCAAATTGAATACATGCAAACAAGGTTGTCAAAAACGCTTTTTTGACACGACACGGAACATACAATATAAACTCGACTCGTAAACTCGAATCGTAAAATCGGAAGTAAAATTTTTTAACTAAAATCGTAAATCGCAAGTAAAATATTTTAAACAATACAAATATCCAGACATCTTAAAATACATAATTCAAATAAAAGTAAAATCAACAATACAAATATCCAAACATCTTAAAATACATAATTCAAATAAAAATTCATACATGTCCATAGTATTTCAATAACTAAAAGTTAACACACTTAAAACAAACAGTCTGTAGGTGTGTCATGTAAAC
>Ga0307517_10010901_pt1 | contig 12663 bp, 11 predicted proteins | sample 23_EM_MG_FD_194515 | JGI IMG/M metagenome (GOLD analysis project Ga0307517, IMG submission 194515) | Populus trichocarpa ectomycorrhiza microbial communities from riparian zone in the Pacific Northwest, United States - 23_EM | ecosystem: Host-associated > Plants > Roots > Unclassified | place...
GGACCCGAAGACGGCGCGTGCCTGGTCGTCGTTCGCAACGGCGACGAAGAAAGAAGTCAGAGGCGAGTGTTCGTGATGAAGGAGAATAATGTCTACTGCGGCCACATGATCAGTTCCTGCCACGTCACCGCCAATCGCCCCCTTGGCGGATTTATTTAGAGTTGCCTTGGTCATTACGCATCGTACACATAAAAAAAGAAAGAAATAGAGAATAAATCGCTGCGCTACGTAAGTATGTATGTACATAGAAAACCAAGGTATCATCTTCGCTTTCCAAACCCAAATTAAATATTACGTAGGGACGCCGTATCGGTGATATCTCGCTGAAAAAGAAAGAAAATTATCAATGTGAACTTAAAGAGAGAATACTGTACTATTCCGACCGATTGTTCATGTAACGGGTAACGGTCGGTCATGAACCGAACAATAGAACACGTAACGGCGCCTGAAAGGGTGAGTTTTCAGTCCAAAATCTCCAAAAAAGCGCCCGAGGCACCCGAAGTGGACCCTTAATTTCCTATTTAGGGTGACATGAACAACTTGTCAGATGAACAATATATGTAACATGGCATGAACAATCGGTCGGAATAGTACAGTAGTAGAAGAAGACAAACCAGTAACCTTGGCGTGATCGCGTTCATAAGGCTCCAGCGTCACTTGTTCCAGAGGCTTGGACTTGAAGGAATTGTACTTGCGAAGCAAAGATTGTCTCAGGAGGCATCGTTGAGTCGATACAGCTGGCTGTAGGAGCTGTTGGCGGGCAGGATAGAGGTTGGCCAGTGGAACAATATGTCGCCATCTACTGCAGACTAATCTGCAAGAGATGAGGGATTGCAGAGGCATATATTCAAGGAATTGAAACGCGATTTCATTCGGAAGTTCAATGAGAGGGCATGTTTGGGTGCCCGTGCGTATTAACCTGGGAACCTTTTGTTTCTTCGTGAGCGCATCCCGGGCCTGACGGAAAAGTTTACCTACATGGTTTCCAGTTATCATAGTGGTCAAACTGTGAATTGCTTTAGAGAATGAAGATAGTGAAGTGGCCTCCAATCTCTTGTCCAAAGCCTTATGACAGGTCTCGCGCTTATAAGCAAGTAGAACATATGGTTGAGACATGTAATCGGTTTCAGTATATCTTAGGGGTAAATTGATTACCCACAGAGCGTAACCGTTTTTATGTTTTATAATTCATTTCTTGACGTTTCACAGTCGAGTATGCAGCTGAGTACGCTTTTCCAGCTACGCATAATGGGCATGACACCGATTTCTAAATATAAGCGCTCAGAGGTAGTATTTTTGGAGATATGGATGACCGCTCATAGAGAATTATGGGTGAAAAATCTCCAACTAGGATTGGGTTCAATCAACCATTCACGATCGGTGATCGTCCGGAAGGGAGATGTGGTAATTGCAACGGACGTACTCCCATCCCGCACACTATTTGGGAGAAAATGCTGAATGAGTAAATGTCATAAAAGGCGAGAGCGAAACTTGGCTTTCATATGTCCTTACCGCCCATTCGTGAGTAACATAGGTCGCATTGGGATGACATTTGGAATGTCTTTTCCAAGAAGTATTGTACTTTATCCAGAGGTGCATGAACGCAAGGACATACTTCACCATGGGCGTTCGCAGTTCGGCTGCGAGAAAGAACATAGCTAGGTATGTCCTCAGTCACGGCTATACTCATTCTCTCAAGCTGAGTCCGAAAGCCCTCATTGATGGGATGGACATTCCGTACGTAGATAAGAAGTTCATACCGTCTATATGAAGGGCTCGATATATTTAAGCCGAATTTGGAAAAATAAATAATCTCAAGTTCTCCCGACCCAACACGATCGCTCCTCGCTCGGTCGGCAAGTCTCGAGCATGAGAGAAATATGGGCTTTTGGAAATCTCTATGAAACAGATCTGGACTAGGTTATTTTTTCAGACTCGAGAGAGGAAAGAGGAAGGTGTAGCGAATTGGAAAAATCGGAACTGCTGTTTGTTGGCAACTGGTTAACGAGACGGAACCTACTAGCTAATATACGAAGCCCTCGCGGTGAACATCTTTAGCCTGAACGTCGACCTTTCGCAGCGCATCCATCACAGCGCTTTCGAAAGGCCCAGAGCCACAAAGGTAGATCCCTGCATCCTTCCAAGGGAACGTTTCTTTCTGTTCCTCGAAGAACGTCGCCGGTATCCTACCGCGATGGAGAGTATACTTCATCACAGAAGGAGTCGATACCTCCGCAACGTTCGAAAATATATCGATCTTGAGATACGGAGCTACTGTCTTTCCGTCGCCCAGAGCATTGGAAATGAGGGACAATGTGACGTCGAGCTCACGCGTCGAGATGATGAAATGGATTTCGAAAGGAATTGAAGTTCCCGAGGAATCAGACTGGGAAATCGCAGATAACATCGATAAGAAGGGTGTGATACCAATCCCACCCGCAATCCAGAGAAGCTGGCGTCGATTTGGAGCATCGAGAGGTTTGGGCAGTATTGGAAGGACGAATTCACCTGAAATTCCAACGATGTTGACACTGAAGGAGAGGTCGCGGGCGTCGTCGAGTGCTTCAGGCTTCACTTCTGATAGCTTCCTAAGGATCGAAAACAAGGCACCGGTCACTACCCCTCCCGGTTTCTCTCGCATCGTGAGAGCGAAGCTATTCGTGTCTAAATTACCCGTCGCAGCGCTCGAAATCGTCCAAGTACGAATAAAGTCGTCATTTACTAGGCTCGGCCTCGCAGCGGACATGTGTCGATACTCGCGCGATCCTAGGAGGGCACTAAAGTCCAGAATTACGGCTTGTCCGGGCTCAGCATGGATCGAAGCAGACGATTCCCACTCGAACGTAGCGATGGTCGGATTGTGGACGGTGATACGGGTCAATAACGCCTTGGGCTGTTGTTCGAGTGAGAACATGGTCAATTGCGTATCCTCTTCTGCTAATAGTTTGATCGGGGGGGTGTATGGGCTTGGTTGGATCTCGAACGTGCTGTCCTGGCGTGCTGGGAAGGCGTTGGTGACGAAGGTGTACCCCGTAACGAAAATTTCAGTCAGTCGGTCCTGCATTGGCATAATCGCCTGGGCTTCGGGCCCATACAAGTTCCTTGCATTCCCGGTAAGATATAGGATATCGCCCGTTTTGAAAGAGATGAACGTGAGGGAAGCCAGTGGGGTGGCTTCGACGTTTCCCAGGGAGGTCATTATACGGTTACCTAAGTTTGTTTTTTTAGTCTCTTAACGTTCTATAATCTGCTGAGGTGGAGAAAATACGAACCAGAAAAGTCGGGAAGAACGACTGTGCGACCATCTGATGGCTTCACGCGGATGAATCCTGGTCGACCACCACGGTGATTCATACCAAGATGGGAAGGATGGAGCTGGGCTTCCTCGGCGGCAGCGTATGTCGTTCCTAACCATACCGTGTCGGATTCTAGAATGAAGGCGATAGCGTCACTGGACAGTCGTTCTCCCACTCCAAGGTGAAGTTTGTTCTCGATCACGACGGGAGAGGTGGCAGGATGTGGTGTCAATTCGCGTAACGTGATGTATTTCGGGCAATTCCTGCAAGCCGCATCAGTGTCAAGAAAAATCGAGAATAATTAAAGGCGTACCCTATAGCCTCGTTTACCACCAGCTCAAAGTTCACAACGTCCTCGTTCTTCTCCAGCCTCGTAATATTCCCTGCAAATTTGTTCCTCCTTCGCGTGGAAACTTCAACGCCAATCCCAGCGATAAGTGCTGAATCTTTCTCGCGGTCGTTGGTTTTCACATTTTGAAGGAACGGTTCGCCATCCCATAGCTTAGCTTCTATTGATAGTGTGTTGTACCGCGGATGATGTATGAAACCACGCCGGCCATCCTTTCCCGCCAGTATCGATCCCCAAGGGCGACTTTCGTCGTCTAGAACACAGACAGGAAGGAATGGGAGTCGTTCAGTGTAAAACGTCGATTGCTGTTCAGGCAATTCTCCGGATATGGAGTTGAATGTACGGGCGAGCGAGGGGATCTGGTCGAACCCTAGTTTGTGACGCACGATGCGTTCCCCAGGATGCCATCCAGTGAGATTACTCATTTTTTGAGGTGAGTTCGTCGGCTGTGAGGTGTGCGTATTTGTAGGTTTTGCGTCTGGTGACGTATGTTTTCTAATGATTAGTAATGTCATTCAATAATAGAGACGATCAGCTGATTACCTTACGAATGAGGTCCCTCCACACCTGGGGGCAATCACTGGCTAGCGTTGACTGGCCGGGTATCAACGGGCATTGAAGATGTTCATGACTGTGGTCTGAAGCAACCATTGGTTAATAACATGAATGAGAAAGAAACTCGAAAACTTTACAAAGATACCCTCCCCGTATTTCAACCACCTAGTTGCCACCTAGTCGAAGGTCACGCTAACCATCGCCTTGTGTTTGGAATCCCCAGTTACCTGGTTTCGCTCTTTTGTTGCAAATATATCCACACTTTTAAATAATAAATAATCACTGACATACCTTTATACTGCTGTTTGTGGCTCTACATAAGAACGCTCAGAGGTCAGGGAAAGATGGAGGAGAGGGTTGAACCAAGCAGGAACGAATGATTGATGGAATGTTGGCGGTATTTCTCCGCCGGGATATTCCGATCTTGCTTTGGCTCCTCCCGGAACCCCTCCAAGTTGCCTCTTCTGCGTAATCTCATCAATGATGGAGTGCGCCCTCCTCTCCGTTTTCCCGCTGTTCGAATGCTCAATTATGCCCGTTCGTTAGCGCTTAGCGCTTAGCTCTTGGCTTCCATCTCGATGACACGTAACAAACTTCGGAAGCGCACACACGTTTCGATATTTGCCAATATTCGTTCTTTCCCAGACTTAGGCAGAGCCACATTTTACCATACCCCCCCATGCGCCTCAAATTCTGATAAAGGTATGCCGAATTTACCTGCGTCGTCGATAGTTCAAACAACCTTTGCCCAGGTTGGATACTTTGCATCTTCCAACGCCTTGTTATCGATGTCGGTCTTCGCCACTGCCAGTCTATTTCCATCGTTCAAATTTATTGACACCAACCATTCATCGATGCATCCCCACGCGCTCAGAGTCACACGGTATCGGTATTTAGCCCACCTCGAGGCACCGCGAACTTCGGAAAGCATTCGTTCTTACTGGGCCGGGCCTAGGCTATGTATCTGTCTCCAAGCTTCGAACTCGGTGACAAACATCGGTCATCCTCTCTCTCTCCGCAATGTCAGCAATGCTTCGTTATTCCAAGATACTGGTCGATGCCCTGCCGCATGTCTCTCGAGGTTCTCGACCGGTGGTCTTTTCGTTTTTGTGCGCTGCACGACGGTACTCCTCAGCTGGAATCCGTGAGGATTCACACGAAACGAATTCGAAGAACCAGAGTAATCATGAGAGAGCCAATTTGAGAACATTTGGGGCAGGAAAGGCGGCTTTATTGGTTGGAGCGTCCATTGGAAGCGGCGTACTGGGATACATTTTTGCGCAGAACCAACAGATCCACGAAGCTCATGATACAACAGCCAACGCCGTCCCCGACTTTCCCACCTTTGGCTCCCCTCTTGAATTTCAAAAAGCAATTTTAGAACTGAAAGCCACATTCGCCGACGAAAGTGCAGTTTCCACGCATCCCGATGACCTTCATGTACACGGCTCCTCAAAAAACGATTATTATCCCAGTGCGTTCCATTATACTCCTCGATCTAACTAATCCTTGACCGAAACAAAAAAAAAACAGGCGCACCGCACAGCGTCGTAGTCTACCCCGAATCAACCGCCGACGTCGTCAAAATCGTCAAAATCGCCACTAAATACCGGATGCCAATTACTCCTTATTCGGGTGCTACTAGTTTAGAGGGGCACTTTCGAGGGGTACGCCCGCATTTCCCAGAATTTGGCTCTGGTTGAGTAAGGAGTGTAGCACGCCGTTGGTGGGATTTGCGTTGATATGAACCGGATGGATCGGATATTGGAGATACATGGTGCGTGGTACCGCCCACCCTTTCGTGCTTAGGGTTATTTAAACCTGGAATTGAGATCTCCAGAAGCGGATTCGGATCTGGTGTGCCAGTCTGCTGCGCGATGGGTAGATATTAACGATACGCTGGAACAAAAAGGTACCGTTTTACATTTTCTCGTACATTTTTCTAAGTCTTGACATTCCATTTAGGTATCAAGTTATTCTTTCCTGTAGGTGACGTTCTGCTGGACCTTTAACGAATTTTCTACATCTAATACCCCCCCTCAGATTGACCCAGGCCGAGGAGCGACGATCGGTGGGATGTTAAGCACGGGGTGTTCGGGCAGTCCGTCTTCCGTCTTCCCTCCTTCCCTTCTACAGTACTCAAGTTGCCTATGTAGCGAACGCTGTTCGATACGGAACTGCGAAAGGCGAATGGTTCCTGAACGCGGTCAGTTGAAACTAGTAACCTCCTCCGAGTCCCAGTTCCTGACCCAAGCCCATCCTTCACCTCATAGACTGTCGTTCTTCCTTCAGGAGAGGTCATCAAAACCAGGCGCAGATCACGCAAATCCGCCGCCGGATTCGACTTGACGAAGCTGTTCATCGGGGCGGAAGGGACGTTGGGGATCGTGACCGAAGGTAAGCGCTAGCACTACAGATACTTTGCTTGCCCTAAAAAGAAATCGGTTTTTTTTTCAGTTACAATCCGGCTAGCTCCCGTTCTGCCTATCAATGTCGCCGTTGTCCATTTTCCTGATGTACGTTCGGCGACGGCTGCCTCGATCGAGGTGATAAACCGCGGAGCTGGTATTCGTGAGTTTTTTCTTCTTCTCTGTCTTTCTTCCAATTTTCCGCAAGATTAACAACGTCCTTTTATTGGTCCCAGAATGCATAGAACTCCTTGATGCACTCTCAATGAAAGCCATCAATAACTATGGGATGGCCACACGCAAATGGCTAGAAAAGGACAGCCTATTCTTTAAATTCCAAGGACCATCCGACGCCTCACTCAAAGAAACAGCAACCACCGTCCGAGAGATCGTAGAGAAACACGGCGGCTCCGGGTTCGCGTTGGCACGAAACGAGAAAGAGGCGCGTGAGTTATGGATGGATCGGAAGAATCTGTTTCATTCAAAGTTGGCGTTCTTCAAGGGAAGCCGGGCGGTAACTACGGATGTTTGGTGTGTAATTTTGGTCCAGATCTTCATACCGCTTTGCAGACCCGCGAAGCTGACCATTGTTATTGTGTACATGTAGCGTTCCGGTGTCCAAACTCCCTGACCTCATCCACGAAACCAAAAAAGACCTCGAGGAGGTGGGATTGGTTTCGACGGTTATAGGACATGTCGGAGACGGGAATTTCCACGCCATGCTGCTATTTACCACCGACGAGGAACTGGAAATTGCACAGAACGCTGCGCATCGCCTCGCGTATCGCGCGATTGCCATGGATGGGACATGTCTGTTCACATTTCTTTCTATATTCTCCCTGACTCTCTGAATTGGGGCCTAACGTGAGGTTTCGATTTCAGGTACGGGAGAACACGGTGTAGGGATAGCAAAGAAGAAGTATCTTAATGAGGAACTCGGGGAGGGTACAGTCAACCTGATGAAATTGGTGAAACGCGCGATCGACCCGCTTGGGCTGTTTAATCCTGGAAAGGTGGGCATCTGTCTTTCTCTTCCTCTCTCACTGTCGACGCTTAGTTGCATCTTATTTCGTTTGAGCTGTATCCTGACCCACCTTCGAGGACGAAAAATACGAAAGATGTTACTTTATAACGTTTGGTGCTGAAGGATAGTGGGAGAAAGACATGGAACTAGGAGTGCAGTTTTGGCCCTGTATTTGAGACTGTTTCGAGATAAAGGCGGTTTTATACTCCCAGAATAGTTCATCCACTTGTCATTCGGAGAACCAAGAAATGGACACTGTCATTGTAGCCGCGTCCACAATATTGAGCTTATTATTTGTCACTGAAGCACCTACCGTATTCTGTTGAATAGTATCTAACAATATAAACTTGCAATTAGGGCTCCTATTGCACAGGGAATATTATTATGAGTATGTTTTATGTAAACCATCAGGATACTGAATACTTGGCTGGGGGAATACTAAGGAGCGCGGATGTTAGGAGTAGCTTACCTCATCGCCTGATCCGTATATATACTGTCGGTATCGTCATGCACCGCACCTTGCACCTGGTCTATACACTCATTCTATTCGTCTTTCCCTCCTGTCTCTTCATTCTAGACCTCCCTTGAGTCCTCTCCTGATAGCGGATCCTCTACGTTGGTAAATCCCGCCTTTCATCTTTGTCTCGTCACATTATCACAATCGGGATTCGAATCGGCAAGACCAATTGAGGAATACCCAGCCACTTTCCGCTATTTTCATATCGCTAATCTCTCCTCTATTTTAGTACAAGGAATCTCTCTCACGATCTCTTCTCGTACTTTAAAAGCCCATGTATTTTCTCGGACGAGTTCCCCCTTCGACTCATCAATACAGTTACATGTAAATCTAAACTTTACCGGCTTCTTCGCACCCCAGGACGAACAGAATCCGTTCCCCTTTTCGAACTCGGGAGATGTTACTGTCTTTCAGTAGGCTTGCGGGGTAAGGTGGTCACCGCTGCGGTTCCAATATCCGTGGCGCTGAGGGAACGGCAGAAGCTAGACGTAGGATGGGTTGCTGACTTGGTGTCAAACTGGAACTCGACGAGGTGCCAGTAGAACTCCTAGATGGCTCTCCTTGATCCGGTACCACCACCATCTCACTTTATTCCCACGCACTCGAGGCAAAGGAAAGAGCGACTCAGGTGTAAGACGGCGTCGATTAGAGTAATATATCTTCACTAAAAAACCCAAACCACACAAACCTTAACCTATTCACACCCTTAACCAACATACAACGGAACGGACCCCAAGACGAACTTCGGGAAATGGCGGACACGGCCGGCACGAGAACTTTGCGAAAGAACAAAGACGACATAGTAAAGGAATCCCAATCGACTATCAAAGACCCGGACTCAGCCAAGAAATGGCTCATCGAGAACGACATTTTAATCAAAGGCGAAGAGTACACCATGTCCATGATGACGGCAGCACTCTTCCAACTATGCTCAGGGAAATTTCCGCAACCAAAGGAGATGATCAACGGGATGAGAGCGATAGCGACCTGCATGGAAGAAATCATTCAAACGCGCCACACGACTGACACGCTAGACACGATCAAAGAACAGGTAGAAGACATAGTTAAGGAGGCAAAGGACGCGATAGAAGGACTAGTAGGAGGGGTCAAGACGGCGATGAAAGAAACGGAAGAACGGCTGAAGAAGCAGGGGGAAGGAAGAGGAAAGGAGGATGTAGAGAAGATAATCGAAAAAGCAGTTCAATCCGCAACGAAACCATCCTATGCTCAAATTTTAGGCAACGGAAGCGACCCCCGCACAGCATCCAAAGATCTCCAAATCAAAAACGACACAAAGGCCCGTACCCAACTGCAACAAAGACAAATCATCCTCGACGGCGACGAGGCGACAAAGGAGCAAGCAGGTAAACTCACCCCGAAAGAACTAATCCTGAAAGCCAACCTGGCACTCGAAAAACTCGACGGCGACATGGCAGATGTTCTACACGAAGACAACAACGAGCGACCAGACGATGCGAAATTCGTGGCGGCTCGCATCCTCAAGAACGGCGGTATACTCTTCGAGATGGAGTCCGAAAATGGAGCAGAATGGCTGAAGAACACCGAAATCACAAAGAACTTCGAGAAATGTTTCCCAGGAAACGTGTCGATTAAAGGAAAAACATATCAGGTGGTAGTACAATTTCTGCCCGTCAGACTTAAAAACCGCCTTGAAGAACTTATTACAGCAATCGAGAAGGAAAACAACCTATCCGAAGGATCAATAGTCAACGCAAAGTGGCTCAGAAACCCCGACAACTGGGGGGCATCCCAAACTAAAGCACACGCCGTACTGTCCGTCAAATTCAGAAGAGAGGCTAATGATATTATCAATAATGGCGCGCTAATCGACGGCTCGCGACATGACGCCAGGAAGCTCGAAGAAGACCCCAGGAGGTGTTATAAATGCCAAATAATCGGCGCAGGCCACTCAGCAGCAACATGCAAGTCAGGAGACGTCTGCTCGAACTGCGCAAGAGACCACCTAACAGGAGAATGCAGAGCAACGCGAGCCGAATACAGATGCGCCACATGCAAGAAAGACGGAAGAAAAGACGACCACGCGGCCTGGGACAGACAATGCCCGGCCTTCATCGAGGAGAAAGCAAGACTAAGAGACAGGAAGCCAGAAAATCACTACAGGTTCTTCCCAACCGAACACGAAGACTGGACCTGGGTAAGACATGATGATAGCCTCGCTAACGGATACACCGACAGATGGATGGGAAACGACGCAAGAAGAGGGCCCAACCAACCCAGAGATGAGAGGCGGGACGATGGCTGGGGAAGGCCACTAGGACACGGCACACAGAGAGCTACTACCGACACCTGGACGCCCAGAACGGTCGACAGTTGGGTACCTGGCGACAGGCACCGTACCGACAACCAGAGGAGAAAATCGACTGAACGAGAAAGAAGCCGGGAACAGAATGTGAGAACCCAGGACGAACAGCGACATGGCAATAGAAGTCGATCGAGAGGAAGAACCACGCAGCAGCAATCCCAGAAGGACAATGACCCAAAACAGCGCAGTCTAATCAACTGGATGCCAATCAATAACACGTCGAGAGAGAGGAGCAGGAGGGGCAATTCGACAACGAGAGGAAGACAAACCGAGACCGAGTCCCGCCCCACTCATTCGAACCGTAAATGACTGACGCAGCTCACAGGAACATCAAGATCTGGCAGCAAAACACCAGGAAATCCCTCGATGCTCAACTAATGACCTTACACTCAGCACGAAACAACTACGACATTATATGCATACAAGAGCCTCACTTCGATCATCTCAACGCAACACGGGCAACACCAGTATGGCGACTCGTCATGCCCACCGGCTGGAACAGAAACGACCCACCTGAGAAGACGCCAAGGGCAATCATCCTAGTTCATGAAAGACTATCAACGAACAGCTGGACGCAAATCGAACTCGATACGCAAGACGCAGTCGGAATCAAACTAATTGGAGATGGAGGCGAGATAAGCCTATATAATATTTATAACGACTGCACCCATTCGCACACGCTAATCAAGCTACAGGAACATCTAGATGCCAGAGAACGAGACGCCCCCAACCCTGACCAAATTGAAGGGGTCATCGGCGACATATGGCTCGGAGATTTCAACAGACACCACCCCCTGTGGGAGGATGAGGAGAATGATCGCTTATTCACAAACCAGAATCTCAATGAAGCTGGGTTACTAATAGAACTACTTGCAGATCACGACATGCAAATGACGCTACCTCAAGGCATACCGACAATACGGAACTCAGCTGGGAATTTAACCAGGCCCGATAATGTCTTTGCATCTAGCCTACTTACCGAATGGGTGATCAAGTGCGAAACAAGACCCGATGATCAACCCCCGACAGCCGATCACTTCCCAATCGTAACCCAGATAGACTTTCCGGTAAAGACGAACCCGACAGAAACTGCAAGAAACTTCAGGGCAACAGACTGGGACGAACTCCGAGAGGCACTAGATGAGGAGCTGATAGACCTAGATCCACCGAAGGAACTTAACAGTAAGGAGGAACTGATCAACGCTCTAGACAAACTCGAGGCCGCAATCAAGAGAGTCATCGAAAAGGTAGTCCCTAGGAAGAAACCATCGCCCTACGCAAAACGGTGGTGGACCAAAGAGCTCGATACAGCAAGAAAAAAGGTAAGGAGGATTAGTCGAAGGGCACGATACTACAAGCAATTCCCGCTGCACTCCGCACACATCGAATGGAAGAAGGCAAGAAACGAATTGACCAAGCTACTGCGCAAGACCAAGAAAGATCACTTCAACGACTGGATCGAAAACGTCAATCCAAAGAACATCTGGGATGCGCACAGATTCGCTTCAGCCCCGGTTTCCGACGGAGCGAAAACCAGGATACCGACCCTCAAAAAGACGGATGCAGACGGACGCACAATCGAGATTCAAGATAATGAAGGAAAGAGCAAACTCTTGCACAAAGCTTTCTTCTACGAACCGCCAGAGGACCCAGGAATCGACCCCAACTACCAATATCCAGAACCTGCCTTCAAGTTCGAAAGAATAACGGATGATGAAGTAAGGAGGGCGATCAAAAAGCTAAGCCCTTACAAGGCCCCGGGCCCTAATGAGATTTCGAACTCAATCCTCACTCATTGTGTAAACGAGCTAACACCATTCTTAGGTCCAATATACAGAGCTGTTTTCGAACACAAACATTACCCTGTCAAATGGAAACGATATACAACCGCAGTCCTACGAAAAGGAGGAAGGACAGACTACACCGTACCAGGTTCATACAGGCCGATCGCTTTACTCGACACGATTGCGAAAGTAATGGCCTCGATTGTCAAGGACAAAATACAGTATCACACTGAGAAGCTCCAGCTCCTACCTCAGATGCAATTCGGAGGTCGCCCAGGTTGTACTACCACAGATTCCCTTCACACGCTGACCAGTTTTATCAAGGATGCATGGAGACGAAAGCAGGGAGCGCTAATACTTTTCCTAGACGTAAAAGGCGCCTTCCC
>Ga0307517_10010902_pt1 | contig 12662 bp, 10 predicted proteins | sample 23_EM_MG_FD_194515 | JGI IMG/M metagenome (GOLD analysis project Ga0307517, IMG submission 194515) | Populus trichocarpa ectomycorrhiza microbial communities from riparian zone in the Pacific Northwest, United States - 23_EM | ecosystem: Host-associated > Plants > Roots > Unclassified | place...
TGGAGCTCACCGAGACAATGGATCCTGTCACGTCTCTTTTCCGTTGGGTGCCATACCCGACCACGACCACCTGTTCGAGGCTGTTGTTCGTAGCCGTCAATTGGATGGTCAACGTCTCCCTGTTCCCCACGGCTATTTCCTGCGATCCGAAGCCGGTGCTGCTGATGACGAGCGTAGAAGAAGGCGGTACGGCTAAGCTAAAGGTCCCGCCCGCATCGGTAGCGGTACCCCTTGTGGTACCCTTGATGATCACCGTAGCGCCCGTAAGGGGCTCGCCTTTATCGTTGACCACTTTACCGGTGATCTTTCTTTCCTGGGCTTGTAGCGGCATCTGCATCAATAGCAACAGAGAAAGCCATATATAATATACAGTTGCCGGAGAAATTCTTTTCATATTCGTTGTTTTGGTATTGAGATATTTAGTAGACGGGATTTGTAGCTGTGGAAAAAAGCGCTAGGAGGTATTCCAGCCGTAGCTATCAATGCTGGATATGCACGAATCGCAATAATGGAAGGAGGTTGGTTGCATAGATTCAATCGTTATTTTTTGTTATGGCAAGTATGCAGTTGCTGATATCCCGTTACTAAAGTAAACAATATTTTGAATAAATGTAACCGATTACATTTTTTTTAATAAAAATTATTTACTTTAGCTTTATCGCAGGCATGTAAACGATTGTATGACCAACCCAAAAGAAATTACTATATACGACCTGGCCCGCAAGCTGAATATTTCCATAGCCACGGTAAGCCGTGCCTTAAAGGACGATCCGGTCGTCAGCAAGAAAACAAAGAAGAAGATCGCGGAGCTGGCCGAAGAAATGGGCTACCGTTCCAATAACTTTGCCCGCAACCTCCGGACGCAGCGCACCAATACCATCGGCGTCATCGTTCCCCGCCTGAACAGCTATTTCATGTCCACGGTCATCGCCGGCATGGAGAGCATCGCCAACAGCGAGGGGTACAACCTGATCATCAGCCAGTCCTCCGAATCGGCCGGGAAGGAAGTAGCCAACGCAAAGACCATGTTCAACAACCGGGTGGACGGTCTGCTCGTCTCCCTGGCCTACGATACGGATACCCTGGCGCACTTCGAAGCCTTCGTCAAAAAGAATATTCCCCTGATCTTTTTCGATCGCGTGGCCGAACACGACGATTATACGTGTATACTTATTAATAATAAGAAGGCAGCCTACGAAGCGACCACGCACCTGATCGCCGGCGGACGCAAGCGCATCGTCTATATTACTGCTACGCCGAAAAGGAATGTCTATGTCGACCGACTCCAGGGATATAAGGAAGCCCTGGCCGACCAGCGTATAAAATTCCGGGAAGACTATGTACTCATCAGCAACCTGAGCCAGGAAGCGGGCGCAGAGGCAGCTGCCCTGATCCGGGAAATGAATCCCCTCCCGGACGCCGTATTTGTCGCCAACGACAATTGCGCGGTAGGCTGTATGGCTGCCCTGAAAAAGACCGGCATCCGGATACCGGAGGACATCGCTTTCGCCGGCTTCAATAATGACCCCGTCTGCACGGTGGTCGAGCCCAACCTCACCACGATCAATTACCCGGGATACGAAATGGGCCAGGTAGCCTGCCGCAACCTGATCAATCATCTGAACGGAGGCTCCCGGATCAATTCTACCAATACGATCATCCTGCGTTCCGAGCTCGTCATCCGCGAATCGTCGGCCGGCAAGAAATCACCGCGCCCATGAAGAATGCTCTACCCATCCTCTTCCTGATAGTATGTATTGGCAGTTCCCGGGCGGAGGACGGCTACCGGTTATGGCTACGCTATGATAAGATCGGCAACAGCCGTCTGCTGCAACAATATCGCAATAGCATTTCCTCCATCCGGGTCGATACCCCCGGCGCCGTCCTGGTCGCTGCCAGGGAAGAATTGCTGAACGGCTTACAGGGACTCCTGGGAATGTCCCTTCCCGGGATGCAGGGCAGGGCTCTCTCCGGCACAGGGGAAGGATCTGCGATACGGGAAGGTTGCGTTCTGGCCGGCACCTCTGCCTCCTCCCCCGCCATCCGGTCATTGCATCTGGAACAAGAGCTGGCCAGGGCAGGACAGGAGGGATTTATCATCCTGTCCGTCACCAGGGAAGGCCGGCACGCTATTGCCATCGCCGCCAATACGGAAGCGGGCGTATTATATGGCGTATTCCATTTTTTGCGCCTCCTGCAGACAGGACGGGATATCCGTCAACTCTCTATCCATGAAGTCCCCGCCCTTCACTATCGTATGCTCGACCACTGGGACAACCTGAACAGGATCGTCGAAAGAGGTTATGCCGGTCTGTCCATCTTCAACTGGCATACCTTACCACTATATATTGACAAACGCTACCGGGATTATGCACGCGCCAACGCCTCCATAGGGATCAACGGCGCCGTCATCAACAACGTCAATGCCAATGCGCTTGTGCTCACGAAAGAGTACCTGCTGAAGGCTGCCGCCCTGGCCAACCTGTTCCGCACTTACGGCATCCGTGTATACCTGTCCGTAAAGTTCAGCGCCCCGATCGAGATTGGCGGGCTTAAAACGGCCGATCCCTTGGATCCGGGGGTACAGGCATGGTGGCAACAAAAGGCAAACGAGATCTACACCTATATCCCCGATTTTGGCGGTTTCCTGGTGAAGGCCAGTTCGGAGGGGCAACCGGGCCCGCAGAACTATGGCCGCTCCCATGCCGACGGAGCTAATTTACTGGCCGACGCGCTGGCTCCCCACGGAGGCATCGTCGTCTGGCGGGCCTTCGTATACAGCAATGAGGTCCCGGAAGACCGGGCTAAACAAGCCTATAATGAATTCAAGCCCCTCGACGGAAAATTCCGGAGCAACGTACTCGTGCAGGTGAAGAACGGCCCTATCGACTTCCAGCCGAGAGAGCCCTTCCACCCTCTCTTCGGCGCCCTGCCAGGCACACCCCTGATGATGGAATTCCAGCTGACCCAGGAATACCTGGGCTTTGCCACGCACCTCGTCTACCTGGCGCCCCTGTTCAAGGAATGCCTTGATGCAGATACCTGGAGAAAAGGTAAAGGGACGCCGGTCTCTTCGACCATCTCCGGCATGGCTGCAGTAGCCAATATCGGCAACGAACGCAACTGGTGCGGGCACCCCTTTGCACAGGCTAACTGGTATGCACTGGGCCGCCTGGCATGGGACCCCGGACTATCCTCCGCACAGATCGCCGATGAATGGATCAGGCAGACCTTCACCAACGAGGGGGCCATCGTGGACACCGTAAAAAAAATGATGCTGGCCTCCCGGGAGATCACCGTCGATTACATGACGCCATTGGGATTGCACCATATCATGGGTTACAACCACCATTATGGCCCCGCCCCCTGGTTCAACCAGGCATCCCGGCCGGACTGGAACTGCACCTATTACCATAAGGCGGACAGCACGGGTATCGGGTTCGACCGATCGTCCACCGGCAGCAATGCATTGGAACAATATGCGCCCGAGGTAAGAAAAGAGTTCGAGTCCGTCAGGGACTGCCCCGATCGCTGGCTGCTATGGTTCCACCATGTCCCCTGGGACCATCGTATGCAATCCGGCAGGACGCTATGGAATGAGCTATGCTATAAATACTATGCGGGCGTGGACTCCGTACGCTGGATGCAAAAAGCCTGGAATAGCTGCAAGGGTAAGATCGACGCTGAAAGATGGGACCAGGTAAGGATGCTGCTCGCCATACAGGAGCGCGAGGCCGTCTGGTGGAGGAATGCCTGCCTGCTCTATTTTCAATCATTTTCCGGGATGCCGCTGCCTGCCGGCAGCGAACGTCCCGATCACGACCTGGGACATTACGAAGCTTTGAGATTCCCCATCGCGGCGGAAAATAAATAACAACTTATTTTATGAACACTTTACAACACGAAAGAGTAGCGCTTATTACAGGAGGGGCATCGGGCATCGGGCTGGCTATAGCGGAGGAATTCGTACGCAAAAATATCCTCACCGTTATTGTGGGTCGCGACCAGGATAAACTGGACGCCGCCTGTAAAAAGCTCGGTGCATTGTGCCACACTGTCTCCCAGGACCTGAATGAACTAAGTTCCATCCCCGCCATGGTGCAAGGGATCGTCGCGCAATACGGCCGTATCGATATCCTGGTGAATAATGCCGGTATCAATATGAAAAAGGATTTCACCGAAGTCACCGACGAAGACTTCCACAGCATCCTCCATACCAATGTCATGGCCATGTTCAGCCTGTCACGGGAAGTGGTGAAAGGGATGATGGCAAGAGGCAATGGCGTCCTGATCAATATCAGCTCGATGGCTTCGCAATATGGCATCCCCAAGGTCATCGCCTATACGGCGTCCAAATCCGCCATCGAAGGCATGACAAAGGCCATGGCAGTGGAGTTGTCCCCGCAGGGCATCCGCGTCAATTGCATCGCCCCGGGATTCATCGCTACCGATATGTCGGAGAAAGCACTTAATGGCGATGCGGAACGCAAACAGAAAGTATTGTCCCGTACGCCACTTGGAAAACTGGGGCAGCCGGCGGACATTGGCGAAGCGGCCCTCTTCCTCGCCTCGGAACAGGCAAAATATATCACCGGCATCATATTACCCGTAGATGGTGGAAACGCCATCGGGTTTTAAAGCCGGCATACTATATACGCCCGCCAGGTGGTCCTATCAGCTAAAAAAGGAGATTTTTGTAGATACAATTGGTCAAACATTTAAGTGTTAACCCTAGAAGTTAGGATTTCATTGGAACCCTTGCTACTTTTAGCTGGAAATCCTATGCTATGACCAGACCCCCCCTAATCCTGTTCGTATGCTTTATAGCATGCGCCCCCTTCCGTCTTACCGCCCAAAGTCCGGGCGGCGTCAGCGCCAATCTTACCTTATGGGTAAAAGCGGATAGCGCTTACCCCATCACCGGCGGCACGCTGACCAAATGGACGGACCTGAAAGGCACCAATACTTTCACAAAAGTCGGTACGGCAGCCACCATCAACCTGAATACGATCAACTTCCATCCCGTCGTCCACTGGACGGGTGCGGGAACGCTAAAAGGCAGCACCTCGATCATTTGGTCGGAGTGCACGGCGGTAGCGACCTGGGATGGCAGTCCGAATTCAGAAAGGGGCACCGTGGTATCGCCCCTGACCAGCGGAACGGCCCCCGGCGATGCATCCCGGTATTATTTCCGGTCGGGTACCGAGGGCAGCACCGGCTATGTTTATGCCGGGATGGGCGCCGATTCCATCGGGTTCGAATACATCGACGCTCCGCCGGAAGACCAGGCTAATATCTACACGGCCAGCGGATTCAACGACGTCTTCAATAAGAACGGGTTGAACGCAAAGGTCGGAAGTCTTTATGGCGGATTCACCAAAAGGGGTACTTCCATGAATGGGACTCCCCAGATCGGCGACCGGTCCACCAGTGACTCGAAGATGAAAGGCGACATCGCCGAGATCGTCGTCTACAAGACCAATAACGCCACGAACAGGAATAAAGTAGAATCCTACCTGGCGCTTAAATATGGGATCACCCTGGGCACCACCGCCTCATCCATCAGCTATACCTCTTCTGCCGGTACGGTCTTCTGGACTGGCAACGCGACCTACCAGCGGAATGTGTTCGGCATCGGCACCGACAACGCTTCCGGGCTTACCCAAACAAAATCCAATAGCATGACCACGGGCAGCGGCAATGGCGCCGGACAGAGCGGCGCAGGCAACCTGGTCCTGACGTCCAATGCCCTTTCCAATCAGCAGTTCCTTATGATCGGCAATGATGCGGGTTCCCTGGCCGAAACGACGATCAATGGCGCCATGGGACCTTCTAACGCCATAGGTTCGAAAAGAGTGGGCAGGAACTGGAAGGTGCAGAATACCGGCGCCGTCGGGGCCGTTAAATTGACCTTCGAGAAGACCGGCCTTTCCCTGACAGGCAATAATACCGCCAGCAATTACTGGCTCGTGATCGATAATGACGGGGACGGGAATTACACGACCGGTACCCAATCCGATATCATGGCGTCCTCCGTCGCGGCCAATATCATCACTTTCAATTCAGTGACCCTGAACAATAACGTCGTCTTCACCCTGATCACTAAACCTTCTACGGTAAGTACCCTGCCCGTCGTCTGGGAAGATTTCAAGGCCTCGGCGCGGCAGAACACCGTGACCCTGCAATGGACGACGTCCAACGAAGACGATGTCGATCGTTTCGTGATCGAACGCTCCGTCGATGCCATCGCCTTCACACAGACCGGCAGCGTAATGGCCGATAATGGCAGCGGCCTTCATCCATACGAAAGCAGGGTGGAAGAGCCTCTCAGCGGTGACTATTATTATCGTATACGGGCGATAGACAGGGATGGCGCTCCTCATTTCAGCGGGATCCGATCCGTTCGGATCGAAGCGCCGATCGTGATGCAGATCCGTTCCAACCCCGTACAGGGGCAACGGCTGGAGCTCGATATCAACCTTCCGAAAAAAGATAAGGTGATGATCTGGTTGGCGGACCGCCAGGGTAATCCCATCCTGCACCAGGAGCGGTCCCTCCAGCAAGGAGATAATTTCGTAACGATCGACCTGAGCGCAGCGCCGGCCGGCTTGTATTTCGTGCAGATGAGGGCAGGAAGCCAGGCCAGTGCACTGAGCTTCCTGAAATATTAAAAGGGCTGTCTCTTATGGTCGCTGCTTCCAATAGAACAGCCAATCGATCATCCGGCTGCTATACCCGTATTCATTGTCGAACCACGCGATCAGTTTGAGCTGGTTGCCCACCACGGAGGTCAGGGTGCCATCCACCACGCAGGAATGCGTATTCCCTTTAATGTCCAGGGACACGAGCGCTTCTTCGTTATATTCCAGGATACCTTTGTATTCATGCTGCGCCGAGGTCCTGAACAGGGAATTGATCTCCGCGGCGCTGGTCCTGGTCTTTAACTGCACTGTAAAATCGGCGAGCGCGCCATTGGCTACGGGAACCCTGGTCGATACGGCAGCGATCCGGTGCTGAAGGACGGGCATCAGCCTTTCCAGGGAAGCAGCCAGGTCGATCTCTACGGGGATGATGGATTCTGCGGCCGCCCTGCCGCGACGGAATTGCTGATGCGGCATATCCACCAATCCCTGGCGGGAAGTATAAGAATGCAGGATATTCAGCTGGGCCGATTCGATACCGATCGAATTCAGCAGGTAGAGGATATGCGTGGCGCAATTGGTCATGCATCCCCCCGGAGAAATGATCGTGCTGTCCGCCGTCAGCGCATGCTGGTTGAATCCGTAGATGAGCAGGGGGATATCCGTCGAGCCGGTAGTGGAAAGTAATACTTTTTTCGCCCCTGCCGACAGATGTATTCCCGCACCCGCTTTATTGGTGAATTTACCGGAACATTCCAGCACGATATCCACGCCCAGTTCCTTCCAGGGAAGCAGGGACGGGTCGGCTTGCCGGAGAGCGGCGAACTCCTTGCCTTCTACCTGCATGCGGCTGTCCCGGTAGGAAAAAGTTCCGGGATAAGTGCCGTACACCGAATCATACCGGAGCAGGTAGGCCAGGTTCTCCGGATCCATAATATCATTGACGGCCACCAGCTCCACCCCTTCCAGGGACAGCAATCGCCTGCATAAAAGCCGGCCGATCCTGCCCATTCCATTGATCGCTATACGCATAGGTAAATACAATTAGAGCGCAAATATCGATAAGAGAAATGAATGACTATACATATAAATTATATATATTTGTATATTACCCGGCAAGCCTGTATCCTTATACTATTATATCCAATGCCCTACACCCCCCATACGATCCCCCCGTCTCTGGATAAGGTTCTCGTTATTGATGAGATGCCGCTGGTATCTCTCGCCTTCCAGGAAGTTTTCCGAACGATCAATACAGCCGCCACCGTAGCGTATACGGAAAGTATCTTTACGGCTTTGTCCGCCAGAGAGTATGCGGATATGGATTTCGGACTGGTCATCGCCGGCTCCCTGCCCGATCATTATTCGCAGGACCTGGCCTTGTCCGTCGCAGAGATCCGGCAACGGTTCGCCAAGGCGCGGGTCATGATCTATGCTATCCAATACGATCCGCAGATCATTGAAAATATGGAAGCCGCCGGCATTTCCGCCTACGTGCATAAGTATGAGCCATTGGATGAGATCCGGAAAACCTATACGCGCCTCTCCGCGGGGCAATCCCATGTCTCGGAGATCTTCCGCACCCTGTATCATGAATATGGCCTGCACCGGGAACAATTACAGTCCATGCAGCCCGGCCGTATGGTGCCCGTCAGCGAATTGCAGCAACGCATCCTCTCGCTTATCTGTGAAGGCAGGACGGCTCAGGAAGCGGCCGATGCCCTGTCGATACCCTGCCAGGAGGTGATGAAGGAATTGAACGCCTTCCATAATGCCATGAGGCAGTAACCTTCCCGCAGCCTTTCCATCAGGCGCGCTTTTTCAAACGCAGGAAGGGCAGCTCAAAGAAATAATAGCTCAAAAGAGCAACGATATAATTCATAACGAAGACGATCACGAAATTACGGAGACAGCCTCCGCAAGGGTAGAAATAAGTGACCAGCGTCAGCGTGATCCCATGGTAAACATAAAGGCCATAGCTGATCCTGCCGGTAAAGGCCAGCGCCTTGCTCCTCTCGAAGATACGGGTACGGTTCTTATTCGTCAGCTGCTCCATTATGAACAAGGCGATATACGTTACGAATAAATAGCGATCCGCGAACTTCACCGCGTTGAATCCCGCCGGGGAAGCTCTTGCGCTTAGTAAATAGAACAGCGTAAAGTGAAAAGGCAGGTACAGATAAAAAAGGATCGTTCCCCGGACAGTCAGATCGCTCATGAACCGGGCGATCCTTCCTTTTTTGTGCAGCAGCAAGGCCGCCAGCCCACCGACAGCAAAATCGACCAGGAAGAAAACGATATTCCCCGCATTATAGGGAATGTTAAAAAGGGTAACATACGCGGCGCAAAAAATACCGGTGCCCAGGAACAAGAGTAACAGGTAAGTCATATACCGGTACAAAAAACGCAGGCAAAGCCCCAATATAAAATAGAACTGCTCTTCCACGGACAGGGTCCATAAAAAACCTAAAAAATAAACATGGGCGGTATTATCGGCGTAGTTGACAATAAATAAAAGATAGGAAAAAGGGGGAGGCAGGGTAACATGTATGTGCAGCTTTTGGGCTATAACGGGCAAGATGACAAATGCAAAGAACAGGATAAGATAATACAGGGGCCAGATCCTCAACGCCCGTCTTTTAAAATAATTTCCCAGGGAAAATCGCTTGTTCTTTTCATATTCCCGGATACCCAACCAGGTAAGCAGGAAAGCGGAAAGGACAAAAAAGACATCCACTCCCATCAGCAGGTCCTTATAAGCATATTCCAGGAGATGCCCGGAAAAATTGTCCGCAAAATGGACACCCAGCGAATGACAGGTAAAGATGGCCAGAAAAGATATCGCCCGTATAGAATCCAGTTGAGGGTAATGCTCTCTTTTATTCATAGAATCAAAATCATATGCAGCCTGATAATTAAAATAGTTGTCTTTCGCGGAGCGCTGAAGCTGCGGCCGGATGGATCAGTCATCGGACAGCAGCGATGGTCTTTCGGTGATCTCATGATATTTTATCACGTCCTTCGCATAATAATGCACGACCATGCTCTTGCGGGTCAGCTCCTTACTGACGATAGGGGCCCCGCCATGCACCAGGTTGGCATGCCAGATCAGCACATCGCCCTTACGGGCATAAAACTCCTGTTTCGCATATCCTTTGCTTATTACTAGGTCTTCCATCCTATCCTCAAAATCGGAATAGTCTTTCTTACCGGTCGTCAGGAAGGTCTCCCCTTCATTAAAATCACTGTTCAGTAAATAGGGAAGTTTATGGCTGCCGGGATAATAGAACAATGCTCCGTTCTCAGGAGTGACGTCCTGCAAGGCTATCCATGCAGCGATCAGGTACCCAAGAGGGTAGGTCGTCATATGGATGCTGTCCGAATGCGCCCGCTGTTGGCTACCCCGGAGAAAATTGATCGTTTGAAAGGGTTGCACTTCCCTGTCGAGCAGGAACCCCAGGACCTTCGTCAATGCCGGGGTCTTTATAATATTCTTTATGAAGGCCGACCGCCTGTTGGCGAACATGAGCTTGTTCCCGTTCGTAAACCCAAGTTTTCCCTGCTGCTGCAGCCGGCTGATCTCGGCATTGATCGAATCGCAGGTGGCCGGATCGAAAAAACCTTGCAGGATCATATACCCGTTCTTACTCCAATCCAGGATGCCCTTCTGCACGGCGGCAGGGAATTGCCCGAAACCCTCTTTCCCCGGAGCCAGGACAGCGGAGTCACCCAGGTCCAGCCAGGCCTTCGATTCTTTATCCGGGAAATCCTTGCTGGAAATGGATGCGACCAGCGGCTTATGGATATGGTATTGCCGGTAGGCACGCCGGTTGTGCAACAAGGCCTTATAATGCAGGATGTTGTACAACCAATGAATAGGTTTGAATTTTTTCAGGCCCATAGGATAAAGATATCTCAATTTCACGCTCCTTTCAACTCGTAAATTCCCGCTAAACTATTAGTTAGCAAAGCGCAGACGGATCGATCCGTATATTTGCAAGGCATCATTCAACACTATTATAACACATGTCCATTTCACTTACCGATCAAAAAGCCAATAGTCCTCTTGAAATACCCGATCCGGCCCCGGCGCCAACGGCATCGGCAACCGTCTTTCCGATCCTGATCGCCATCAGCTGCTCGCACCTGCTCAATGATACGATGCAGTCCCTGATCCCTTCTACCTATCCGCTCCTGAAGGACTCGCTGCATCTGGATTTTGGGCAACTGGGGCTGATCACTTTCTGCTTCCAGGTAACGGCCTCCCTTCTTCAACCCTTCGTAGGACTCTATACGGACCGGAAGCCCAAACCTTATTCACTGGCCATCGGGATGTGTTTCACCCTTGCCGGGCTCCTGCTTTTATCCCGGGCATCGGCCTTTCCCCTGGTCCTCCTGTCCGTTATGCTGGTAGGTATGGGTTCGGCTATCTTTCACCCGGAAGCCTCCCGGCTGGCCCACCTGGCCTCCGGCGGGCGGGCCGGCATGGCCCAATCCCTTTTTCAGGTAGGCGGCAATGCCGGCAGTTCCCTGGGACCCCTCCTGGCAGCCCTCATCATCGCTCCATTCGGACAAAAGAATATAGCCTGGTTCTCCATAGCGGCCCTGACGGGGATCGCCCTCCTTACCAGGGCCGGCAACTGGTATAAGAAGAACCTGCTGCGGACCAAAAAGAAGGCCGCCTCCCTTGCAAAGGACGCCCTTCCGCCCCTTTCCCGGAAAAAACTGGCCTCCGCCCTGGGGATCTTGCTGGTGCTCATCTTCTCGAAATACTTCTACATGGCAGGCATGGGAAGCTATTACACTTTCTTCCTCATTGAAAAGTTTCACTTATCTATACAAAGTGCTCAAATTCATTTATTTATATTTCTATTTGCCATTGCGGCCGGGACCTATATCGGTGGGCCTGTGGGAGATAAGATCGGTAGGAAATATGTGATCTGGTGTTCGATCCTGGGCGTGGCGCCCTTTACCTTGCTGCTGCCCTATGCCGACCTGTTCTGGACGACGATCCTCTCGGTGTGCATCGGGGTCATCCTGTCATCCGCCTTTTCGGCCATCCTCGTCTATGCCCAGGAACTGCTGCCCGGAAAAGTGGGAATGATCGCGGGGCTGTTCTTTGGGCTGGCCTTCGGCATGGGAGGCATCGGGTCCGCCCTGCTGGGAAGAATGGCCGACCATACCGGTATCATCTATGTATTTAAAGTGATCGCTTTTTTACCCCTGCTGGGCCTGCTGACAGCCTTCCTGCCCGACACCAAACGCAGATCCCCGAAAAAATCATGATCCCTGATCCCTCTTTTAAGGAGATAGGGGGCAACAAAAAGGGCCCTCCTGTGAACAGGACGGCCTCTAACGATTGCTTGCCATATGAAAAAAAACTTATTTCTTGGTCGTGTCTTTCTTAGTAGTATCCATGGCAACATGAGTGCTGTCATGCTTAACTGTATCGACTACAGTCTTCATGGAATCAACTTTAGTAGAATCGGACTTAACGTCGGTGCTTGCACTGTTGTTACATGCTGCAAAAGCGCCGATAGCTGCTACGAAGAAGAACTTTTTCATTGTGATCATTTTTGTTTGTTAATTGAATGGTTTCCTTGCTGTTAATACCATACCTGGCAAAAAGTAACCCGTGAATATCCCTAATATTCATATATTATTTTTTATAATACATAATGAACCCTATTATAGAGTACAGGCAAGGTTTTTTAAATTAATTCCCTTTGTTTTGGGTTACGAATCTTTAATTTCGGTATTAAATAATGTTATCAGCGTGAGGATCGAGACCAACGAACAAAAACTATTGGAAGGATTGGCGCTAAACGACAGGAAGGCCAGCGAGACCATTTACCGGCAGCACTATAATATGGTCCAATCCCTGATCACCAACAACAACGGTAGCCCGGATGACGCGAGGGACATATTCCAGGAGGCAATGATCGTGCTGTATGAAAAAGTGAGGACCGGCACCTTTGAACTGAACTGTCAGCTAAAGACCTACCTCTATTCCGTATGCAG
>Ga0307517_10010903_pt1 | contig 12662 bp, 4 predicted proteins | sample 23_EM_MG_FD_194515 | JGI IMG/M metagenome (GOLD analysis project Ga0307517, IMG submission 194515) | Populus trichocarpa ectomycorrhiza microbial communities from riparian zone in the Pacific Northwest, United States - 23_EM | ecosystem: Host-associated > Plants > Roots > Unclassified | place...
GCACATTTAAGGCCAAATTAAAAATAGAATCTAAATTTATTCGAATTTAATCTCCAACATATGCTCTTTAATATAGAACATTAACATGATTTAAATAAATTGTGGGTGAATGAGAAATTATTTCAAAGAACCTTTGGTTTGCATGTTTTGGTGAAACTCAAAATCCTTTAAAAAACTTTATCTCGTATTAGAAAGAAACAAAGTTTTCCTCGTGTTTATATAATGGGTTATTGAAGAGTTAAGATTGGGCTCAAAGGGCACCCAAGTTTTTAGAGGGAAGAAGACTTAAATAAAGTGGACTTTAGGCTTAAACTTTTGTGTTGGCTCAACCCGACTTATACTCAGGCCTGTGGCCTAGACTTGAGTTTGGATTCATTGTAAAATAATTTTTTGGATAACAATATTTTTTACCAACTTAAATTTGGGCTTGGATTTGGTCCATGAAGAATTATTTCTTATCGTCACGCCCATTATTTTGTCCATCCCATGAAAGGAAAAATCTAATTAGTTTTTCCAGTAATTTTTCAAAAAAACATGAAGATTTTTTTCTCAACTCAAAAGACATTTGCTCAAGACAATGTTTTTCCTGATTTTAGATACTCTTCCTTTCCTCAAATCATAGTGGTTTTTCTCCTTATTTTTTAAACTTCTATATTCCTTCAAAATCTAGAGCTTAGGTTCATTTTGATGAGAGATTATTGAATCCATCTACTTTGTTTCAAAGATTTTGTTTAGAAATGCATCTAAACTAAGATGATGTTGAATTTTAAAAGGCTTATTACAAATAACTTTTGCACCAAGAGAGAAACAATAAAATCTAAATGACAAATGATTTATTATTAATTATAACAAAAGCTTTGTTATTTAAAGTGCTTTAATAAATAAGTACATTTTTTTATTTAAACATAAATATATTGCTTAATTAGTATGCATGTTAGAGTCTTATATATATATATATATATATATAATGATAAACTAAACAATCTAATATGTACTTATTTTTGGCTTACAAGTTCTTTTGCTTGGAGCAAAGGTAGCTACTTCTGCCGCTGCAATATCTCCGAGTAAAGAGAAGAAAGCTTGGCTCATCCTGGCATGGGTTAGCACAGTTGCTGGAAACCTTTCACTATTGGGTTCTGCTGCAAACCTAATTGTGTGTGAACAAGCTCTTCGTGCCCAGCCTAGTTACAATATCACCTTTTGGAGCCATTTGAAATTTGGTGTTCCATCCACACTTATTGTCACTACTATTGGCTTAACTCTTATATATTGCTATGATGTTTGAAGGGCCTATTTAAATTGGGCTCTTCTTTAGGCTTTGGATCTTTATAAGGTTCTAGGCCCTTCTGCTTGTAATTAGGTTTTTAAGCATGTCACTTTAACTCAGATTTTCAAAGATGGATTTATGTTTTCCTTTTTTTCTGCCAAGGAAGAAGCAAACTTCTCTTTAGAACAGATGGTGTAAAAGAAATGATCTTCCATTTGTATACCATGTTCCACTGCAATTATGTGCAGAAATCCTAGGCAAGGTATACTAAGTAATAAGAGCCCAAAAAAGTTGTCATAATTTGATATTGTTAGACTCACAATCCTATAATGCAAGTAGTGTCATACCAAGAAATCATCAGCAATTAATAGTCTTTAATACCTTATATGTAAGCAGGTATGATCTTTATATCCTATATCATGGTAGTTGCATCCCTCATCTTAAATGTGGGTGACAAAAAGATTGAAAGTACAATTTCATACCTAGGTAGGAATTCACTATGAGTTAATAACACCCTAATAAAACCTGGCCTGACCCAACAACTCAACTCAATAACCTGTCATCTAGAGCTTAGCTTGAACTAGGTTTTACTTTGAATTAGTTTTTTTTTTGTCGACCCACCAACTCATAAATTAACCCATCCAAACTATTAACGTGATTTAAACTAAGTTAACTACTAGGTTAGATTTTATAACTACAGATCATGTTAAATTGTTTGAATAGCATCTACTAGCGTCTATTGTTAGCAACGTGTCAACATTCTCAAATCCATAGGCCATCCAACCATAGACATGATAGTTGTTGTCAGCTTTATTAAAATAACTAATTTGCATTGGAAAACATTATTCCCCTAGATTTAGAATCATTGTTCATCAGAAAGTTTAATGGTGGTTTTGCCCTTCCCACAAAAAAACCATTGAATTGTCTAATAGAGGCAGTACAGTTTTTCCATATGGTCCAGTGGTCATTATCATATTATTCAGGGACAAGTAAATCCTTTCACATTTTAAAAGCATAATGAAACAACTAAAATATCATTGGTAGCAGAAATTTTAAAGCTGGCGTACAGGAGCTCTTTTCTTCTTTTCATATTGATTTTTTTTGTGATAATTAAGTTGGATAATATGCAATTTGGTATTTTAATAAATATAAAATATAACTAAAAAAACAAAAGTGGTTGGCGCATATAAGGCACGCACCAGTGTGTGTGAGGCGCTCACACTATTCAAGATATGCATGTGGCGCCTCTCAGTGGCAAAAAAAAACCTTTTCACCATGTCATTAGAATATTTGTGTCATCATCTTCCTTTTAGGATGAAGTGTGGTGTCAGTGGTGGCGCAATTTATTGTTGGCAACATTTTGTTTCTTTTCCCCTCTTTTCTCTTTTTCCCCTCAAAATTCATGATGGCAATACAAAAATTAAGAGAGGTCTTATGTATTAAGAGCTTGCCAATTCCTAATAGCTACTTGATGTGTGTTGTTGAATAATCATAACTGGAAGAGGTCACATAACATGATGTGCTTGTGCTAAATGTATAGTGTTAAGGATCTATGATGAGGTAACCCACACAAAAGTATTGGGAAACCATAATGGGGGTGAACCATACATAAAAAGATGTTTGTGGTATTTGACAGTTTCTAACTGAGATCTGAACAGTTCTTTCTAGCCTGAAAATACTGATGCAAGAACTTAAAAAAAAATAGATATTTTTCATAGTTAATTTAATGTTTTCTATTCAATATTATTATGCCTTTTAATTTTTTTTCCTATTTAAAGAGAATATTTTTCCTATTCTATAATAGGGTTTTTTAGTTTTTCTATATAAAGGGTTATAATAGTTTTTTGGAAAATGAAGACTTAGACAAGTAAAAATTGAATATTTTAGGTGTCTCCCCCTATATTTATGAAGAGTTTTGATTTGTAATAAATCTGGTTATTCTTTGCCCTGTCTATGTCAAAAACACACAAATATCATAATAAAACTTGAAAAAAAAGAAATATTTATCAAAACATTACATAGTTGTTTTAGTAAATAGAACTTCTAAATAATTTATTTATGATCCATACAATCTAAGAGCTAATATATTTAAAATAAAATTCATTAAGGTTAGTTAATTTTAAATTATTTAATATAATTAATTATGTAATTAAATATTAATTAGTTACTATAATAGATCGTTGGTCCACACTACATTGCAGGCCGGATTAAAAACATTTAACGTAAAAAGCAACATCTATGCGTTTTTAACATTTTTCTAGTAGAAAAAAATTAAATTGTGTGGGGATTGACTAATTGTGACCTGGTTAACTTGGCAAGTTCAAAGACAACCCAGACAACTAATAAAAATATAGTTTCATTTAAAAAAACTCAAGACGATATCTTTTTTAAAATATTAAGATGACAATATATTGGATCAACTTAGGTCAACCAATGTTAACCTGCCAAATCCAACACTCGTGTCATGAGACCATGATAACCCCATATAAAGCAAATCAAAACAAATTATGTAGTCTAATTCCCAATCAACTCAATGTTAAAGGATGAAATTAAAAATAAATAAATTAAAAAAGACAAAAAAAAAAACCAACTCGAGTCAACCCGAGTTAACCTATCAAACTTGCAACCTAAGTCATAAGATTGAGATAACCCTATAGAAATCAAATCAAAATAAATTATGAAGCCCAATTCCCAATAAACTCATTGTTGAATAATGAAATTGAAAAAAAAATAAATCCAAAAAAAGAACACAATAAAATAACCTGAGCCTACCCGAGTTAACCCGCAAACAATAACTTCGATCACGAGACCAATATAACCCAATAAAAAGCGAGACAAAACAAATTATAAAACTTAATTCTTAATTAACCCATTGTTAAAATTGAAATAAATGTCAATTAAAAAAAACTTGAGTCAATTAGGGTAATATGCTAAACGAGCAACACGGGTCATGAGACTAAGATAATCACATATAAAGCAAACCACAATAAATCATGAAACCCAATTCTCAACAAACTAAATATTAAAGGATGAAATTAGAGAGAGAAAAACATGGATTAAAAAAAACTATTGCAATGAATAGTATTGAGTAAGGTGGTGCACAGTAAAAACATCACCCCTTTTAGTTTTTGTTGATAAAAAAATTGAGTTTATTTAATTTTAAAATTTTAAAATCATTTTTGTTTTTAAATAAAATAAGCATTTTTCCATATCTCAAAAACATTCCTTCCCATTCATTTTAAAAATAAAAGTTAATGTTTCTAATATGATTTTATAAAACCTTAAAAGTTACGCAACATTTAAAAAAAACTTACTAAATACATTTTTTATGTTTTGCTTTAAAGCAAAGCAAAACAATAAAGTCTCTGTTTATTTTTGTAGTACAATATAGTGTGGTTTGCGTTTTGCCTCAACCACATATTTAAAAATGTTTGGTTAATAAACACATACAATAGTTTTGCATACGTTCCAATGAAAACTCTTTATTGAAATCTTGGTTAAGAAAAAGTTACAATTTGTAGCTTTTCTTAACCTATGTTTTCAAACCATAATCACAAAAACTATTACAATGCCAAAGACACACTAAAACCTAGAGAGATAGGGGATATGGTGAGTGGATGATGTTGGGAAATTTCTTCAATATTCTTGGCATAATAATGTTTATTGCATTATTTTATTAGTGGTTAAACTATTTAGGTTTTGAGGAGATTAAGGAGACTCCAAGATATAATTTGGTAAATCAAGCATAACTTTTAATCCAACTATTGGATTAAGTTAGAATTTTGACAAAGAATTTTGAAGGCCATGTTTCCTATTAAGTTAAAAATTCATGATGATTGCAAATTGAAAAGACCTTTATATAAAACTTGAAAGTTATTGTGCAAGATTTTTTTTTATTTACCTTATTATATTTGGATTGTTTTTCTATTTATCTAAGGACTTTTAATTTAAATAGTATTTTATTATTTAGGAATCCTAATGTTATATGGATTCTATTAGTTAAGTAAGTTTTAATTAGAATTCCTTTCCTATAAAGGATTCTAGGTATAAATAGAGATGTCTAGTTTATTATTTTTCACATTCAGACTATTATTCAAAATTTATAAAATATCATTGAGTTTTCTCTAAATTTCTCTACAACTTAGGCTTGTAATATTAGAGCTTAAGGACTCTAGCTTTTATCAACGTTATACACCGCGTCAATACATATCAAAGCAGGTTGGTTTTTTTTATGGTTAAAGATGGTAGCAACCTACTCCGCGATGCAGGAGTGAAGGCCCTCTTTTTCTTTTTTTCTTTTTATCTAGACCCTAGTATCTAGAAGTCCACTGGACCGCAACTAATCCGGTTGAGCCAAGTAAGCTAATTAAAAAGTAAAGCTCTCTTAGTGATGGTGTACTCCATTCACAAGGCTCGAACTCGAGACCTTGCTTAAGGGAAACAAGCGCTGAACCACTTGAATCAACCACCATTGGTGGAGTGGAGGCTCTCTGAGGCACTATACGGGCTCGGGAGTAGAAATTAGATCGTTGGGAATGGAGGTTTGATTGCTTGGAGAAAATTGTAATAGATCTAGCTCAGCTAATGGGTTTCACAAACAAGGATCGTGAAGAGGAGATGAACTTGTCTAGAAATTTACCTCAAGACAGGCCAAACCCCAAACCCCATACCTATTATTGAATTCGATGGGATTACATTATATGATATGAGATTTTTGAAGAAAGGATTTATTAAAAGGTTAACAGAATTGGAAGTTTACTTTTATTTCAACAAGGTTCCTTATCTTCAAAAGGTAGGACTTGTTACACACAAGCTTTATTATGGTGCTAGAGAATGGTGATTTGAATTTCTAGACTTTAGAACTCGTATTGGTACGTCTTTAATTTCAGTTTGGCAAGATTTGAGACAATTATTAATTTTGGAGTTTATACAAGATGATTATTGTTGTTACCCATTTTTGGGTCCCTACACATAAAAGGAGAAAATACAAAAAAAAAATCAAAAACATATATTCGAAAGAAAACAAAAAAAATAATAGTAGTGAGAAGAGGATGTCGGAGAGCCCAGAAAATAGCCAAAAATTGAAATTTGATAGTATATGTTTTATTGATGAAAGACCTGTTGACAAAAAAAATTCAATTTGATAAAGAAAAGTCCAAAATCAAATGTTTATGGACTCAATTAAATTTTATTGAAGGTTTAATTGAATTTATAGAGGGTTTGACTGCAAGAAAATTGATTTTGAAGTCAATTTGAGCTTTAATTGGAAGAAATTAAAGTTTAGAGGTCAAATTATAATTTTTAAGATTTGATTTGGTCAAATCAGGGGCTTAATGACATAGATATTAAAGTTTGATGGTCAATTAGGGACTTGATTAAAGAAATCTGAAACCAATGACCAAACTAGAAAATTGTGCGTAAATAGAGGGGCTGAAATTGACTAAATCAGGGGCCAAATTGAAAAAATTAGAAGTTTATTAATCAATTGAGGGTTAAATTGCATAAATTCAAGACTAAGGATCGAAGCCAACTTCAGGGTCGACGATTGAATTTGATAGGGGTGTAATTGAATTGATTCTTGAAATCAAAATTGCAATTGAGGACTTGATTAAACAAATCATAAATTAAGGACTGATTTAGACTTTTGCATGTTTTTGGCGCCATTTTTTAAAAATGAAACGGCGCGTTTTGCACTAAACAACACCATTTTAGTGCACTGTTCACCACAAAAAAAAGGAAAAGAGGAAAACAGTGTCGTTTTGAACAACATTGTACTTCTTCTTCTTCTCCTAGACGCACACAGGCAGGGGAAGAAGAAGGAATTCTCTCCTGTATTTTCCCTCTCTCTCCCCCCACTTGCTCAAACCCTGACAAAACCCACGCCCTTCATAGCCTACAACCATCATGGAAGGGGTAGAGGAGACATGCTCTGCAAGCACCTTTGGGGCGACTGTACAAAGGCCACTCCAGCCACCCTACCCTGTCCCATGACTGGACAGGGGTAATGTAGCTCCCACTCCCCTACCTTTATAAATACTCCCCTCACTAGGTGGTGAGGATGGTGGGATGAAAAAACAAAGATTATTTAGAATTGTATTTGGATTCTATTTTCTATTTAGCTTTGGACTTTAAATTTAAATAGTATTTTATTATTCAAGAATCATAATGCTAAATAGATTATATTAGATAATTAAGTTTTAATTAGGAATCCTTTTGTGAGGATTTTAGTTTTAATTATAAATCATTTCTTATAAAGGATTTTAAGTCTATAAGTAGTATATATAAATAAGAATTTCTAGTTAATTTTATTCATATTTAGATTTTATAAAATACTAAAATTTTCTCTAAATTTCTCTCGCAATTAGATATGCAATTAACTGTAATACTTCCATGCAGTATTTGATTGAGTAAAAATCTACTTACCCGTAGTTGCTTGGATCAGGTTTCATACTCTCTTCTGGTATTCTTTTGTGGAATGTTTATCACGGTTGAGGGCTTCAATAGAACAGGAATTCCTAGCAGTCTCTGGAGCTTGATGGAGCCTCATGCACGGTTCGATCATGCCAGTGGGATTGCTGTGCTGGCCATTGTAATACTTGTTCTCTCAAATGTTGCTTCGAATGTACCAACTGGTAAGTTGATGCCCTGATTCTCTTCCTTTGATTTCACTACAGCACTACGGCTTTAGAGTCTTAAAGAAGGGCAATAGTAATTTCCAGTTAATATCACTTCATGGTAGACAATTGAGATCTCCATGGGAGGAGAAATCTCTTGAGGCAGTATTTCTGAGCTGGAGAATATGTCAACTTCACCGCTGTCTTGCATGCTATTAATTTCCAGATACAATGTTTAAATATCTGAAAACGGTCCCACCCCGGTGGCGGAGCCACATAGGTACGAAAGGGGTCAATTGTCCTCTTAATTTTTTTTTTAATATTTTTTTATTAGAATATTAATATAATAATTTAGTGAATGGTTGGGATAGGAAAGTTGTTATTGCAGCTCATTCTTTTTTTTTTTTCCTTACTCTAATTATGCAAATTCTCTTTTGTTTTCTCTGCCTCTCTCCCATATATATGTCCAGCTCGTTCCTTGCTCTCTCCAATATATAAATTTATCTTCAAGTATAGTTAAATAATTAACTTTTTTTGCTTTTTACTTTATATTTTAAGTAAATTTCCTTTATTTTTTTATTTGTTTTATTGTCTAATTTTAATTTTATTTTTTTATAATTAATTATTAAAAATATTAGAGTTTATGATAAATATTTAAGATTGATAATGAAATTATTATGAAGCGGTTTTAAAATATAAAAATTAAAATAATAATAATTATAATGTAAGTTTTTTTATTTTAAAATATTTTAAAATTAATTTTATTTACTATGAATAATTATATATATTTTGAATTGATTTGTAATGAATATAATTTTGTAATGAATTGATTTGTAATGAATATCTATATAATATAATATTTGTTAATAATTTACCTTCTGATTTAAAAAACTCTTGGTCCGCAGCTGCCCACCTCATAGGTTCACCTGCACACATAAGTCCTGAACTGTTAACGTTGTTATATGATGTCTCCGTAGTATATTTCCCGCTGGCTGCGACTGATCCAAATTCCATATCAACTAGCACAAATATCTGTGCTCTAGGAACACGCATTTACTAGATTTTCAGCATGGAATGTCATGCTAAAGGTTACTTTGGAAATTGTTTGCTTGCTTTGAAATGTCTTCGGCTGCTTTGACTGCTTCAGAAGAGAAAATGTCCAGCATCTTCAATCCATTTCTTAGCCTCTCATTCTGATGCGTCTTTTAAACGTAACATGGAAATATTCATATGAACTCATTTATCTTTCTGGTTCCACAATCCTTTTTGGAATCTTTTAAAAGACTTTTAATAACTTCCATATCAACTAGCAAAAAGATCTGTGCTCTAGGACAACGCATTTCCCTTTTGCTCAAAAACTACTAGATTTTCAGCATGGAACGTCATGCTAAAGGTTATTTTGGAAATTGTCTGCTTGCTTTGAAATGTCTTCCGCTGCTTCAGAAGAGAAAATATTCAGCATCTTCAATCCATCTTAGCCTCTCATTCTGATGCGTCATTTAAACGTATCATGGAAATATTCATATGAACTCATTTATCTTTCTGGGTCCACAATCCTTTTTGGAATTTTTTAAAAAACTTTTAGAAACTTCCATCTCACTAGCTCTTAATGAATTTGTAGTTTTACTCTTTTCTCAGTTGGTTGCAAATACTGGTTGAGCTACAGGGTGATATCTTCTTCTTTCAGAGCCAGTAATTTATTGAAGTTGCAATGGTGGAGGTCTGCTAAGTGGTAGCTCACAAACAAGCTTAATCTTGCAAGTTACAGAAATGGTTCTGGGTTCGTTTAAGAAGGTTGTCTTAGGTTCAGTTGCCTTGGCAATCTTTTGGATTTTGGCAGTTTTCCCAGCAGTTCCTTTCTTACCCATTGGAAGGACTGGAGGTTCCATCCTCGGGGCAATGCTTATGGTTATTTTCAAAGTCATCACCCCTGAGCAAGCATATTCTGCCATCAACCTCTCTGTACTGGGCCTTCTCTTTGGAACCATGGTTGTAAGCATCTATCTTGAAATAGCAGACATGTTCAAGTACAGAACTCCAGTGTTCAATTAGGTTGACAGAGTAACTGTGAAGAGAAGAAAGCTTGGCTCATCCTGGCATGGGTTAGCACAGTTGCAGGAAACCTCTTGCTGTTAGGTTATGCCGCAAACATAATTGTGTGTGAACATTCGTGCCCAGCCTAGTTACAATATCACCTTTTGGAGCCATTTGAAGTTCGGTGTTCCATCCACGCTTATTGTCACTGCTATTGACTTAGCTCTTGTATATTGCTATGATGTTTGAAGGGCCTATTTAAATTGAGCTCTTCTTTAGGCATTGGATCTTTATAGAGTTTTAGGCCTTCTGCTTGTAATTAGGTTCTTAAGCACAGGTCACTTTAACTCAGATTTTCAAAGATGGAATTATGTTTTCTTTTTTCCTGCCTAGGATGAAGCGAACTTTTCTTTAGAAGAGATGGTGTCAAAGAAATGATCTTTAATTTGTATACCATATTCCACTGCAATTGTGTGCAAAAATCCTAGGCAAGGTATACTAAGCAATAAGAGCCCAGAAAAGTTGTCACAATTTGATGTTGTTAGACTCACAATCCTATAATGTAAGCAGTGTTATGCCAAGAAATCATCAGCAATTAATAGTCTTTAATACTTTATAAGTAAGCAGGTATGACCTTCATATCTTATATAGTGGCAGGGTGGCAGCTGCATCACTCATCTTAAATGTGGGTGGCAAAAAGATTGAAAGTATAATTTCATATCTGATTAGGAATTCTTAACAACACCCTAAGAAAACTCGACCTAGTCCAACAGCTCAACTTAATAACCTGTCATTTAGAGCTTAGCTTGAACTAGGTTTTACTTTGAATTATTATTATTTTTTTATAGCCAAAACAACATTATTTTAAATTTTTATATATAAAAAAACCATAATTTAGATCAACTCACCAACTTATAAATTAATCCACTCAAACTGTTAACGGGATTTAAACTAAGTTAACTACTTAAGTTAGATTTTATAACTATATATCATGTTAAATTGTTTGAATAGCATTTACTAGTGTCTATTGTTAACGTTTCAACATTCTCAAATCCGTAGGCCATCCAACCATAGACATGATAGTTGTTGTTAGCTTTACTAAAAGAAACTAATTTGCATTGGAAAACATTATTCACCTCGATTTAGAATCATTGTTCATCGGAAAGTTTAATGTTGGTTTTCCTCTTCCCACAAAAAACCATTGAATTGTCTATTAGGGGTAATACAGTCTTTCCATAAGGTCCAATTATAGCAACCCTGATTTTCTATGTCTTTTTTCGCGATACATTAGAAATTTTCAGGTAAATGTATTTTTATACAGGTTCCACTAAAATTTTGGCAGAGTCTCCCTTATATTGGGAGGTCCCAAGTTATTGACAAAATCATATTACACTTTTAATTTTATTTCACATCTCGATCCAATCATCCTGGATCTCAACCCAACTCATCATAATCAACACAACACATCTTATTCAATAACATCATATAATATAATTCAAGTGAAAGATTCGATTTCAACTATAAATATGCATGGTTAAATCAAATCTCTTTTACAACATACATTTTCCATCTATTACCAATATCCATCTAATATCCTATCCCATTTGTCGAGAATAATTTCATCTTGGAAATCTCAACACAACTCAATAGTTTTCGAACATCATCTCCTTATAAATCAATTCTCACTTGATATTAAGATATTCCTCTCTTGGTATCATTAGCTTGTCTCATTCTTTTGGAATAACTAATCAATATTTTCCCTCCTATTTTCTGAAAGGTAATTACCGATACTAAGAAATCTCATTAGTATCATTAGTCTCTCAATATTGAGTTAGACTAATCAATTACATTCACGTGTCGATATCAATATAACCGATTGGTATCATTAACTATTCCTTCCCTAGAATAGTTAATGAAATCTTATTCATATTTGGTTTACCATCAAAGTTGATGATGTCAAGAACCCTTGACATCATTAGCCTCCTTACCTAAAGTAGCTAATCACACCAGAAATTATTGTCGATACCAATGTGACCCATTGATATTGTTAACTATTCTCAACCCAAAATAGTTAATCAACTTATCCTTTTCACTTAACTAGGAGTAACCATGTCGATGTTAGTAATCTTTACTAACATCATTAGTCACCCAATTGCTCGGGATCGACTAATCAATTAAAAAAATGTTGGCACCGATAAAACCCCATCGATACCATTAGCTATCCAAACCCGGATAGTTAATCAATATCATCTGAAATGTCGGTACTAATGGAACCTTATTGATACCATTAGCTATCCAAACCCGGATAGCTAATCAATGTCATCTGAATCTTCCATTTATACCAATCCCCTTCCATTTTTCTTATTAACATAATATACATTGTAACCACGGTTGCCAAGTATCATTCGCATACAATCTTAGTTATCGACATTACAGCCACTAAGCATCATTCAGATAACCTTGTCACCCTCATCATAGTGCCAAGTATCAATTTATGCCCTTAGCCACCCTCATCATGGTGCTAAGTATCATTGTAATGCGTCATTAACCACCGACACTATGGTGACCAATTATCTATCATTTCTCCTTCAATCTCTAAGTCATTGTGAATAAATTCATAATGAGGTATGTAAGATAATTACGTCTATTCCAAAGTTATCATGACTAATTCGATACCTATCAATGTAAGGTAATTGTATCCATCCTAATAATAATATAATTAATTTCATACATAACAATGCACACAA
>Ga0307517_10010904_pt1 | contig 12662 bp, 3 predicted proteins | sample 23_EM_MG_FD_194515 | JGI IMG/M metagenome (GOLD analysis project Ga0307517, IMG submission 194515) | Populus trichocarpa ectomycorrhiza microbial communities from riparian zone in the Pacific Northwest, United States - 23_EM | ecosystem: Host-associated > Plants > Roots > Unclassified | place...
AGATAATCATAAATTGGTTACTAAATCTATTTTTGCATTCTTTTTAAAATGATAACAATGTAATTTTTTCTTAGAAAATATGCATGAAAAACCTTTAGGATTTGGTCGTATGCACAAAAACAAAATATTTTTTTGTTTTATTTTAAATGAATATTTATTCTTTAAATTTTTTAATTTTTTAATTTTTTTGAAGTTTTAGAGGAAACCGAGTATTTTTTTAATATCGAGTCCGTATCTTACAGTATTCTACAACCCGATATGATGCAAAATTATAGGAAAAACATACGAATATTTTTAAAATGCCCTTTGGAAAACTTGAAATTCTTTTTTTAATATTTTAATATTATTGTTGTTTTTGTTGTTATTTTATTAAATATATGTTGGGCTGAACCTGGCTCAGCCATCTAGGCTGGGTTAGAACGAGTCTAGCTCGACCCGTTTGGGTGGGGCTAACTATCAACCTAACATATTTCTTTTTTTTAAAGTGGGCTGGATCCGGCCCGGTCGTACGAGCTGGGCTGAAGTGAGACCAGCCCAGATTATAAGTTAATTGTTTTGCAGAACGTGAATCAATGTTTACATTCTATATGCAACTTGAGAGGTTACATGTCGTTGGGGAAAGTGAGGGAAGGAAGAAAAGAAGCTCACTTGGTGCAGGGGTTACAGTTGTCGTCACTGGTCTAGCATGAGGACGGTAGAAGTGTTGGCGGCTCACAGTGGGGTTAAAGTTGCTGCCGGCAAAGGGGTTGGTTTTTATTGCTGGAAGAAGAAACTTATGAGGGAGAGGGAGAATCTTACAGTGGTTGCTCTTGTTGTCGTTGAGAAGATGAGTTGATAGAGGAGGTTGGGTTGTTGTTGTTCACGGTGGTGCTAAGGTGGCGGCGGTTGATGAAGCGGTAGAGAGAGGAGGAAGAGACTTGCATAGAGAATAAGAAAAAAACTGAGAAAGAGCTTATGTTTTTCAAACTTTGGCCTCTGACTTCTCCCCCCTCAATGCAAGAAATCCACCCCTATTTATAGAGGGTGAAAAAGGAATATTTTATTTTTATTGGAGACAAATCTTGGCCCTTGATTCAACCTGGAAGGATCTTAACCGTTAGCTTAAAGTGGTCATCATGAACTGTCAAAGTCGACAGTTAAAGGTTGTCTGAGTTGGACTATTTGGGCCAACGTCATTGTCGATATGGTGTCAATCAGCCAAAAAGAACCATATCGGGGTATGGTCAAATGTTAGGCCATCATGGTGGTGCATGTTTTGTCAAGTTTGGTGAAGAGATGAAGCATTAAATGCCCCTGAAAAGTAGTCATCCTAACAGCTTTTCTAGCAAAAAAAAGAAGATGACGATGAACAATAATCAGATGACATGTCATCTGGTTCTTTTTTTTTTTGTTACTCTTTAGGTAAAAAAAACAGTGTTGTTTTGGACAAAATGTGTCATTTATTTAAATGAAAATGTGTCGTTTGGGATTTTACGGTTTTAATTTAAGGATTTGACCAAAATTTAATTTAGTCATTCGACTTTTGATTCCTATAATCACACTTTTGATTGGCCTAGAACTTTTAATTTTATGCAATTTTGCATTGAGTTTCAGCGCTTTTTTTCTTTTTGGTGCTTGGTTTTGGATTTATGCAAATTGACTCTTCATTTAGCATTAAACTTAATGTCTCTTTAATTTCACCCCTGATTTCAATCAATTTAGTTCCCAAAGTTCTGTGCTTTTTCAGAAAGGTCTTTGATTGTGAATTTCTTCAATTTAACCCTTAATTGACCTTAAACTTCTAATTTTCCTTCAAGTTTACCCCTGATTTGAAACAATTGACTTTATAAAAATTAAGGTTGGTCCTCTAAAATGTCAATCTTCTCAATTAAGCCCAAATTAGGCTCCCAAACTTAATTTGTTTACCAATTAAGTCTCTATTAAGTTTAAATTGACTTATTTAAAGTATAATTAAGTTTTTGCACTGAATTAAATCTTTTAATTTGATCCAAATCAATTCTTAAACATAATTAAACTTTTAATTTGGCCCATGATTAAATCAAATTGGCCTATTAAAAATCTAATTATATCATGGACTTAATTTTTATGTAGATTCATCGAATAATCATTTAATTTGACCTTGAATTTATATTGTCTCTCCAGTTTTAGGTACAACGGGGTATAATTATGCTCCAAATTTATCTAAAATTTTCAGCCTGATATTTCTGTATGTACCTAGGATCTTCTTCAGCCAGCTTGTGCCACATCATTAGTCCTCTTGCTATTATTATTTATTTATTATTTTTTATTTTAAAAGGAAAAGGGTAAAGTTTAGAGAATAACTCAAAAATAGGTTATGATATGAATCATGGGTTGTTGAAGAACATGTTATGTTTTTGTGTAATCTATAGATTTAAATATTGACAAATCATGATTCTGAGAATTCCGATCAATCGGTCAACCGCTTTTTCTAAATTGATAGATCGATTTGTTTATTGTTACCGATTGGCCTTTGATAGCGATCGACTAGTTGGTAATTTTGGTCAACTAAGTAACCCAATAATAGAGTTTTATCAAGTCTGTTGGGTTCGATTCATTTGGGTTATGTTCGGGATCAATTGATTGAATCAGTTCAGCTTTATATTTACATTTTGGTCTCTAAGATTAGAGTTTTTAATCTTTTTATGTTTCTTTGCTTCGAGTCATTTTTTAGTGTTTTTCGTATCCTTTATAGGTTATGTTGGCATTCCTCCTAATGATCTTTAATAGTCTTTGGTTGTGCATCTGTTTGTTTTTTGCTTTCATTTTTCGATGAGTGGGATAATCTTTAATATGCATGTAAGATAAATAAATATGTATGTTGATTATATGATGAGTATAACTAGTTAATTTCTTGAATATTTATATATATTGCTTTATTTTCCGAGTCCTCATCCATTCTTGAATTTGAACTCGTATTTTATTTAACCAAATTATATTCAATAAGATATACATTGCTTTGGTAATTATATGAGTATCTATTATGTCTCGATATCGATATACTTATCAGTAACTACATGCTAACAGAGAGTAGTTAGTCTATGTGCACATAATATTCTATATACCTGGCTGGTGAGTGAGGCACCGTCTTGTGGTGATTGATCCTTCCACTGTGATTGCCTTTAGGTGTCATCTGATCTCTGACATGTAGTCTACTACTTTATGTTAATATGCTTAGTATGTATATTTATATCAAGATATATCAACTTGCAAACTATTAATATTTAAGATGCATGTTAAATGTTATTCCCTCACAAAGTTGGTTGAATTTATCTCTCATTTTTAATATTATTTAGGTTCTTAGTTTTTGTTAGTAGGTGGACTTTGTTGAGTATTCTTGCTTCTTCAAATTTCATCGGTATATCTTGCTTGTTCTGTGAGGCTTTCCTTTTAGTTTTTTTTATTAGATGTCTTAAATGTTCCATTATTACATTATTTTAATTAAGTTTGGATTTTGACAAATATAATAAGTATATTGGATTATTTGTTTAGCTTTATCTGATGATGGGAAATTTTAAAGTGTTGTTGATTTTATTGATTTTGAAGAATATAATATTTTGAAAGATATTGAAACATTGCAAAATCCTTATATAATTTATTTTATGATATTTATGTTCCGAGCTTAGTGTAGGTGGGGTATCCTTACGACACTGCTCCTAGATTTCCGAAAATGGACTTGAAATTCGGATAAAAAAACCGTGATATAAGTAGGACCCAGTTTTATAGCATTAAACATATTTGATTAATGGTAACCTTGAGTAGCCCAAAAATCCCCCATAAATAGAACTTTGGTTTTATGCATATAAAATGAAAAGGCAACAAATCATGTTCTCAACATGTACTTAATATATTAATGAGGAATTTATTATTTTAATTAGGTCTCATTCCATGACATTAATGATATATCATACATAATAATTATATATGAACATACACCCTAGCATGCTATTCTAATTAGATGATTATGGATGTATCTAAACTAATTCTCTTGGGTCATTGACGAGGATTAGATGGTAAAAACCTAGATAGTTGTTGCAAATCTTCATAAGTCATTTGCGAGCACCACGATTGTAGCCTTTTCACCATTCTTTCTTCATCTTGGATTAAATACATTTCTAAATTACATAACATTTATATAATTGTATAAGAAACTTCAAGTTACATTCGAGAGGAATTAGATGGAAAAAAAATTTACAACCCCAGCAGAAAAATAAAGAAGATGTAGGATACACAAATCCTATTTAATATGAAAATATTCAACCATAAAAAACACAATCACATTGGTCTTTAATGTCCATCATGCATAATAACACATTAATATGCATAAATAAACACATTGCATGCTTCAATTCTAATTATTGGTTTTATATGTAATTTTAAAAAAATATTTCTAACACTTATAAATATTAAATCAAATCTAATTTGATAATTTAACAAACATAATAAATTTTACATAACACAAGATTTCTTTGAAAACAATTTTCAAAATTTAATAAGAAAATTAATCATATTAAAATTCTTATTAATATCCGAACTATTTTAGAATCAATTAAATAAAAAATTTTAGCTTAAAAACTCTCTTTATTTTAGAAAAAAACAATTTCTAAATATTATTTATATAAACATATTATTTAAATTCTAATCCTATTAGGATATTACAAAACTCAAAAGAATGAATTAAAAATTTAATTCAATCCTAATCCTATTAGGAAAATTAATTTTATAATTAATTTAATTTAGGTTTCAATTTTAATATAAAATCAAAATTTTATATATGCAGGGACAGAATCATAATTCTATCCAGAATACCCTGGATGTATTTAGATATAAGTTGCATGGTAAAGTCATAATTTACATTCTAAAACCATATTATAATAAGCCTAAAGATATAGGGGTAAATTTAAAATTTAACAAACCAACACTGTAATGTAATTAGGTATAAAGTTTTAGGGTATAATTGTAGTTATAACCTAAAAACCCTAAGGAAGGCTCCAGGGATAAAATTATAATTTTGCACCTTATCTCTTCTTTCTCATTGGTTGTTGTTAGTAGTGGGCACACTGCCCACCGCCGATGCAGCCATTGATGTCGCTGCTCTTCCCAGTGACTATTTGTCGCTGCACCACGTAGTGATATGACTTAACCTCTTAGAAATCAATTTTTCAGTGTAATTATTATCTTTTCATCAATAATGTTCTAATTTAGATATTATAGCATAAAATGTGTCTACTTTGTCAAATCATGTTTGTTCTCAACACCATAGTCATTGATTACTTGAATAAGATTTCAAACTCTTTTCAAATCTTATTCCACCTTGCGCAAGGATTTGCAATCAATACTATTTGAGAACATATTAATCATTTTTCCTAATTATCCAGGGTCATGAATCATTTGTTGATTACTCAAATACCTTCATAATGTTCATGTTATACCCAATATCTTCTTGTTTATTACCCTTAATTAGGACAACATATAGTAGTAGTATCGAAATATAAAAATTTCTATATAAGATAACTTAGTGTTCTCAAGTATAAGGATCATTTACACAATAGCCATATGAGCATTTTCATAGACACATTGATCTTTCTATATGAAATTCTTATGTGGGTCAGTTCAGTGTACATATCATCTGACAAGCACCTATATATTAGTTTTAGCTATCCTCTTATATCTCATCTTATGAGAACAACTATTTCATTTTATAAAGAAAAAACACATAATATATATCAATTTTAACAACTCTAATTAATGTTCAATATTCTTAATAGAGCATTTATGAATAGTTAGGAACAATGTTTTGATGTAATATGAATCTTATAATTATAATAATCTTATCTTCATTTTTATTCTAGATTCATTAATCAAATATTTAATAAATATTAAAAATAAATAAACTTTTATTAACAATTAAATATATTTATATAAACAAAATCAATATAACATATAAAATCGAGTGTCAAGAGTGCATCTATACTGACATTCATAATTTTTAAGTTTGAAATGGTGTTTATCGTTATATGCAAGTCCTTAAACGGGCTTGCTCGGTGCATGCAAGCACAAAGACCCATACATCTTCTCGAACACAAACAACTTCCTAACAAAGTAATAATAGAGCCGATGAACCATCTAGGTGGTGGCCCAGTGGTAAGAGCTTGGGGCTAAGGGGTTTGCTCCCTCTTAGGTCTCAGGTTCGAACCCTGTGGTCGCTCATATGATGGCCACTGGAGGTTTACATGGTCTTTAACTTCAGGGCCCGTGGGATTAGTCGAGGTGCGCGCAAGCTGGCCCGGACACCCACGATAATAAAAAAAAAAAAAAAAAAAAATAATAGAGCCGATGGTTCGGCTTGAAACAAGTGGCAATTATGGTTAGACTCCTATGGTTGTGTTTGCTTCTCCATGGTTAGGTAAAAGAAAGCTTTGGGTATCGCACTCGAATCGTCAAATACTTCCACGGGAGAGGGATTGTGTTTAAATATATGTATCAAACTTACATACGAGGGAGGAGATTTGTTGAGTACATATGTGATAGTTTAAAATCCCACATTAAAGAAGAAATGGGAAAAAATATATATATATAAGATCAACTTATAACCTATTAATCTAAACTTTAAAATGAAAAATAATAACCATCGATCGTTATATGCAAGTCTCTGTATGCACAAACCCATATAAACACGGACGCTAATGCATCTTTCCAAACACAAACTAGCTCCCTAGAATAAAACTTCCCTGTGCATCTTCATCCAATGGAATTCGTTTTCTTGTTCCTGTATAACATCGTCTTGTCATGAAGGAGATATCTGTAATAAACAATGTCATACACTTTCGAAGGTGCTGGTATACATATCTTAATCTTGCTTCCACTAAGTGGTCACTTGCACTTTCTCCCCTAAATTACTGACTTGATATACAGAATATAGTAGTGTCTTTGGTATCTTATCTCTTTACAAGTTGACTTGGCCTTGAACTCATTGTCACGTCCTCTCTCAATATGAGATCCTAGTCACAATTTAATTAGATATTTTTTCTTCAAATTAAAGATGCACGTGTATAGATGAATGCTTTGGGATGCTTAATTCTTTCTTTAATTCTCACCTTTCCGCCAGGGAAGAGCACTTCATAGGATATGAAGAAAAATCAATGGCTTCTCAATTAATAACGCAGAACATCTCTGGTTTTTAGCTAAGATAAAACAAGCATTCTTGTCGATAATGGGTTCTGTATTTGCTGATTATTAGAACAAGTTCAGTTTGATAGTGCTATTAACTGGAACACAAGTACTCAAATGAATATGACAAAACAGTTTCTTTTCTTCTATGAAGCTGCAAACATATCAGCATGCAAGTGCATGATTAGGTCACTCTCTGGAGTTATATGAGCATGCGTACGGCGTTATATGAATGTTTCTGAGCCGTCAAGTAGTGGTCCAGCTTGTGCAGTGCCCATGGCAAATCAGATCCTAACAAAGTGCTTAAATATAATCGTCCAAGTTCATAGGCTAAGCGGCCTCCGTCAGTTGTCGAAGGTTTTTTAAGTAATGTTCGGTGAATGATTGTACTCTCTGATAATAATGGAGGGAGAGTATATTCTCTCTTTAATATAATATTTACCTGCTTTTTTTGTGATCTAAATAATCAATATTTTCTTAACTAGTATGGGAAAAAAACAATAGTGAAGAATGGTGGGTGCCGATTTTTTTTTATTTTTTTTATTATTGCCGTCATCTTCTACGATGAGAGTACAATTTTTTTAAAATATATCATTGTTATGTTTTTTATTATTATATTTTTCCTGCACCACCATCAATAGCCTTTATTATTATTATTATTATTATTATTATTAATGACATTATTTTTTAATCATTATTCCTTTTTATAACGATTGATATGATGATTTCTCGTGATCTATATATATAAAATAATTATACTGTCTCAAATAGATATACGATAACACGTCATTGCTTATTAATATATAGATGAAAACAAGCGTGAAGGACCATTGCTAATGTAATCTCACTCTGCACTGCCCACTCTAAACAGTCATGGTGGTTTTTCCACTTTCCAAGCTCACCCAATGAATTCTCTTCGACTCTCCTCTGTTTTCCATATAAATCAGCACAAGGTCCCCCCCATTATAGGTCATCACAATCAGCATCGCACAAACTTCTTCACACTCGCATGCTAATGGCTATCACACGCTTCTCATACTCCACCATTCTTGCTCTTCTTTACCTGTCTTTGCTTCACCTAGTCACTTCTTTCCCTTCTTCTAATGGTCAGATTGATTACAATTACAACTATAATTACTATGATAGCTCATGCCCTCGTTTGGGAATGATTGTCAAGTATGGTGTCTGGGCTGCTTTCAAGAATGACACCAGAATAGCCGCATCCCTCCTTCGATTGCATTTCCACGACTGCTTTGTAAATGTAAAGCTATTTCTCTTTTACTCAACCACATTTCTCTCTTGCTAGGTGGTCTGTTTTTCCAAAGCAGATGTTGAAAAGGCTAGGCCCCATGCAAAGGACAGTTTGTAACCAACATGGGAGAGATCCAATGTTTTCGTCCTTTGGGCCCAGAAGGTTCAAATTCCTTGTTCAACCTTGAATAAGAGAGCCCACTAAATAGATTTTGGTGCCCACCAGTCGGCTGTGCTCTGTATACTAGTCGGGTTCTTTTATCGGATGTTATCCTCTGCTAGTTTCCTCGAATTAAATCAAAAACGATTAAAAAATCAAAACATGGGATGGGAGTGTTTTAACAAGGTTTAATTTGTCTAACCAGAAGATCTATGAGCTTGGTGTTATTGAGTTTCCTGTCTGTGGGTGCATGCCTTTTTTCTGTAGCGGAAAATTTAGAGTTCAGTCTGTTACTCCACTTCCACGACACGTAAACTTCTTTGTTTTGAATTTAAGTTATGGTATTTCGTGTGTAACACAGGGCTGCGATGCTTCCATACTTCTGGACGACACAATTAATTTCAGGGGAGAGAAGAATGCTCTTCCCAACCGCAATTCAGCTAGAGGATATGAAGTCATTGAAAGCATCAAAGCAGATGTTGAAAAGGCTTGCCCATCAACTGTTTCATGTGTTGATATATTGGCTCTTGCAGCAAGAGAATCTGTCCTTCTGGTATTGACATTGGCCATATTCATTCATTGCAGAGCATTTTCTATTTGCTCTAAATTTCTGATTTATGTGTTTACTTCATTCACCTGTTTCAGTCAGGAGGGCCTTATTATCCTCTTTCATTGGGCGGGCTAGATGGATTGACTGCAAGTGAGAAGGCAGCTAATGAACAATTGCCATCACCATTTGAACCACTAGAAAACATCACTGCTAAGTTCGCATCAAAGGGTCTTGACATTAAGGATGTTGTAGTCCTCTCAGGTTCTTGTCATCTTCGCTTTCTCTGGTTATCTCTCTCTCTCTCTCTCTATTTTAAGCTAGTCAATAGAGTGGTGTTCTTGCTCAAACCATAGAGCTTAAATCGGCGACGAAATCTGTGACTCTTATCCTTTTAGATGGCCACGTATTGTCGCCATATATATGCTTGCAATCTATACATGTATTGAGCCTAAGCTCAGGTTTTTGACGACCAAATTTTTGGCGATAACACCAACCCAAGGAACAGAGCAGAAGGCTTTTTAAAACTAATTTCTAATATTTTTGGCACAAACAATGAATTTGTTTTTTTGTCTATTACAGGGGCACACACCATAGGTTTTGCTCAGTGCTTCTCCTTCAAGAGGAGGCTCTTCGACTTCAAAGGCACCGGCAAGCCTGATCCCACACTTGATTCTTCGGCCGTGGCAAACTTACAGGGCACGTGTCCAAATAAGGATGCATCAAACAGCAAACTTGCTCCTCTTGACTCTGCAAGCACATACCGATTTGACAATGCTTATTATGTGAACCTCGTGAACAGAACTGGCCTTCTTGAATCTGATCAAGCTCTCATGGGGGATTCCAAGACTGCTGCAATGGTTACTGCCTACAGCTCAAATTCATATCTTTTCTCAGCTGATTTCGCATCATCAATGGTAAAGATGAGCAACCTTGGGATACTTACAGGCAGCAACGGACAAATTAGAAAGAAATGTGGGTCTGTCAACTAAATATATATGTGATGTGAGTCTGTTAATCATGGAGCTTCTGTACCTAGTTTCTTTAGGGCTCAAAATGTGGTGCTCAACTAGTGGATGCTTATGTGATAGACATGCCAGTCTTTTAATAAAAACAAGTGTTTAAGTAATGATTTGAATTGTGCTTGGTTCACTCTTTGCCCAAATGTAACTTGGTTAACTCTGATCTAGATTTCCCAACTGGAACACAACTCAGTGACAAGGCAAATTATTTTCCGAGAGCTGTGAGAAAATTTAATCATCTTTGTGTAGCCTGTAAACATGGACATTCTGCCATTGCTCTGTTTGCTCACATTTATGTCACACGAGGACATGAATTGATTGGTTATCTCATTCCTGGAGCTGTAAAAATTACAAGAAACAACTTGGTGATGCTAAACTAGTCAGGTCATGGGGTTTGTTCTCCAAAAATCACCAGTTTAAGTGTTACAAACTTCAAGACCACTAAAGGCTTACATGATCGTTAACTTCAGGGTCTCGGAAAATTAGTCGAGGTACGCGTAAGCTAAACTGGACACTCATGGTTATCAAAAAAAATAATAATAATAAAAGAAACCAACTAAAAATGCGCAGACATTGAAGATATATCCGTTGAAACCAGTGAAGGGTTTTCCGGACTTGTTAACTTCCCCTTGGCAAATCACATGGCAAAGAAGTGCCGGTGTCTCAGTGGTGTTTCAAGAAAATTTCCCGATGGTGACTTAAATTTATGTAAAGGTTTTTCAAGCGAGGTTTATACGAGCCACATTTCCTTCCCCGGTGCTTTAACAAACAATAATTTATAATTCCGTTCTGAGATATGGCATGGAATGTATTTTCTTATGTCACGAATCTGATATTTGCTTGGTTAGTAAGCTTAATGGATGGTGGTGGGTTCCAATTAACTAATTTTCAACTCATTTGGCGTTGATTAATGTAATTTTAGATATGCTTAATTTCCTGCACGACAGAATTAGGTTGACTCATGATTTTACATGTTTAGTTTTGAGCATACTCGCAACGAAAATAATAAAATAAAAATATTTAGGAATTTCTAGAATTTCGTTACACAATTCTAAAATTGTTTAGGAATTTATTAATTAAAGATTTAATCTTCTTCGGTTTTGAATAATTCTTTAAAGGTTGTATTATCGCAAACTAGAAGGCGTTTAATTATCCGACCTTCAACAGTAATCTACATAAACTAACAGTGAGAAATCTTTTAAATCTCTAATTAAAAGAGAGAGATTGTTATGCCTAAAGTGCTATATTTTTATTCTGTGATTTACGTAGTTTTTTTTTTTCTAATAAACAATCACTTAAAAATAAGAGGCATAACTTACTATTTATAGAAAAATATGAAAAACCTTGTAAATTAGCAAAATATCAATTTACCTATTAATAATATTCATATATTAATTCAGGACAATTTTAGATATTAATCCAATCATGTCGTTATTTGATTTTTCTAAGTCTAGAAATATAATCCATGTATTTATTATATTATATTCCTTAATTTCTAAAATATATTTTAATCAAGCCATACTTAATTAAATCATCTCAATTTAATTTTTGACTCATTGTTCTTAATGTGAGTGACCCATTAAGTTCCTAATATGTTGGTCTAAATATAAATTATAATTATAATTAAATAATTTATTTTATTATCAATTCAAAAATTAATTAATTTATATTTAAAGGTCGGATGCATCATCTAGCAACATGTCATGATCCTCTAAATGTTAGAAAAGTCATTAGTGGTTTAACTTAACCTTTTAGTGATTGGTTTCTCGGTGTAATTAATATCATTTCATCAATAATGTTCTGATTTAACATTAAAGTATGTAGTATGTCTGTCATGTTAAATCATGTTTGTTCTTTACATAATAGTTATTAATCATTTAAATAAGATTTGAAACTCTTTTCAAATCTCATTCCACCTTAACCAAGGATTTTTCAGTCAATACCATTTGAAAACAAATTGAATATTTTTTATAATTTACTTAGAATGATGAATCATCTCTTGATTATTTAAATACCTCCATATAGTTCACATTATACCCAATGTATGCCCCTTCGTTACCTTAATTAAAATAACATGTAACAGGATCAAAGTATAATATTTTCTATATAAAATAATTTAGTGATCTCAAGTCTAAATATCTCTTACACAACCATCACATGAGTCTTTTCATAAATATACGTGATCTCTCCATATGGAATTCTTATGTGGGTTAATTTAGTGTACATGTCTTATGACAATAACCTATATATTAATTCTAGGTGTCTCATATACCTCAGCTTATAAGAATAACTGCTTCCTTTTATAAAGAAAAAAAAATATAATATATATCAGTCTCTATGCGTCTAATAAATATCTAGTATTTAAGAGAACATCGACAAAAAATATTTTAGTAACAATGCTTTGATGTAACAGTAATCTCATTATTATAACAACTTTATAGTTTTTTTTACCAATCTTTTTTGTTTCGTGGATTTTATTTTATTCTAGATTTAT
>Ga0307517_10010905_pt1 | contig 12661 bp, 6 predicted proteins | sample 23_EM_MG_FD_194515 | JGI IMG/M metagenome (GOLD analysis project Ga0307517, IMG submission 194515) | Populus trichocarpa ectomycorrhiza microbial communities from riparian zone in the Pacific Northwest, United States - 23_EM | ecosystem: Host-associated > Plants > Roots > Unclassified | place...
CTGGTGGACAAATGACTGCGGCGCAGAGGATGATGGCGAAGATGGGGTGGAAGGAAGGGCAAGGATTGGGGAAACAGGAGCAAGGGATTACGACGCCATTGATGGCGAAGAAGACTGATAGGAGAGCCGCGGTTATAGTGAATGCTAGTGAGAAGAAGGTGAAGAGTGTGAATTTCAATGGAACTCCTCCAACTTGGGTTTTGCTCCTTAGGTAGCAGGTGCAATAGGCCGGGATGCGGAGGTCGAAGGAAGAGAAGAGGTAGTGGCAGGAAAAAAATTGACCGGGTCTCACCCGGGTTTGACCGGGTGGACCGGGTTTCTCCGAGCCAATTCCCAAGCGGGTTTTTGCCTCCACCCGGACCGGTCCCAGGCCCGGGTCGGCCGGGTCCCGGGTCGACCCGCCGGGCCGGTCCGGGTTTTAAAACACTGCTTAATAGCCTTGACCTTGAGTTTGTAATGTTGAAGTATGAAAATCTATAGACCACGCACAAGTAGGAAAGCTTGAAGATTGTGTTGCTTGACTTATTCAGGAAACTTGCACAAAACCAAGGAGTGATTTTCCAATGTAATTTCTTCAAATTGAACAACTTCATGTTCAATTTGAACTTCCTCAAATTTCCCATGTTTACCATTAAATTCTTTGACTTTGATATCAAAATCCCTTGATTTCACAACAAAAATTTGTGATTCTGGCAGAACCTGACATGCTTTGAAAGAAGGTTGATTAATAATCTAGGAAGTTCAAACTCTTGCATAGTGCCTTATTCAATATGAATTATCTTATGATCATTAGATGTTAAAGTCCGTGACATGAGCTTTCTCTCATCCAATGTTGATTCCATTAATGAAACCTCTTGATTGCTGTGATTTTTTTTTTAAAAAAAAACCCTTCAAAATTCCTTGTAAAAGACTCTAAATCTCTGAGAAAGTTGAGTGTTACAAACCTTTTTGAGAAGAATTCAAAGAATTAAAAATAGTTTGTGAGAAAAATATATAAAAAAATTAAGAAAATAAATATTTTAATATCATTCAATATTAATGAGAATTATTTTAAAATTTTTGCATATTGAGCTAATACATAAATCAATCGATAATATTATCATAAAAAAACTTGGATATTTGCAATAGTGATAGTTAAAATAAATGTTTGATAAAAATTTCTACCATTTGAAAAAAGTAGTAAAAATATATCTTTTTAATCTAAACTCTATTTTCTTATTAATGCATCCCTTTATTGTCTAAACAAATCATGTTTTTTAATCGTAAGCACTGTTTTTTAAATAAAAACCTGTCATGATCTCAAAAGAAAGTTTTTTTAAAAATATATCTATTTTATATGTAATTGAAGAAAAAAAAAACTAATGTGATAAAATTGTGTCAAAAATCTATGAAAATATTAAAAAACGGATTTAATTTTCATTGAATATTGACGACCAGTATGTATATATTTTGTGCTTATTAGGTGTATAATAATTGAAAAAGAAATTGTTATTGTTTCTATAAAAATCTATAATATTATTTAAAAACCAAATAAGATTTAATAATAATATAAATATTATGTTAATTATTTTATTTATTTCAATCAACCTCTAAAAATATTTGAAGAAAAAACCAGAGAAAGAGGCTAGGTGCTTGGGTCAAAGAGATGGGGTCCACACACCTTATTCAATAGAAAAAAGGCTTGGCGTGCATGACTTTTTTTTTTGTTCAAGGGAGGATGTCATGTCGTCATGTCATCCGTCCTTTTATTTTTTTTTTATTTTTAAAAATAAAGAAGACGTGTTGTTTGCTGATCCAAATTTCAGCTTTAAGAGTGGTGGTTAGAAAATCAGATTTCGGTTTTCTGGATCCAATAAACCATAATCTATTTTTACCTAAAAATACTTGTAAACACTCTTCAAAAACTAAACAAACCAATTTGTAATCTCAAAACACCCATAAATTGTAACAAAAGTACCAAATTAAATCAAATAAAAAAATTCTTTCTTAACTCTAATCTGTTTTTTATTTTCAACGAGATGAAAGATCAAAAACACCTAAAGGATACTCTCATCAAGAGAAACCAATGACACCAAGATCAGTGTTTTTGGTGGCTAGAATATGATTGACCGACCATTTTATCTCTTCTTCCTAATTTTTCTGTTCATCCCCCCTAAAAGTTCTTGGAATGAAACATAATACAAATAAATTTTAGTATTGAAATTTGAACCCCCCCCTAAAAAAAAAAGGATAAAATTAAAAATTAAAATCTATAAGAATCAAATTATAGTATTTTGTTTTAAAAAGAAAAAAAGGGCATCGATTTTTCTTGTGTTAAAAAGTTGATTCATGTTGTTTCAATTTATAAAATTGATAAAATCAAATCCAATTTTGCAAAATTGAGTATCAATTTAATGTTGGGGCAAGATTTTAGATGACAAATAAAAAATTGAACATGAATCGAAACAAATTAATAGTCTCAAATCGCATGAACATTACGTAACAGGATGAAATTAAAAAAAAAAACTTTAGTGACCTGAGATGAATATTTTTTTGAGGACCAAAAATAGAAAGAAAGGCTAGGTGGATTGTAGTAGTCAACAGTGTGCATGTATCTAGCAACAGAGAAGAGCCTATTTTGTTTTAGTTTCTTTTTCATTACTTTGTGTAAAGAGTCTATATTTAGATACAAATCTATTCATATTACATGAAAATAAGTTAATGACATAATCGAAAGTTTTATTTTGTGCTTGACTAATTTTCAGTATGATAATTAGTAGCATTGACATTATATTATATACAAATATTTTTATTTTAAGGAGTCTTTTTTCAATTACATGTAAATGAATATAAATTAACTATATAGAAATAAATGAAAATGTTAACTAAAGATTCAATTTAATACTTCGATGGATTTTTAATTGTTCCTAAATTTTAATATTATGTGTTTTTTTGGCTTTTTTGAAAGTTCTTTTAAAATTTGGATAATCAAAATAAACTGTCAATATAGTACTATATAGTTTAGAAGTGATTTAAGTAACTTATTACAATCTAATGTGGTGCATGAATAGAAAAATAATGAAAAAATGGGATTGGATTTTTTTTTAGGATTCCTTCTTAAACAACCTAGCTTTTAGAAATTAATATATTTTTTTTAAGAATTTCATCCTTTAATTATTAATAATAGGTGGGATTGAAGTTATATACAAGTATTGAGAGTATATTATAATTAATACTGTAGTAATTATACATTAGTCAATCAAAAGTTCTTAAAAAGTGCATACTTTTATACATGGATATGAATTAGGACTCCATAAAAGACTAGATTACTAATCGATTACTATTCCTTACTTGATTAGGAAGAAACTAAACAAGAATAAACAATTAAAGACTAAGGGGTGTTTGAGAGAGCTTTTGCATCAAATTGATATTTTTTTAGTGTTTTGTGATGGTTTTGATATGCTAATGTAAAAAAAAAAAATCTGAAAAAAAATCATTTTAATACATTTTCAAGCAAAAAGCTATTTTGAAAAGTATCTTGCACCACAATCCCAAACACACGCTAAGACACCAACTTCCTAAATAAGAACATAGCTTCAAGTATTCTGAAATTACTAGAATACCCCTGATTCACAGAAATATACAGAAATTGCAATTCTGCCCCTACTCACAAAATAACCCAAATCTGAATCAAAACCTTAACTAAGAAACCTGTCATTATAACTTATTCTTAGACTAAAAAACCATCTCCTTGTTGAAGAATCCAACAACTTGATTTTGATTTTCCATAAGAGATAAATTTCTTTGACCATAACCTAAGCGCGTTGTCATTTCAATTTCTTGTTTCTGGAACATATTTCTGTTTTTATTGCATTATTACTTCTATTCTAAATAAGCTGAAGCTTCACAGATGCTTTTGGTCTTTTTAGTGATATCATATAATGTGATTGATGCATGATGAAATAAGCTTTCAATAAACTCTGCATATATTATTACAGAATATATGAAATAGCATTAGAATGCTTAATGCTCTGTTTTTCTTTTCCAGCCCAATTTCAGAAGTTTCATACCTCTTTGCAGAAATGGTTCAGCATGGACTTCGTTGCATTGCCTTTTGCAGATCTCGTAAACTCACTGAGATTGTCTTATCTTATACGTATGGCCCATTGATCTCATGAAAGTTAAATTCTTCAAAAGATATATGGTCTTTTGAGCATCGATTTTTCTCTTTTCCCCTCTTATAATAGTGGATGCTGAAAGAATATCTTCTCTAACTTTATCACTGTGATAGGCGTGAGATTCTTCAAAAGACAGCACCCCACCTTGTAGGCTCAATTTGTGCTTATCGTGCTGGCTATGTTGTTGAGGTCAGTAAAGGTGTTTTGTTTTCTCTGTCCATACGTGATGATTATCATTAGTGCTTTTAAGCCGAAGTTGATATAGTTGCATAACCAGACTTAAGCTTTCCATCCAATAGTTTGTTCTTCTAGGAAATCATATCAGAATGTGGGCCAAATTTTCTACTTTTTTTGTGAAGGACAATTTACTTTTCAGTGGTTATTGAATATGTTTTATGTAGCTATATTGGTGGCTGAAAGGTCAAATTGCTTCTGTCAAGTTTCTTTACTGTAGCGAGTCAGTGATGATTTTCATCATGGTGCAATAATTTTGAACTTGCTCATATTGTCCCAGATCGTTGCTGGCTTGCACCTTCTCTTTGATTCAAAATTAACATTCGAAGCTCTCTTCCTTCTTAAAAACTTTCTTTTATTATTTTTTCTTACCACCACACATGGTTGCCAATGGTAAATTTTATCTCTGAAATCTTATCAAAAGATTTTGAAGCTATTATAAATCTGTTGCTTTATGTAAAGGAGTGTAACAAACTCATACTTCCGCTCAATACAACTGTTATTTGTATTCTGAGGTGAATTTTTAGCTTGTTCTTGATGGGAATCTATGGAATAAAACCAATCTGTTAAGAACCTCTTTACTGTTTGACCATCATTTAGAATTGTTCAATTGCCTTGGTCAACTGCAACTCCTTTTAGTTGTCTTTGTTGTCACATGTTGACTCAGCCCTGATGCCGGAAGAAAATTGGACATGGCATTTGTTTTTGTTTGATTCTTATTTTTTCAGTGCTCTATTTCTGGTGCTGTTAAGTTGTTCTTTTTGGGTAATTTAGTGGCATTACACATCTCTACTAATTTTTCTATTTTCCCTTGGTTGATTTTATATTTTCCTGTTTGTATTTCTAATCTTCACCCACATATGAGTTATTGTGCTTTGACGTTGGCTGGGCGCTAGAGCAGGATCGGAGGCAAATAGAGAGAGATTTTTTCAGTGGGAAACTCTCTGGCATTGCTGCAACAAATGCTCTTGAGTTGGGTATTGATGTTGGCCATATTGATGCCACCCTGCATTTAGGCTTTCCTGGTAGTTTTGCCAGGTAGAGAGCTTGCTATACTGTGTTGGTTTTCTAAGTAACTATCTTGCTCAATTCTTTTAATTGGAAGCCTTTTTTCTTTCATTTTTAGTTTGTGGCAGCAAGCTGGCAGGTCTGGAAGAAGAGAAAGGCCATCTCTTGCTGTATATGTTGCGTTTCAAGGACCTCTGGATCAATATTTTATGAAATTTCCTAAAAAACTCTTCCATGGTCCGATTGAGTGCTGTCATATTGATGCTCAAAACCAGCAGGTATGTAGGGTTCCAAGTTCGATATTTTCTTTTGAATTAGTTTTCTTTTAAGGTTCCAACAAATAGGCAAACTTATGCTCCAGTGTTTTATCTTTCTAGGTGTTGAAGCAACATCTGGTCTGCGCTGCTCGTGAACACCCATTGAGTTTGCTTCATGATGAGAAATATTTTGGCTCTAGTTTAAGCAATGCGCTGATGTCCCTTAAAAATAAAGGAGACCTGAGCTTTGATCCTTCACGTGATTCTTTTGCTAGAATATGGAGTTACATTGGGCATGAGGTATGTAATTTGTTCAAACATCTAGGTTTAATAGCTATATTGCGCAACTTATATTATTTTTATATATAAAAATGGAGGGATTCTCTTTCATACAACTTACAAAAAGTATTTTACATCCCTATAACTTTTCATGATTCAATTTTCATAAAAGTAACCACTGGATTTAATTCCTTAATTCATGTAGATCATACATGTCATTCCTATTGAATAATTGATCAGTAACTTGTTCATTACTTGATGGACACAACGTTTAATATCCTACATCAGCGGGTGAGAATATGGTAGCTGGCTTTATCCGGGCTGTGACACAACGCTCTAAAGGTGCACTTGGTATACAAGTTATGAAGTTTTTGATGCATATTGTGGATAGGACATGATAAGCTGTGAAGTGTTTGGTGCACACACTAATCCTTGTCTTGTCCAAAGTTGTTCCCAAGGCAAAATACATGTCCATCATCTATTTATTACTCATCTATTTTTTTTGAATTAGTTGACTAAAGTTTGACCAAATTAACCTATATTTTATTGAAATAAATTCTTACATCTAGGGGCTTAATTGCAAAAAAAAAAATATGATTCAGGACTAAATTGTATATAGCTTAAAATTAGAGGACCAAAATACTTTCAAATAAAGACAAGAATGTCATTAAAATAAAATATAGAGTAAAATAAATTGTTGGTGAATTTTGATGGACCAAAATGAACTTTTCAAAAACTTTATTTATTCTTGTCCCATCCTTTACTTAGCAAACATGGGACAAATAATGCATTTGTCTAGTTCAATCTTGTCCAGTCCATTTTCATTTGTCCTATCTTGTCTAGCATGCCAAAGACACTCTAAAATTGACTTTATACTTAATTTAATTATTTTTTTTCACAATAGAGATAAATTACTCTTTGATATTGACTTGAAATCTTTGAAGCATGACCTATATGGACAAGAGATTGAAGCTAATGGTTGATTTGATAAACTTCAATGTACATAGTTTTGAGGCTGTATATTATTTCTTGTAACTTGCTGGAAGTCGATCCCCAAAAAAAATCTTAGGTTTAGTATTTTGTTGTACTGTTTAAGTAAATGGTTATTTTAAGTTTTCAGTGTTCAATATTTCTAGAAAATGCCTTCACGTGGAATTAGTATTCGAGCAATAGAGTCCACCAGATACAGAGTGATAGACATGCAGCGGAATGAAGTCCTTGAAGAGATTGAGGAAAGCAAAGCTTTCTTCCAGGTAGAGAAGTTGTGATTTCCTTGTTTATTGTAGACATTTAGCTCTAACTGTAAATTCAACACTCTTTTTGCTCTAATTCTTCACCGTGGTTCCTTTTGTTTAGATATATGAAGGTGCGGTCTATATGCACCAAGGGAAGACCTATATGGTCAAGAAATTGGATATATCAGAAAAGATTGCTTTGTGCTATGAAGCCAACTTGCATTATTATACAAAAACCCGTGATTATACAGATATTGATGTCCTTGGAGGTGATATTGTATGTTAGGCTCTTAACTTTTTGTTTTTCTTCCTCTGCTTTTCAACTGGTATTTGCAAAAATCGCATGCTTTTGTTCTGCAGGCTGCAGCTTGTTGCATGGCTGACACGCAGAATATATGTGGCTGTTAAGTCTGAAACTTAGCAGATCTTTACCTATTATAGCTAGAGTTGGAACCTTGTGCCACATTTAGTTGATTACTGATATAGCTATAGTGGGGAATGCAAAAAAGAGAAACATGTGGGACAGCCTACTAAGTATATCATGTCATTAGGAATGTCTTCTATTATAGCAATTGCAGCAATGCTAACAAGAAACATTGCTATATTCTCTTAATGGCATTTGCAATTATTGTTCCTGCAGTTTAATGTGATTCCCTTTGAAGATTGAATTATGACAGCAACTTCTTGTCCTGCAAACATTTAGGCCTATCCACCAAGGGCCTTCAAGAACCAGTCTTCAAGAACAGCAGCTCAAGCACTTTCTTGTAAAGTAACAACTACTTGGTTTGGTTTCTATTGCATACAAAGAGGAAGCAACAAAGTCTTAGATACTTTTGATCTTTCACTACCCAAATATTCATATGAATCTCAGGTGCATTTTATGGCTGTTACAAATTGATTTGTATGCTTGTGTCCCCTCTTTTCTTTTGATCTTTATTTGGCATTTTTGTTTCTAATGTTGTTTCTATGATTCCATCTGGCATTTGGGTTTCTCATGATGTTTGCATGATTCATTCTCTTAGTCATGTATCTTTGTTTTTGTATTTTTTGTATCTTTAATTTGTATACAGGCAGTTTGGATTCCAGTTCCTCAGTCAATTAAAAAATTGGTCGAGGAGAAACAATTTTCCTTTCGTGGGGGTTTGCATGCTGCTTCACATGCTCTTCTCAATGTAGTGCCTTTGTAAGTCTTCTACAGTAGCATCTATCTTTTTCAATTTAAAGCTGCTACCTATCTAATTTATGTTGAATGGATGCTGAGATATGTTTCTACAAAGCTTACCACCATCAAAGTGGCCTTTAAGATTTGAAGCAGATATTTTTTTATTTCCTTGAAACTGCTTGTTACACCAATCCTATGATCTCTTAAATAATTGTTGCAGCACTGACTGTGCTATGATGCTTTTGCATTCAGATATTTAAGATGCAACTCGTCTGACTTAGCTCCAGAGTGTCCAAACCCTCATGATAGCCGTTATTTTCCTGAAAGAATACTTGTTTATGATCAGCATCCAGGAGGGACAGGTGTCTCAATGCAGGTGACTGACATGAAATTGAAACATCCCAGTTTTTTAATTTGTTAGGTTTGGTGTTTTGCTAGAAGAAGAGTGAATTTGAAAACTTTGAACTTTAGTTCTCAATTTTTGAGAATCACGCACCAACATATGTTTTTGTTGATCTGAGGAGCAATAAATTTGGCTTTAAAGCATCGTTAAACACCTTTGTAATAATACCTGCATGTCTAAGGCAATCTTCAATTAGAATTATCTATCTCTTCAGTAGCCATGGGATATGTGGTTCTCTTTAATTTCTAAACATGGGCAGCTTCTTTCTGTTTTTAGCCTCCAAAATAATGGAAATGAAATTTACATTTCCTGTGACTGATTTGGATATGTTTGTTTGTGCGTGATAGATTCAACCTTATTTCACAGAGCTGTTGAATGCTGCTTTGGAACTTCTCACATGTTGCCACTGCTCAGGAGACACTGGCTGCCCAAATTGTGTTCAAGTGTGCCTCAATATTTGTTTGATTTTAATGTTTTTGTGTTGTTGATGATGAGAATATTGTTAATTATCATGCAGAATAATGAGAGTAAGAGTAACATTGTCACCCTTACATGTTGCAGAGTATGGTTTGTCACGAGTACAACGAGGTTATACACAAGGATGCTGCGATTATGATTCTTGAGGTTCTTCCTTAAACTTGGAACCGAAATCTATTTTCCATTCTTGTTTTCAATGACTGAATCTATCTGTTTCATGGTCAGGGTGTTCTGGATGCAGAGTCTTTCTTTGGAGAAGCAAACGACTCTTCCTAAAACCATAGCGAGTCCTGAATCATTAGCGCTTGCTAATATGGTTCTCTTACAGCCTGGGGAGGGTTTACTGAATTTGTCAGTTGTACATGTATCGTTGACTGTTGCAGAGCCTACTACAGTGGCAAGTAACATTGTTTATGAAATTATGAAGGCCAACTTCATATCAAAAAAGCCAAACCATACATCTTAGTCTCTAAATGATTAGTTATCTTTGGTCGAGTTTTTTGTCCTTCCTTGCAAAGATTTCAAATTAGCTTGTGAAGCTTGCGAAGTCGCTTGCAATCAAAGAAAAATCAAGGACATGGATACTTGTAAAGAAGTCTATTATCAACTTTTTCTACCTCATTTTCCGTCATTGCAAGGATGTTCCAACTTCTGTGACTAAAATAGGATAATGAACAAGGTGTTGCGTACATCAATCAAAAATCAGTCGCTTGCTGATGTTTCCATTCGTTGAGCAGGGAAAGAAAAAGGGTTATGACGCCATCAATAATCTGGAACACACTGAATATGTAACTCTCTTTAAGCATGTGAAATCATTGCCATACTTTTGCAGTGCTTTCTTTGCTGCACATTTGCAACACCTAAAGGCCAGGGGGCAGTGAATGATGTATTGGGCAACACTAAACCATGACCTTTGATGTATGGCTGCCATTAATGGCGTTAGCCAGAGAATCAAACTGTCAATGTATTTACATAGATCAAATATGGTTCGGCTCGCACCTAAGCGGTTGCATTTTCTGGAAAATTGAAGTGGTTATGATAGTGGTTGATATCAGGGTGGTGGTTTGGATATGATGGGGACGAGCATGGTGATAGCAATAGTTTCAATATATATGGTGGTGGCGGTAATAGGAGGTTATGGCTGTAAATGATCGGGTTAATTGGTTATGGTGATGGAGGTAATAATGGGTGGCTCCCATTAATGGTGAAGATGAGATTCTTGAAGCTAAAAAATTTATTTTCCTTCTTATCTAGTTAATTAATATCCTTTTATGAGACTCTATTCTTTGTGTGGGACCCTATATGTATGCCATGCAAGCATTTGACTATAGAAACGTGATAGATATCCAAAAATACAAATTATTATTACATTTTAAATGGTTGGAACACTTGTTTGAATACAATTAGATATATAACAATCATTTATAAAAAGATCATAAAAGTTGAGATGGAATTCAATTATCTCATTTCAAGCAATATGATGCGAACCTTTTAAACAAGTAATCCACACGCAACGATACCAATTCTCGAAAAAACCAAGTAAATTAGATTTGAGAAGAGTATGACAAAAATAACTTATATCTAGGCACCAACAGTATTGGAAAAGTAAACCCCCAGCCAACGAATATTAATTCGTGAATGAGAAGTATACAGATGACGCCATGAAGTCAGTTGTTCTTCAATAAGTTGTTTCAGTTCTTTAGAGAACCAAGAAAGGGAGAATATTTCACCAACTCACACAACAATAGGCAACAAAGAAGTCTTATTAATCTCAAGATTACATGACCCTACATGTCTGATTATGGTTTTATTTATAATGACTCTAGACTGAAATAAACCCTAATAGGCCTTTTATGTGGACTTACATGAGATCCACTAACAATTAAACCCAAATATAACCCAAAACATAAAGAAATAAGAATAACACAAAGCCTGGTATTGTTGCCGCATATAGCAAAGAAAATAATACCTAAATAATCTGATTTTCCTAGTTTATAAGTTGTTATAGCTGAATAACCCTTGCATTCATAGGAGTAGTTGCCGCCACTATAAATCATTTGTAGACTATGAAAATTCTGACATGATTTGACGTCTTTATATTTCCTTATCTAACTTGAATTTCCTTGTATAACTTAGACAAATAATAAAGCCAATTTCCTCTTTTGTTGCTGATTTAATTACTTTCCTTGCTTGTTTAAGAGAATAAATTACTGACTTTCTATCCTGTAACATTAGAAAAAACAAGCCTAACAAGGCTGTTATAGGGCTGAACACATCACCCCTTTATCCACATGAATTGGGCTCTTCTTGGACTTGGATTAGATGAGTTAGAGGTTGTCCTTCATGCTCCTTAGGCGTCCCAAACTCCTTAGGTGCATTTTACTCCATATGTTTTGAACAAGGCTATAAGCTTCTTTTCCCTAACTCTTGTAATTGGCTCACTTAGCATCTTCAATGGGTCTTTGGCATGATTAAGCTTGGTGTTGGGCTGATCCTCATCATTTTGTGTGTTGTTATTCAAAAGAATTTGAAAAGTCAGGAAAAATATGTCTTTTGTTAAGTTTGCTTATAATAGAACTGTGCATTCGATCATTGATTTTTCTCCTTTTAAAATTGTTTATAGGTTTAATCCACTAACTCCTATGGACTTAATTCCTTTATCTTTTGAAGAAATGGTAAATTTAGATGGTGAAAAAAAGGCAAAGATGGTGAGACAACTTCATGAGGGAGTTCGATTGAAAATAGAGAAAAAGAATAGATTGTACGCTTATAAAGCAAGTAAACAGGTTTTTTTCCAACCCGGTGATTGGGTTTGGATGCATATGCGTAAAATTTTTTTTCCTAACCAAAGGAAATCAAAGTTACAGCCTCGTGGTGATGGTTCATTTTAGGTTTTAGAGAGAATCAATGACAATGCATACAAAATTGATCTTCCAGGTGAGTATGGTGTTAATGCTACCTTTAATGTTGCTGATTTTACTTTGTTTGACACGAGTTTTGATTCGAGGTCGAATTCTTTCGAGGAGAGAGGAGATGATGTGGATTAGCCCACAAACACCAGTAAGGACCCATTACATGTTCCAAATAGGCCAATGACTCGGTCTAAGACAAAGGCATTGAAATAGACATTGAATGCATTGGTTTTGAAGGTTTCGACCAAGTCAAATTTGAAGGATCCATTGGAGTATCAAGATGAGGCCTTAATATATCTTATCTATATGCAAAAGGGGCCCAATCCAACCTTGTTTGATGTTTCTATGTGTTTTGTGGATTCCTAATTTGTTTTGGACTTCTTATTATGTATGAGAACATTGATTATTTCCTTTAAGTATTATGATTTAATATTTTATTTTTTTCTTTGTTTGGTGAGGAGAAAACACGGCAAAGAAAACAAAAAAATCCTACAACTTGGAAACAACATGGGCGACTACCTTTCTTTTTGTTTCTAG
>Ga0307517_10010906_pt1 | contig 12661 bp, 14 predicted proteins | sample 23_EM_MG_FD_194515 | JGI IMG/M metagenome (GOLD analysis project Ga0307517, IMG submission 194515) | Populus trichocarpa ectomycorrhiza microbial communities from riparian zone in the Pacific Northwest, United States - 23_EM | ecosystem: Host-associated > Plants > Roots > Unclassified | place...
CCTCAGCCCGGTCTCGCCAGGTCGGTCAAGTGCCAAGCGAATTGATGGAAGGAGGATTGTAGAGGAACACCTCCGCGCATTTGAGCTTGCACTCGCCGATGCAGCTTTGAAGACACAGGCTATCATGGCACGTTGATCCACATTTCACTGCCTCTATCTATCTGCCGTTGAATAGCATTGTTCTTCTAGTTTGTGTCCTGCATTATCTCTCTATAGCATATTGGCTCACTAGCCTGCCATACTGTACTACCCCGCGCCATTACATCGGTACAAATGTTTGTTTCATTAGAAGGAGACCATTCAATACCCGCTTTCTACATTGCCACACACTCGCCTATCCCTTGTATTTGAACCTGAAGTATATATTAGTACCCACTCTTCCTTCCATAGGTAAAACCATACCAGTTTGTCCTATCAATAATCATTAACAAAGGGAATTGGGCTTTTAAAAGGTGGGCCATACCTCGCATCTACGGCTTCCCTGCGGACCGTCCGTTTAGGGTCGTCTAAAACATCCGCTAACTCCCGAAGGACTGTAGGCTTGTGTGGATGTAGCACGTCGTATCGAACAATACTGGGCAGAATTCCGAGATAACGCAACGCAGAAGTTCGAACTCGCTGTTGAGGTCAAATTTCTGAGAAACATTCTTATGGAGAAGAAATCCAAAATCGTACAACTGAAGTCATCTCGCCCACTTTGCTATTTCTGAGCATGGCGTTCACGAGGGTGACACTGTGCTCCGAAACCAGACTCTTCTCCGGCGATTCTCCTTCGGCAGCTGCCAGGAATGTATCAATAACGTTTCCTCGTATTTCCGCGTCGGGCAAATCGAGCCCACGGAGGAGAAGGGGAATAAGCTGAAAACGATGGTTCAAGGCCAATATAAATACGATTCACCAATGCTTACTGAAGGCATTTCATGTACATATGCCGCTCGTGGTATGGACTTGATAAGTGAGGTTAGCGCAACCAAGGATGCAGTCTGTTTGGCTGGATCTGTAAAGCTCGTCAAGAATGTATTAGTTAAATTTTGGAAGACCACTGACTGCTCGAATTCTTTGCAAACGCTAGGATTTCTGGGAGGACAGAACCTGCGTACCTTTGCACGAAAAGGATCTACAAAAATGCATTAACGACATATACTTGACAGGTCAAACAGTGAATTCTACCTTGACTTCTGCGCGATTGGCCTTAGTCAAGACGGTGTCAGTTGATGGTATTTCACCAATTGCCTTTGCAGCTTCCCAGCCCACAGATTCGTCGTCAAAGAGCCCGTATAGCCGTTCTACAAAGGTCATAGCAAGGGAGTGCTTGCGAACGAGCAATGCTTTCGTAATCTAATTAAAAGGTTAACATTCAGTAACATTATGGTGTCATAAGAAATTACCCATGTCCAAGACTTTATGGCCCAGATGCGTTGAATTGTGGCTAAACTTCGCCCAGAGATTCGCTCGCTCCAATATACGTCGAGTTTGTTGTTTAAAAACGAAGTCAATTCTGGAAAAGTAACAATTGATAAAGGGATGTTGCTGAGTACATAATTAAACATACCGTCAACGTGTTTATTCAAGATTGAGGCGACCATGCGCAGGGCAGACATTCTTTGGAGGTCCGTGTCAGCAGTCTCGAGGACCCATTTAAGCAAGGAATCCAGAAATTGATTGATATCTTCCAAGGAAAGTCGAGCCTGGGGATGAAAATAAGCAAAATGCTGAGAGCTGTAAATCAAGATTACCATACTTCTTTGTCAAGAGGGATGACTGCAGCAGTCAACAGAGAAAGGATATTCTTCTGCGCAGAAGAACTGGATCCCTATAAAATGTATTAGGTCTATGAATTCGAATCTGAGGTTGTATAATTGATTCTACCTCGAACAAAGAAAGTTTTCGCGTGGATGCAATTTTCTGGAACCCACTGGCGATATCCACGACATCTCCCGTTCTTAAAGCTTTACATAGGCCGACGGAATATGCTTGCTGCCTCCTGAAACGTAGATCGCAATTAGAAGCAGATCAGTCATAAATAAAGTCATGTCCTTACTGAATTGACAACGACTGCATAACAAGGGTTATAATTTCCCCTGCAGCCTGAATAAGACGAGGTTCTGTAGCTATCATTTCCCTTTCATCGGATATGAATGCAGATGCGACAAAAATATTGAATAGGCTAGGGACCAGGCGGTCAATATATTTCGATACATCTGTGTGCTTCTTCTTGACTTTGGTGCCAAGAGTTTGGGCCAGGGTCTTCAAGATCATATGGGCATATGCTGCACTCGGCTCCAGCTCGTCAGAAACAGCGAGTGACTGCCCCGCATGGGGAAAAGAAATCAAGTCAAGTTTCGTGATGAGGCGGATGACCATGTTTTCAAAAAGATTTGGAAGAAGGCAAAGCGATCGTAAAGTAGAAAGTGTAAGCCAGCATTTTTCACGTTCGGCAGTTGCTTCGCGCAGGGGCGCTTTGTCGGGCAAATAACCAAATAACAGAGGTAGAGTCTGTTCAGCAAGGTGATGGGGTGCACGATCACCAATCGCTACTAAAAGATCTAAAATCGCTTCGCTGACAGTGAAAAAAATAAGCTTTAAAGATATAAGTATAATGGAAAGGGACGACCTTGAATCTCCATAGTCTGCGCCCTTTTCAATGATCTGGTCAGCATTATGAACGATGAACCCAAGCTCTTCATCAGACAGGAGTCCTTTGGTGGAGACCAGGGCCCTGAGGCCTGATAACGCAACAGTTCGAGTGGCAGGCAAACTTGACCCAGCGGTCAAAACCCCTAGAACTTCGTCTTTGAAAGGAAGAAGTGGTGGTTCAACCATCAAAGACGGCGCTTTATCCATCGAGTCCCGCGCTGATGCAATTAATTCGGAAAGCAAGAATGTAGTTGGAGTACGAGCAGATATCTCATCTGGGTTATGGAATAATTGAACAAGGTGTGGCACAGCTTGTGAGATCGTGTAGCGAGCAACGGAGGCTAGATGTGTACTGGAATAAAAATAAAATGAATGGAGGTAATACAGAGGACGCACGTGTAGCTGTCACGAAAGTGCAAAGAATTTTTATTGCCGGTTTTGCCTGGCTCTTTTCCGGTTCCTTGAGGATCTGGATGCATTCTCCGCATGCATCTCTTGCGAGACCTTGGATGTCATCGTTAGATTCTACGGCCGCTTCTTCGTCGGCGTAAATAGTTTTGACCAATATTTGCATAGTCTTCAGGGCCTCTTCCTCAGTCTCAGGGTCTACAGGTTGAAATATCTTCGCTGATAATTTTAATGTTGAGACGTAGTTTCTGTTTCAGCCCCACGTACCTCTAGCTTCAACGCATTCCATAACTTGTGTGCGGATACCCGTGCCAAGGCTGAACCGTATACGGGAAGACAAGAAGTTAGAGTTTGAAGGGTGTCCTTCTAAGAAGAGAAATCAGGGTTGAGTTCGAGAGAAGTGTGCAATAATGTATACTTTGGTGGTTCTTGAACCGACAGATATTTTCTCCAAAAATACAGGGATCGCTAAAGGACCGAATGTTGGTGTGGCATTCAAACATCGCCTGTAAATAATTTGGCTTAGAGGTGATAATGAATAAGATACACCGGCCTACCGTAGAGATAACCTCAAATCCTCGGTGCTGATACCGTAGCGATCATTGGGCGGTGGTCGGAAAGTTATCGGGAAGTAGCAGAACAATATGTTGAAGATTGACTGCATCGATTAAAATCCTTCGAACATCAGTAGAAACCAGAGGTGTCGAACAAGCTTCCTCTCTCACCTCAACGTGCAAGGTAATGTCGAATTCAATCAGGATGACTCGAGCGATGGCAAAGGCCACCATGAGATTCCTTGGGTCCTTCTCGCCCTCCGCAAGTCCTATGTACCCGTCTAAAAACTGCTTCCCCATTGCTTTCAAGACTTTCGGGCGGTTTAATTCAATTGCGGTGCGGATCAATGGGTAAGTTGCGTACCATTTCGGTGAAATGCCATCAACGAGTCAATAATAGAGAAGACTTCAAACCGAACTCCCTGTACGATCGCTTTCATTTTTACATGCCTAAAAAGCCTGAAATGGCATAAGATTGGATCAGAAAGGAACTCGCGTGAACGATCTACCCATCGATGATTGTTGCCACTTCATCAGGAGATAAAGTTGGGATGTGTGCGAGTGTTACGAGGCCAGCTAAAGCAGGCTTGAGGGTCACAGTGTCGTCCAGCTTACCGCAGAAGAATCCGCTGAGCACCCTGGCTAGACAATTGCTGGGTTACCACCGACCTGAATCATGGAGTATTGTAAAAAGACACGTACCGGATTGGCGGTTTAACTTTTCTTGAGGAACACGGGCCACAATTAAGGATAATAACTCAACGCCTGGCAAATATGAGGTCGGAATGGTTTCGTGTGTTTAGGCACACACCCTTTTGAAGCAAGTCACCATCTTCGGAAGTGAGATAATATCCAAGAGCTTTAACGACGGTAAGTAGGGATCCTCGATCCTCCGAAATTTCTGCCACGATCGGATTATTCTGGGTTCGTTAATTGCGCAATTCTAAGCATACCTGAGACGATTTCCTTGATTTCTTCTTCACGACCTGAGGCCATCCAAGTTTGGACCAACCTTTCAGTTGAGTCCATGTTTCTTAGTACCGAGTAGGTATTCAAGGCCGACCGATATAATAAGGAGAGTGAGTGTGAATAAGTACTAAGATCTGAGGTCATGGAATGTTATCGGGAGTCGGCCCGGATATCACGTATAAACGTGATCTGAGTTTGCTCAATGCATTGAGCCTCATTGAGCCTTCAAGGTACTATAGTACTACGTCCCACCATTCTCCAAGCTTTGGTCAGTCCGTTACAGAACCTGCTGGACAAGCAAAGGCTCTGCCTGGCCCATGACATTGCTGGGCCTCTCTGCGGCCAGATGTCTCCTGAATACGCAACTTCGCTGTTCCAACTTTCAACGATTCATTTCTACAAGCTCATCAGCCTGGTCGAATTCCAGTCACAAAAGGAAGAACCTCGCAGAACCCAAGGACAAATGGAACTACAATGCTAGTCCCTTTGATGGAGATCTTGGCAATGACCTTCAATTACTTCGCCAAGTTGATGCGAACACGCTTGAAAAAGAACCCACCCCTCCTCATGGTGTGAGGATGTTGGTTCGCGACTTTATCGAAGATTCCCTATACAATCCAAACTACGGATATTTTCCCAAACAAGCCACCATTTTCAATGCCCAAGACACCACATTCGACTTTTCCCGGTTTCGCGACTCCCCCGAATTTCAGGAAGAGGTCGCTGCGAAGTATGCTGCTTACGGAGCAGATAAATACGATGGGCCTGGCCGGCAGTTATGGCATACTCCCACCGAGCTTTTTAAGGTTTGTTCTTTTGCTTCGTTCACACACACCTGTGTTATTAATCTTGGTAAACAGCCTTGGTATGGGCGTGCAATTGGTCGATGCCTTGTCTCAGAATACTTATTGAAGTACTTTCCTTACGAAGATTTCGTGATATACGAAATCGGAGCAGGCAATGGAACTCTTGCCCTGGATATCCTCAATATGCTCCAAGAAGACTACCCAAGTGTCTACGAGCGAACACGCTACAACATCATCGAGATAAGTGAGAGCCTCGTGAAACTACAAAGGAAGAAACTTCAAGTTGCTCACCCTTGCGTAACGGTCAACCACAAGAGTGTCTTCCACTGGGATGTAACAGAACTATCGCCGTGTTTTTTTGTGGCCATGGAAGTTGTTGTACGTCTCCACGTTAAAAATTTTTATCATTGCCTCACCGAGTAAATAGGATAACTTTGCCCATGATGTGGTGCGCTATGATATGACCACCTTAAAGCCGTATCAGGGCCTTGTCACAATAAGCGAACAAGGAGACTTCGACACTGTCTATACACCAGTAGCAGACCCATTGATTGCCTCTTTCCTTGACGTTCGCCGCCGTTTGCAGCACCCGCCGCCTATCAACAAACTTTTCTCGGGCTCTAAAACCCTAAGAAAGTTTTATGCGTCGATGCCTTTTGCCCCTAATTTATCACCTGCTGAATATATTCCAACCCGTCTACTCAACCTTTTGCAAACTTTGCGAACCTATTTCCCGCGACACCGCCTCCTCCTCTCCGATTTTTCATCCCTTCCCGACACGATACCTGGTGTCAATTCCCCTGTTGTCCAAACAAGGTTCCAAAATGTTACAGTGCCATGTACTACCCTTCTCGTAAAACAAGGCTACTTCGACATTTTTTTCCCGACAAATTTTGAAAGGCTTCGAGACATGTACGAGTTCACTTTGATCCAGCCTAGGAAAGACCTTAATTCCGGACGTATAACACCACTTATGTCGACCGCATCCTCCTTCACTCTGGGTTCCCAATTCTTTTCATCATATCAACCGAGCAACAGGCGGAGTCCAGTTGATGGAATTGCATCTGCCAGTGGACTTCCGGTTGGAGAACGAAAATCTAGTGTCTTTGACCATGCCCAATTTTTGGAGACATATGCGGAGCTGGAGAAGACTCGATTGCGCAATGGAGAAAATCCAATGCTGGATTTTTACAAGAACGTCAAGTTTTTGTTTTAAAACGCGGCCTTTGCAATCTCAACTACTTGCGTACCGCGTCCTGATATTGCAATATAGATGGGTGACAAATATTACATTCTAACAAGAGCCTATCGCTGGCTACGAGAGACTAGGAAACTAGCATTTTCGTAAAATGTACAAATAGTAATGGAAAGCCTCCCCTAGCTCCTTAACTTCAAGGGTGGTTCCTTCTCTTTGTAGGTATCGTCTCCGGAAATGGGGTTGTCCGAATGTCAAATAGATGAACACACCCCCTTTTCGAAGTACTCTACAAGATTCTCAGTGAGAACAGAGTAACCAAAAAATGGCATACATTCTTGCCTTAACGTCTCGTCGACCTCTTTGTTACAGTCCTGAATGACTTGAGGAGGAGGATCCTGCAGAAATTTTAGGATCTGTTGTTACTCTTTTGAGAGGCTGCCTACCCACACGTCCCCCTTGGTCGTCATCATGGCGTCCATGGTACCTGATGGAAATGAATAAATCAAGAAATTCGGCTGTACACGATGCTTTCATATACTTACCTTTGTCAATCGCGATATCGAACGACTCGTCCTCAAAGGCGAGATCGCGAATATCCATCTCAAGCCCTGCTCAGTAATTAGACACCATATCAGCTTACACACGAGGGAAAAAAAGTACATTCCATGTCTGGTCGACATTGGGAATGTCTTTTCTGCATTTGTTCAATGAGAATTCCAGAATACTGAAAGGAACACCCCGGTGTTAGAATTGATCTCGCTGAGAGTGTTCTGCTCACATCGATATTGACGATATTACGATATCCATCCTCCCACATCTTCAAGGAGCATGCAAATGTGTCAGCACTCCGATGTCAGGAAAACGACCGCGACCCACATCCTCTGAAAGCTTCGAGTTGCCGCAACCGAGCATCAGAATCCTTGAAGACTTCTCCGGGATCAGCCCATGAAGCAGGTCAGCAAGATCGGCGTAGGATTTAAACCAATCAAATGATTCGTCATTTCCTTCCCTTCAAATCTTCAGTTTGTTGGATTGGTGAAAAGAAAGAATGGTTCAAACTGACTCTGAGTACCGTTGGTCCCTGTCGCAAAAGTGTATTTTGAAATCTTCGTCGTTGTCCTCCAGAAAGCTAGGACGTACCAATATTTTCTGGATCCATATTGCTCATTTTTTTCTGGGAGAACTTTTGACATAGCGGAGCTAGTGGGTACTAGCTAGCTAAATCGTTGAAAGATTCGTGAGATTATCTAATCTAATCTTTTCTATTTGTCTACGGCTGTTGATATCAATAATCCTCGAAACTAATTTGTTTAAATGTTCACCGCTGTTTATCCTTCTCCCTGGTAACCTGTAGAACGCTATCTAACATGCCTATGAGTCGTTTCGAACCCTCTTCTATCAAAAACAAAATAAAGAGAGAAGAGGTTGCTCAGAAAAGCAAAAAGGCGAAGAACCAGCTCAAGCTACAAAAACGACTTGCCCGGGCCAAGGCAGAGGCCAACGATCCAGCAGCAAAGAAGGTCAGACTATTTAGTATATGTGGGATATCAATTGACACCTACTTTCAGAAACGTCTGGAAGAAAATGTCCCTCGCACTCTTGACAATATGCGGGAATTCGATGCCTCAATTTTAACGGCCAATCCTTCAGTTTCAACCTCGAATGTTGACGGTGAACCTTCTAACGAATCACAACAACTCATTGATCTAGAAACGGATCTATCGAATGACCCCTTCGCTTCTTATTTTGACTCCGTCGACGACCCAACAATTCCACCTAAAATTCTAATTACAACCTCGCCCAAAGCTTCGAAATCGACGTATGATTTTTGTGATGAACTGGTTGGTGTTTTTCCAGGCGCAGAATTTATTCGAAGGAAGAAAGGGAAGGGGTTTGAGGTTGGCCGCATTGCAGGCTGGGCTGCAGACCGAGGATATAAACACCTTTGTGTGGTGAACGAGGACATGAAGAAACCAAGTCAGTAATTCATTCAATTCTCCCTGTGGTCAACCTTATGTGATTTACAGACGCTATCACCCTTGTACACTTACCAAATGGCCCTGCGGCCCACTTTAAATTGACCTCGGTTGAGCTTACAAAACAAATTTTCGTACGCTCCATCCTTCAAATTTTTCTTTCCATTATTTTCATCCATGGATAGGGACACGCTCGGGCTACACCTCACCATCCTGAGCTTGTACTCAACGGATTTGTGACACGGTTAGGCCATGCTGTAGGCCGCATGTTCCAAACCACTTTCCCCCAACTTCCAGAGTTCCAGGGTCGTCAGGTTGTCACTCTACATAACCAGCGCGATTTCCTATTTTTCAGGCGGCATCGGTTTGTTCACGTCCTTCCTTTTATGATTATCCATGAACGGATTCCATTGCAGATATGCGTTCCGTTCAACCGAGAAAGTTGCTTTACAAGAAATTGGCCCCCGTTTCACCCTGAAACTCCGCTGGCTGAAGAAAGGCATCCCTGCTGTATTTCGATATGGAGAGGAACCCGAAGCACTGGTGATCGATTCTCACTCCGCACTTGCAGAAGATCCAGAGGATCAAGCCAACCAGACTTCCGCTGAAAAGCCCAAGAAAACAATACCACCCAAGCAAGATGAGTTCATATGGGCCTGGAAGGTTTGTAATCCACGAGTATCCATATAATTCATATTTACTAATCCATTCTGACAGCCCGAACTGGAAACAACGAGAAGGACATTCTTCCTCTAGTTTCGGAGCATTCAACCTCGTTTTGGCCTTACCCACAAGTATGCCATGGATGAATACGAGAATACACAAATGGAGAAAGGTAACTCTTAATCTTAATGCCGAGTTTGGCGAAACCAAGAAACCGTCAATAGAGCTCGTAAACCACGAGTCGTGATCCATGCACATCCCAGCAAATGTAAATAACGGTCTTAATCTAAATACCTCTAAGATCCACCGACGCAACGTACCTTGGGGGCTCGGCGTCTAGGTTCTTTACATTTTAGATTTCACATTTGTTGTATCCCGATGCAAGGCTTGGATATCTTGTGCTGCCCGCGCGATTTCCTGAACAAATCGGGCGTTAGGCATTTCCTTACGAGAAGTGATGGTGAATTGCAGGCGGTCTAGCGGTTGTATTAGATTATTGCAGCACGAAAAAAGGAATTTTGTCCAACCATCATAGCCAGTCATGTAGGCCACTCCAAATCCATCTGGGACGACCTGGAGGACACACATTTCAGATGGTTTTGTCTCCATGAGATGGTGGACTTACCTCGCCCCAGCCATATACTGGGAAGTGCTTTGAGAAAATGGCCGAGGTGCTTAGGACCCAGTATGACGACCTCTTAAACAAGGGGTCATCATAAAGTTCGGGAAGCCCCTCGCCTTCCTTCAAGAGTTTTCTAAGACCTGAATTGGGGATCAAAATTGAATTGAAGATATAACTGCTTCACGCGCTATGCTTACCAAAAAGATGACGATCGATGCCTTGTCCCTGACCACCTGCGTTCGCAAGACTGATGTGTTTCTTGGTCGCATGGTCGAAGAGTTTCTTACGAGTCTCTGGGGTTGCGTTCCGGTCATCCATGCTTTGGACCCAAGCGTAGGCTTCGTTTGTCACAACTCGGATTGTTTCGGTACGTCCCTTGAAGAATTTACGTGTCGATGCAGCCTCATATGTGCCACCGATCCTCTTTTCTGAGCCAATGAGTCTCCTGTAGGCCAATTGAATGATCATCTGTGCCCAAGAGTCGGGGGAAACACCGAATGCCTTGATTGCAGCCTTGCCATAGGAAGTAATATGGAATCCAAGCTCCTGGCTTTCCAACAGCTTTGCAGCAGCTTGGTCGGCGCTGCCTATCGCCTTGGTAATTGCTGGAGAAACCACCCAGTCAAGTGGGGTGGGAGAAGCGGCAAGAGCATGGCCGCGTAAACCATGATCAAAGGCTGGGTCATAGAGCATGTCGAGAACCTCGTCACACATGCGAGCTGTAGGTGTCCCATCCATGACCGAATGCTCTCCCATGAACCCGGCGTATCCGTTGTCGAAAATAATAAACTCGAGTGGTTTATCCACCCACCGGTTTCTTAAACCAACGGGCACTCCGCCAACGACATCACCATGCCACAAGGCGCGACTGTGGTGAATGGGATCTTTTGGGCGAGAATTATCGAGACATATTACAAATGCCGATGAATGTATATCCTCAAGAACTTTTGCGTTGTGAGGGTTCGAGGCCAATTCTGCGTAGTCCTGCCCAGATCCTCAGCTTAGCATTGATTTAGCCGATAGGTCAAAACGTACCGTAGCCCAAATATCGCGATTGGAGGCCGATAAAACGCCAACACCGGGGTATTCTTGCAGGGTATTGTCATAGATATATTGAATTTGCCTATCATTGTCCGTCAATAAATATGTGCCGCTCGCTTGAAGAAATAGGACATACTTCTGTATTTCCTCCGTGCTTAAAATCTGGCCTTCACGGGTGACTTCGACTCTCCATGGACGATTCTTCCTGAAAACTACGATATGGCCTGAATTACCCAGATCGCCTGGATCAGAGTAAGATACGCTCCAGTCGAATCCTTCCCCTGGAACCCGGCAGCAATCAAACATCCAGCTGCGCCGAAATAGATCAAAAAGCTACAGTTCCAAGGTACGGGAAAACCTACCGATAGGTATCCATGCATAGAGGCCCATTCTTCGTCGACTCTGGCTTAATTAATCCCTGCTTGAGTTGCTTCCTGAAAATCATAGTAGCCCTAGCTATACCAGCAGCCCTGGCCGCAGGTGATGAAGGCAGGTGGGATGGTGGTTGGTGGAATCCATCTATCAATTTCAATTTTATATAGATATGAGAGGTAGTCATAAACAAGGAGCTTTGAGCCTTACAATAATAGGAGACATTGACAACGACCTTGAAAATTAGAAATGTAAATAGCCATAAATCCGTAAAGAGTCACACATACAGAGTCCCGATAACCCAGGTATCCGGTATCATCCCACCATTCTTCTAGCCAGTGTGGACGTCCGGCAGCATGGTGCAACAGACGATCGTGAAGCTCGCGACCTTTCCCAGTCTCGAAACTGTCAATCTTCTTCACAACAGAGGCATATTCTGACTCTGACCAAGCCATGGGTTTCAAACTTTCCTTTAAGCGAGCCAAAGTATCTTGAAGCTTTGGAATCGGGAGCTTCGGAAGGTTTTGTTGAGCACGAAATGTGAGTGTGCCAGGCAATGGTTCCGGCGCAGCAGCTTTCCAATCAACGGGTCGACGTTTCGTCATTGCAGTGGATAATTGCCTCTGCGTAGTGCGTCGAGGGATTGTAAAGAAGGGCCTTTGCGACCTACGTAGAAGCATCCTCAGATGCTAAGCACGGGTTCGGAGGAAGGGATTAACACATGATTATGTATGTAAGTACATTGTAGTCTGCATCAAGCCGCTCGGCGCTCGGTTTTATAAGCAACCGAAGTTTGCCACAACCATACACACTGACATCCATTTCGCCTCAATGTTTTGTCTTACTTCTCTGCACACCGGCCTTTCTCGGAGGGATTGGGCTCCATTATTAGGGGGAAAATCGTATTTGGTGTGACGCAGACCGAAATGCTGGAACCCATTAGTTGGTGTCTAACCGTGACCACGCAATCATGTGCAAGCTGAGAACGTGCCATGAGAATAAGTGGTTTATAAGTCTAAGCGCCCAAAGGAAAGGTAGGCAGGTTTCCATCATCACTATCATCTAGAAGCGCTAAAGACTCCTAAACCCAAGGAAAGGGTCGCTTTGGGCTTTGCAGCTATGGATCAACTCGATCGAGTCGATCTGAACAAAATCTTAACGCACATCCTTGATGGGAAACAACAGATTGTATCGTACGCTGGAACCAGCCAGTATCATGTGCAAGACGTAGGGAACCCTGGATCAGAGAGGACCACAATTTCAGCTTGTGGACTTATCGCCCTGAATTGTGCAAGAACCGTATTTCGACTTCACAGAGAGGCTAACCGGCCCCTCCCGGTCGACACTGAGCGCGAGCGCGATCCCGTCGACCTCATCCGTTCTGTTTTATCTGAGCAAACAGCAGAGGTACGAAG
>Ga0307517_10010908_pt1 | contig 12660 bp, 3 predicted proteins | sample 23_EM_MG_FD_194515 | JGI IMG/M metagenome (GOLD analysis project Ga0307517, IMG submission 194515) | Populus trichocarpa ectomycorrhiza microbial communities from riparian zone in the Pacific Northwest, United States - 23_EM | ecosystem: Host-associated > Plants > Roots > Unclassified | place...
GACAAAACCATGAAATAAATATGTGTTTGAAATGGTTTTTGAATAATTTTTTTGTATTTTTAAAATAAAAAATATAAAAAGACATGTCTTTTTTATTTCATTGTTTTTATCTCTTTCATTTCCAAAACAATAACCAATGTAACTTAATTTAATTTTTCACATATAAGACATTAGTATTTGCTTCGATAACTTACAAGAGGAAGCAATATTGTGCTGAAAAAATCAAGGCCTGCAGTGCATGGTTTTACTCCAAAGTTTGTCTCCACTAATGCATATAAATACGTTGACATTTGCCCCATCCGAATTATTTCTCTTCCTATAACGAACCTCCAGTGGAAAAAAAAAACAACGTCTTGAGCAATCAAATTCTGGGTCAACTTTTTTTGGTGGCTATTTTCGTACTCGTTGTCAAGGTAGCCAAAAGTGAGGAAAATTTTCAAGAATGGTATGTTTCAATTGACACAACTTTCAACATTTAGCATCCACAGAATAATAACTGGAACTTATCTTTTTTTTAATTAACATGATAAGATAGTTGTTTTAGGTATATATAATTTAGAATTAAAACAGTTTGGAATAAGATGGGTTTGATAATAAATCAGATGTAAAATAATTGGGTTGAGTAATCAACTAAATATAATATAAATTAGGTTTGACAATATATCATACTCAATATATTTGGGTTCAGTTGACGGTTGAACCCAAAGCAATACAAGCATAATGAAATGTCAGACCCACCACGTTTGAGTTCTGCAATCAGCTGAACCCAACATGACATGGGTTTGGCATTATATCGGACTTCAAACACTTGGGTTCGACAATTAGCCGAACTCGATGTAACTTGGGTCTAATGATATGACAGACCTAATAAATTTAGATTTAGTCGTTAGCTGAATCTAAAGAAACACATGCCTGACAAGACGTCAAATCCAACATACTTAAGTTTATCCGTCCGTCGAACCCAGGGAAACTTGGGCCTAGCGGAATGCCAGATCTAATAAACTTGAGTTTAATCATTCGCTGAACCTAAGAAAACATAGGTCTGCGCGAAGCGCCAGACCCAACATACTTGGGTTCAGCCGCCCGCTCAACCTCGCCAGGCCCAACATACTTGGGTTCAGCTGTCTGCTAAACTCAAGAAAACTTGGCCTAGGCGGGATGCTAGATCCAATAAACTTAGGTTCAACCATCAACTGAACCCAATAAAACATGAACCTAGCAAGATGTCAGACCTAAAATACTTGAGTTCAACAATAAATCAAATCCAATACAGTATGTTAGATTCCAGACAATCATCTAAACTAAAAGTGTTATGGGTTGAATAAACTATCATGTCTTTTTTATTATATATTTGGTTATATCTCGGGTCTTGAGTATCGAGGACTAAGAAATTCTACCTCTAGAATAATTACATGAATTATTCATGTCAAAGTTAATGATCTCCTTACATTTATAGATACATAAAAGGTTACTTAAGGGGCATATCATACTTATCTTTTTATTAATGATATGTAAGAGATATTTGTCTCTTATTAATGCCACCGAAAACAATGGACTTTTCAGTAATTTTTTTTTCTATAAATGACAAGGTTCAGGGAATATAAATACTCTCTTGAACCACCAAGGTAAAGTTTCATAACATTTTCTATTTCTTAATAGCTTGCATATATTTTAGAGCATTAATCATCATAAAATACAAGAATAGACATTACTTGTTCTTGGAGTTTAAGGTTCTTTTAAGTCATTTATTATCTTTTTTATAAAATTATTGATTTTATCATTAGAAAGTCTTCAAGTCTTTTGATTGGGACTGTTTCTGCAGTACTTAGGTTTTTACCATTGATTTGGTGCTTCTTGAAGTAAGAAGAAGAAAAACACTCACTTGAATATCTTAATTAACTATTATTTATATAAATTAAATAACATGTTACACAAATATTCTGGATATGAGGACATCACATGTCACATTTATTCTGGCTTCTAGAAAATTTAAATCAAAGCAATTGGATATTGACTAGGGTCTATCACATGATCCATCAATAGAAAATTCTCCAACACTCCACCACACCACACATTTATCATATATTTCATACATCCTTATCAATGAAAAGTTCCCTATATATATATATTTTTTTTTTTGGATTCGAGAAAACCCCACCTCCTGAAAAGCATACTTTGTGAGCCCAGGTGAGCGAGTAAAACCCTGGTTGTCCCAGGCTCTTACAAGAGGTGCACGCCCTAACTCGAACTCGAGACCTGTTGTGCAGATCTCAAGCCTTTTGCCATCACCCTACGCCCCTTGGGGACCCTATACCCCTTGTTAACTACCAACAATATCATTCATGTGCCAATTTTATTTACATTAGGGGTAAGTAAAAAAATTGAAAAACCGATTAAATCGAGAAAACCAGAAAAAAATAACTGAAAAAACCGAACTGTGAAAAAAACCTGATTAAAATTTTGAAAAACCCGACCGGTTCGGTTTTATAAGCCTGAAACCGAAAAAATCGAACCCAAACTGAAAAAACCGGAAAAAATCGAGCCAAACTGAGCGAAAATGGAGCCAAACCGGTTTTTGTCCTAAAAAACCGAACCGAAACCGGTCGGTTTGAACCGGTTTCGGTTTTTTTTAAAAAAAAATTTGGTCTGGTTACTTTTTTTTTTTTATAAAAACCGAACCAAACCATAATGTTTATCAAGGCTTTCTTTTGATTTTGATGGTGCAGGAATGGGATGCAACAAAGACTGAACTCATGGTAAGATGCAGTGGACGGCACAAACTCTCCAATTGTGCCTGGTTCAAATTGAACTTAAGTGTTTCAAATCAGGGACCAAATTGAAACTTTTTCTTACTTTCCTATCCATCAATTACCAGAAAGCTGGTGGAGGATTTAGTCCCATCAGAGTCAACAATCGTAAAGTTCTTAGTGTACCTCTCCCTAAACCAGAAGATGAATTCGACCTTCTCATTGGTGATTGGAATTCACAAAGCCATGCACAAGGTAATTTACCCCATCACATAAATTAGGTACTACACCGTTTTGTTGGAATTCTTTTAGCTAGAGTAATTTTATATATCCCAACATATCTGTCTTGAATAACATCAATATTGATAATATTCACAGAAAAATATATGTGAGGAATAATTTAGAATAAATATCATTAATCTTATGTATAATTAATAATGTCACCCACAGTCCCTCACTGGATGTTAATGAACGACAAAGGCCCATGTTTGAACCCTTCTGCAAAAATTTTATGGATCCTTCAGGATAGCTCAAGGTAATGAAATAGAAGGTTAAGGAGGTCCATGTGGCTTAATTACTATAAATTAATTGGGACACAATAAAATTTTGCAGAAAAAGACATATTAATTTAAAATATTCGACGTAAGGAACCAATGGAGTTCCAATTTCAAGGATAAAAATCATGAGGAGGAGGAGGAGGAGGAGGAGGTGGTGGTGGACTGGTGGTGGTGGTGGTTGAAAGTGAAGGATCATACAAATCATGGTGGACTCCCTTTGATGTGCATGGTGGCCAATCCTACTCGGTTCTTGTTACAGCTTGACCAAATGGCATTGTGGCCACGCCAAAAATGGTTAATGCGGCTGCATTTAGCAATCTTGGGGGCATGGGAGTGTTGCCTTATCTCAACTCCAGCGCAAAGGCTACTGGGCCTCTTCCAAGTGGACCTGGCCCATTTGATACAATTCTCCATCAATCAAGCCAGGCCCATCAAGTAAATTGGTAGAATTTGCATGTTTTTTATATATGAATCCAGACTATCACTACTACAGGGGCTGCTCGTCCTAATTCTCAAGGAACCTTGAATGTGACACTGTAACAAACATTTATCCCCACTGTACCAACAGCTCACGATTTGCCTTGCTACACAATCAACAAGTGTCGTACTCGCAAAGGGATACTCCATTAATGCTGACATATGGGCCTGGAGTCTATGACGCCGACCCCAATCCTGCCGAGGAGAGACCACCCCCAGATAAACTCCTTCCATGTGGTTCTTGCTTACTCCTGTATATTTACTTTCTTGTTGTTGCTATATTTCCTTTTTCTATTTTCTTGTTTTTTTCTTCTCATATTACTTGTTCACATAACCTACTTAAAATAGAGGGCAAGAATAAATAAAATATTTTTATCGATTATGATTTATATAATGAAAATTAACTCCATTTAATAAAAGATTTTAAGTATGAAATAAAAATTGTCAAATACCCCCACTTGCTAGATATACATAAAAAAAAATTAGTAATAAAAATTTCTTAAATATTTTAAAATTTTTAATTTATAGTTTTGTCTAATATCTTGGTCTAATCCCTAAAGCATCAAACACTCCTTTATCAAGTCAAATGGGGTCCCAAAAGAATTTGACATTTCCGTTAAAAACAGTGCTGATTTCGAACAGGGGGTCGAATTAAGAAATATATGATACTTCAGGAACTGAATTTCAGTTTCCTATTATTGTTTGGAGAATACATTGAGAATTAGTAGATAGTTGGGGGACTAATTAGTTGATAAGTGTACAGGAGATACCTCTTTGTAGTTGACTAACCTGTCTCGCTCTCACTATTGCCAAATGAGGCAGGCACTTTAGTAGGAGAATTCATTATTCTGCGTGAAATATCCCTGGACAGCCTTGCATAGCTCCTTTTTTTTTTTTTTTACTTATATATGACAATGGTAAACACATTTCTTGAAAAACTGAGGGAGTATATATTAATCAGGTCTTTCATTCGTCTCCCAAAATTAAATATTTTTTTTAATTAAAAAAGAAAAAATGGCCAGGTTCTTGATATGTGAATGTAGGGGAAGAAGGGGTATTATCGTTGAAGTGAAAGAAGGTGAGGCAGACGAGAGGCACAAAAAATTAAGAGAAATGAAAGGAATAATGTAAGGATAAGCCTTTCCATTTAAGATTCACCAAATCCGGAGGATATATATATTATACCACCATTCAAGGACTAACATAATGCAAATCCATTGTTTATTCAAATTCATTGTTTTTTTTTTTTATAATGCAAATCCATTGTTTTTTTGTTACAATAATTCTTAATTTTGTTTCCAAACTGTATTTTTTACGGTGATCTAAATTATTAAATCACCACATTTGACTTAATTATTATGGTTATCCTAAAAGTCACCTGATGTGAAATTACTTAAATTTAAATATATAACTTTAACCACAGCTCGACAACATGAATTGGCCTATTAGCTCAGTTGGTTAGAGCGTCGTGCTAATAACGCGAAGGTCGCAGGTTCGAAACCTGCATGGGCCATGATTCTGGTTTTGGCCTTTCCTTTTCTTTTTCCCTTTCGCGCTGTCAGTTTGGGCACTGATTTCAACTGTAGCTGGCATTTTCTTTTGAGACTTTTTGGGTGTAAGATAAAATAAAATAGAAAAACATATTTGATAGCCTATTAATTTGTAGCATCAATATCTGGTTAGAATGTGAACATAAGAGTATCAACTGTAGTTGATATTGTGCATTAGCACATGTTTGGTGTTATTATGTTTTTTAAAAAGCAAGATTACTTTCAATAATTGATTTAAAAGTAATATTTAATTAAAGTATGAATTAATATATTGTTTTGAAAGCAAAACACAACAATCAATTACCATATATTACTTTATTGATATGACGTCGCAGTTAGAGCATACCAAACAATAACACGAAACATATTCTAATTTTCTTAATCGAGATTTAAACAAGTTATTCATACTTTGATTAATATATTTATGAGAAATTCCTTTATGACTTTCTCTTGAATTCTTTTTAATAATATAGGATATTCTCTTGTATTGTCTCCGTACATCTAAAATAATAAAATTTAACAAATAATAAGACTAAGATATATCTTGGAGTTTAAAAAATTAAGGAACCGTTTGGAACGCAGTCCAACTTATGTTTCTAAAAATTTGAATTTTTGTTTTGCTAAAATTTAATATTTTTTATTGTTTTTTAATTGTTTTGATGCGTTGATATCAAAAATAATTTTTAAATAACCTAGCCAGTTCACCATAGGATCTATATCTTTTGGAATAATTTCTCTTGATGTGCATTAAAGTGTGGTTAAGTTGTATTTTTGAAAAAAGTTTTTTTTTATTTTAAATTATATTTTTTTATTTTTAAATTGTTTTAATATAAAAAAAAAATGTATTAAAAAAAAAACAATTTGAAAAGCTTATTTCTACCGTTACCAAGAAAATTGGCCACACGTACCACTAGTTCCTCAAAGAATTGACCCAACTCCCAAATGAGCACAAATTAACTACACAACTACACACCATTGGCAACCTCACAATTAATCACACATCTCTCTCTCTCTGAGGCAGACCGACAGCTACTCAACTCTCTGGACAAGGTTTTGGTACAAGGATCATCGTCTTCATTAACCCTTAATGGAAATCATCGCCAACTTTGTGCTTAATACATGCATGCTTATGCCATAAGTTTTTAAATGGGTAGATCGGCCTGTTTTTAATAGATGTAATTTGGTACCTACACTAACCAAAACCGGCTAGCCTTTTAGGCAACAAAATCCATGAAATTCATGTGCTTATTAGCTTCAAACAACTAATTATTATTGTAAATATTGCAGTGCTAATACATACATTTACACCCATGTAGTGAGAGAGCACATATAAAGTTGAAATGTAGAAGAATACAAGGGTTTAGAATCCCATTTCAGCATGTTAAACTTGAGTTCTTGAAGCAGTTCATAATTAATGGTGGCATATACTGACTGATTAGGTGGATCGAGTAGGCTAGTAACTAACAAGAAGGTGTGGACCAAGCCAAGAAAAGAACAAAAAATAGCCAAGTAGCTAGGGAGAGCATTTTCTATAAGGAAATTGTTATTTTAATAGAGGAAAAGGGCAAGAGGTGGAATGTTCATATGGGAAGTGCAGTTCCTTACTGACTCTCTTCTCATGTTAATTATGATGCTTCGTTTTTATTCTATTTTTTGTAATCAGAACATGAGAAAGAAAGAGAAGTTAACAGAGAGGCATTTTTGCATGTGAAACAATGAAGAAAATTAACCAAAGCAACAGACTTTTTGGCTTTGGTGGGGGTGAGAAACACAGGCCAAACACTCTCTCATGAAAAACACATTCCCTCTGCCGATAAAGGAACAAAAACCAATGATGAAGAGAAAGGAAAAGATGCCTACGTATCATGGACTTTTCATGAATTAGCTTAGAGTCTTTTTGAGAGCAGAAATTGCTAGCTTTTAATTACACACAATTCAAGTCCACTACATAACAATATTTGATCAAGCTAGATAGTTAAAAGAATTAAAAGAATGTTATATTAATTATGATCCTTTTAAGTTTACAAAGAAAAAAAAATTAGAAACAAATTATCTGGTAAATCAATATCAAATTAATGGCCATGTCTGATCAAATAGAAGAAGAAAATAAAACTTTAGAAGAAGTCAGGAAAAAGAGAAGTATAACCTTCTTCAGTAATGACAATCCACCAAAGCCGGGCTGGAGAAGACAAGAGGTGTGTTTTGTTGCTGTTGCTGCTGCTGCTGCTGCTGTTGGTGTTGTTGTTGCTTGGAAGCAAAGGCAAATTTCTCATCGTCCGGGGCTGGAAGATTGAGATCCAAATCCAAAGAAAGTGTGTTTCTTGCTTTCTTGGGCTCCTCAGATTCTATAGCCAATGGTGTTAATGACAAGGTTGTGGTACTAGACAGAAGAGGACCTCGGTGCCGCCTCATATGACCACCCAAGGCCTGTCCAGATGTAAACTCCGCACCACAAACTGAGCACTCATGAATCTTGCCTTTATTGTGATTGCTAAACGTACCTCTGTTAGCGTTGTTATCACTCAGTTGAAGACAAAGAGATGAAACATTCTTGTAATGTCCATCTAATTCTTCGTCGGAAGATGGTGAAAGATTTTTCTTCCTTTCATCATTGTGGGTTGCCTTAGGCTTCTTATGACTAGCCCTATGTCCACCTAATGCTTGAAAAGATGGAAATGTCCGGTTACAAGTCTTGCACTCATAAACATAGTAACCGACCTTGCCAGAACCTGTCGAATTAGCAGTTTCTAGGAACTTTCTACTATTGAATTTGGTGGTGTCAGCCCCTCCTCCTCTTGAATCGTAGTCTTGACGATGTTGTTGTTGTGTTGGGAAATCTCTTGAATGGCCTTTGGCAAGAAGGATAAGGCAATTAGCCATGTCCTCTTCTTCTTCAGTGCTATCTTGAAATTCATTAATGGAACTTGTTGGTGACCAGCTAGTACCACCATCTCCGCTTGATGAATTAGCAGTCAAACCATAAGGGATTGGTGATTGAACCCTCAACCTCTTTGTTCTCTTCCCCTTCACAACATTGGCTGCGACCTCCTCTGAAGCTTCCATCTTTCTCCAACACCTGATCAGAGAAAGAGAGAGAGAAGAGGATTGATGGGATATTAATGTTTAGAAGAGTTAAGGGTATATAAAGAATCAATGCAAGAGAGAAAAGGTTTGTTTTAGGTGACAGTTTTTGGAGTAAAAAAGGACACCCAATGGAACAGTCAAGTGAGAATTAGTCTGAGGCAAAGATATAGAGCCCAATCCTTGCTGAGTCTGCAAGCTATATAGCAACGAGTTATAAATAGGGTAAGAGTTGCAAAAATTAGACCAAAAGAGTGGGGGGGAGGGATAACACAAGGAGACAAGAGCCAGAAACAAAGAGATGGAACAGAAAAGATGGTAAAATTAGGGACAAACAGGCAGTAAAACAGTTGGTAAGGAGAGGGTGTTCGTTGATGTCAAGTCCGTTTCAAACTCTCTCTCTCACACTTTGCCAACTCACTTCAACACACCAAAGAAAAATAAAATAAAACCTTGATTAATTACCCTTAATTGCTTGGCAGCACAGTATTATTAGCTAATATTGCTCTCATCCACCCCTTCTTTGGCCGCTAAATCGCACCTCCACTCATGCGTATATAGTGAGTTGTAATGAACACACACACTATTCTTAGTTTATACCATCACCAGACCGATCTGTATGTGCGGACTCGGTGCTAATCTTTACTGTCAAGTATTAAACTCACTATTTATTTATATAAATTTTGAACAGAATTTATTTTTTCAAGAAAGAAATTATCAACAAATTAAACCCTGTTTCAGTTTGCTTAATTAATTTGTTGCATAAATGTTGGTCCAGATAATTATTCGTTTTTTTATTTATTTTAATAATCAAGGTATTTTCAAGTCAGTTTTCGACTATAAAATACAAGTTACTTCTTAAACAAAACATCTATAATAAAACTAAGTAAGAAATTTATTTATTAAAGTTTCTTTGAGATGCCGGTTCAAGTAATTATGTGTGTGGGCGTACTATTTATCCATTAATAATATTTTAAAAACAAATCAATAATTAAAGAATTCGTACAAAATTTATGATCAAATTTAAGTATATATTTATTCATTTTATTGTAATTAATTATTTTCCAACAAATAAAATATTGTTTGTTTATACATATAGTTAATTACTTCTAGAGGCACACAATAGTACATGAGAGACATGTTCCTAGGGTCTAATGTTATGAAGAAAGGGGCGAGTGCAAGCGAGTGGCAGGTGCTACGCTTGCTGCATATATATTTGGAAGTGTGAAGAGATAATATTGTTTTAAAGTGGTTATTTTTTAATGTATTAAAATAATATTTTTTAAAATTTTATTTTTAATATTAATATATGACATAAAAATATTTTAAAAATTAATTTTAAATAAAAAAATCAATTTTTAAACATATAATTTTTTGACCGAACTTCCAAACTGATCCGCCTTCGTTTTTTCACACGTCTTTTTGAAGAAATAAACTTGCTGCGTATATATATATAACAGGCAATCGGATAATAATATGCTATATATGGATTGAAAAAGGAGCGTACATATAGATAAATAAAGAGAGAGTGTGTTCGAGAGGAGAAGGGAGAGAAAGCAACGCAAAGAAAGTGCATTACTTTGCCTCAAAGATTCTCTCTCAGAGATGATTGGAGTGCAAGCCTGGAACCCACGGAATCTGCGGAGCTCCTCTTTCTTGTCTATTTCCTTATAATTTCCATGTCTGCATGACCAACCTTTCTTGTGCCTTTTCTTTCCCATCACTACTTCCTTACATAGTAAGCACCTAGCTACTCGTGCTCCATTATTCCACTATTCCATTGGTGGGCGAGCAGGGTGTTTCACTCAAAATTAACGCCATTATATTACCAAGAGATCAATTTTAGTGCTTTTAGAAATTTCCAGTGTTGAAGAATCCATACAATATTCTTAATTAGCAAAGGAGAGGGTTTCCATTTCTCCCTCCTCTCTCTCTCCCTATCTCTCTCTCTCTCTCTCTCTGTTCTTGCGATTCTATTGAAATTCAAGAAATAGATTTATCACCCAATACAATACAGGTGGGGGGGGGGGTATCTTAAGCATTAAAAACTTGGATTGAGTATCTTAGTGAGTGCTACATGATCTGATGCATTATTAAACACATAATTTGTTTCTAATCATTCAATTCATGTGCTGCTGGCTCTTCCATTTTCTAATCACACAATCAGTTCTGTCTCATGTCTTGTTCATGTAATTCCCTTTTAATTCGAAGCATCCATTAATGTACGGGCCATTATCCAATGACAAACCTCCTTCTCTCAAGTTGTCTTATTTTTTTCACAATCTAATCATTGAGTTCACTTCATTCGATAACATAGAGCTCCACTGGTTTCGAAGTGAAGTAAAGCTTGCATATGTATGAACTTGGACGTTTTTTATTATAAACAAAGAAGTTAATTATCTTTTGAGTTAATTAGTAAAGTTTGGTTAATATATATATATATATATATATATATATATATATATATATATGCCTTAGAATAAAGAAACCGTTCTAGAAACGAAGATTGTGCCTTGATTTCATTGATTAACGATAAAAAAACTCGTTTAATCATAAATGAATGTTAATTTATTATTATTTATTTTGGGTGCAAACTACAAATACTTATACCTGATAATTAGTGTTGTTAATAATGAATCATAATTTTTTATAATGGGAATTACGGGCCATTTATTTGATTTCCATCCTATAATTTTGTTTTAACCAAAAAAACAAAAAGGTGAACGTATTTTGGATTTTCACTTGAATAGAGGGATGAGCCGATGAGGGGGGATTTTAGAGTATTTGAGGAGAAATTACCAAAACTTCATGAATTTTTTTTTGAAAAAAAAAGGGATAAATAATGAGAGAAAAAATGACATTGAGATACATGAAAGTGATAATAATATTATTTTTATCTTGGCTAATATATATATATTCTCTCTCTTATTTCTCTAATTCTTTAATTTATTTATAGTTCTCTACTATTAAGTACTTATTTACGAAGCACTCTAAAGTTTTCTGAAAAAGAAGATAAAAGCGTGATTCAATTACCTCACTGCGAAATTAAGTGGAATCTTCTTCTGATAAATCTCAAAAATCGACATGGGCCATTTTTTAATTCCTAAGATCACAAAAATTTCTGCAAAGGAGATGGTGAGCATCTACAATATCTCGCACACAATTGACCATGACATATATACATGGTTCATGCATAGTGGTAGTGATCACTGAATTTTTTTCACTTCCATTAATAATATTCTTGAGCAAGTAGGTAGCGAGTCAATGCATAATGGGTCGGCAAGTTCTTGACGTGAAGAGCCATTATTGATTGGTTGTGCGAGGCACGTAAGGATCCAAAACCACCCCCAGAAACCATGATTTAGGCAAGCAAAGGATTTTCTTATCCTCATGATCTTCTACGCCACACATGATCTCGCACTTTCTTTTAGTTTTCATGTTGTGCTTCTGCAAAAAGTGTGCACAGAGCTAACTTGGAAGAGATTGCTAGCTAACAAGTATGCCAGTACTGAATGTATAAACGACTTTATAACATATAGTTTATTCTCTTATATTATTATACTAACTAGCTATACACTATACTATCTGTACTTCACAAGTCATCCATGAAAGAGAGAGAGAGGTATATAGTAGCTTCTGAGCCACTCAATGGAATATGTTATGTTGACACTAAAGCAACCGAAAAACTCCCAAATAATTTATTCTCATTAAAAGGAATTAATTAATACGTGAGGAAAATATTAATACAACGAATAGCCGATCCACTTTCCCAGTCAACTGTTGCAACGGCTCCTCCTGTGAGGTAGGTTTACTGGATGTTTGTGATGGGTAGAGGTTATTTTTTAAATTATTTTTTTATTTAAAAAATAAATATTTTTAATATTATTTAAAAATATAAAAAAATTAAAATTTTTAATGATACGAAGCCAGCCGCGTTTCTAACCAAGCTTTTAATATCCAGAATAAATGCAGGTAACATTAGTAACCAATATCATCACCAAATAAAATTACCACAATCGAGTAAAATTAAAATCATTGTCATAACCATCTAGGTGGTGGCCCAGTGGTAAGAGTTTGGGACCAAAATGTTTGCTTCCTCTGTGGTCTTAGGTTCGAGCCTTGTGGTTGCTCATATGATGGTCACTGGAGGCTTACATGGTCGTTAACTTCAGGGCCCGTGGAATTAGTCGAGGTGCGCGCAAGTTGGCCCGGACACTCACGTTAAACTAAAAAAAAAAAGCATTGTCA
>Ga0307517_10010909_pt1 | contig 12659 bp, 15 predicted proteins | sample 23_EM_MG_FD_194515 | JGI IMG/M metagenome (GOLD analysis project Ga0307517, IMG submission 194515) | Populus trichocarpa ectomycorrhiza microbial communities from riparian zone in the Pacific Northwest, United States - 23_EM | ecosystem: Host-associated > Plants > Roots > Unclassified | place...
ACAACATGTCCAGGATATCCACAGTGGGAGCAGGTTGCCTCAGTTTTTCCTTTTTGTTTAGCAAAGCGTGTAGTATATGTTGAACCTGATCTGGAATTTGGATTATGGTATTGTTCGGCAACCATTGCTTATGAATCAATGGGAATCCCTACTGCATTTGTCAGGGACCTCTGACTCTCTTCTTGTAGAAGCAGGGAAAAGACTCTGCCCATGGATGGCAAAGGAGTTTGAAGCAATAATTGGCTTCTGACTGCTGAGTAAGAATCATGAAGTCCTACCAAAAATTTCATAACATAATCTGATTGTTGTCGATCTGTTAGATGCTTTAAAATGTTGCATGAGCATGAATCAAGATTTCCACATTTGCAGTTTGGGATTGGACGATAACTGATGTATTCATCTCATAGCGCCTTTAATTCACTGAAATATTCAGTGACAGATTTTGAGTTTTGAGAAATGGAACTTAAAGATTTCTCTAAACTGAAGACCCTTGGTCCATCACTTCTGAGATATCTAACTCTTAAGTCTTCCCAAATGTCGAATGTTGTTGTGAAGTAAAGAAGGCTGCTGCGAATATCCTTGGCAATTGAATTCATCAGCCATGACAGAACCAGATTATTTGATCTTAGCCATGCCACACGAAGTGATTGATTGGTGGTGTTTGGTTGAACTAAAGAACCATCAATGAAGGCAATCTTGTTTTTCACTGTTAAGGCAATTGTCATGGATCTATTCCATGCAATATAATTTTCACCAGTGAAAATTTCAGAAACCAGAAGTGCACCAGAATTATCAGAAGGGTGGAGGTAGTAGCAGTTGGAAGAATCATCAGAAAGATTTAGAGTAGTGGTATTGAATGAATCTTTATATGTTGTAGAAGCATTTTCTTCAAGATGATCAGACATTTTGAAGTTCTGAAGGAATCAAGAAGATGATGGCAGAAAGGTTTTTAAACTACAAAGATTTTGAATCTTTATGATGATGATGAAGGATAAGTTTATATTTTCAGAAATATCGCTCTGATACCATGAAGAATTTGTTGCAGAAGGAATGTTTGAATCATGCAGAAGTAGAGAAAGAAGAAGAGAATGAATTTCTTTGTAAGAAAGAAAAAGAATTATACGTTTAGAAAGTCTGCAATCTACAAGCAATATTTACTTCTTCTTATTTTCTTAAACTACTCAGAGTACATGAATACATACATACATACATATATATATATATATATATATATATATATATATATATATACACATATTCTAACTAACTTCTGTTAACTAACTTTAACAGTTATAACTAACTTTATATATATCAGTTATAACTGCAATTACAATTTATATGAGAAATGATAGAATGGCCAGTCTTCTTAGTCTTCTGCATGTGTGGCTTTCTTTGCAATCTTGAAAGGTTTCATATGTTCCTTATGTGTATTGATAATTTGCTCTAGATTCCAATAACACAAAAAAAAATATTAATTTATATAAAGCAAAGAAAAAAATAAATAAATTTTTTAATTTTTTAAAAGCATTTTTCAAACGCAAAAACATAGAATTGCTTGTTTAATTTTTTCTCTATATTTTACATATCAGATTTTATATAGCAATAATAATAATAATAAATCAATATTGTACCAAAAAAATAAAAACAGTATTACATTATTTGGGTTCTTGATATCAATATTACATTATTTCTTAGAATTCAGTTGGGTTTGCTTATGAAACCGACCGATTTGCAATTAAAGTCTATATATATAAGTAGCAGGTGGACTTCAAACTAATTAATAACAATGTAATTAAATCTTAAATGCATAGCATTGGCAAACACATACACAATAGCTAGAACTATCATTAATATATATTAAATCAAAATCTTGTTATTGAATTGAGTCAAGACTTTGATTTAATCAAAAGTTAAAAATCTTAACTTATAGATTATATGAAATAATTTATAGTACATTTCTTCTTACCAAATATATTTCCAACTTTAATTCATTTTAACTCATTTTTATCTTAGATTACTTCTTCTAAATAACTTTTGGATAATGATTCAGAGTTAAAAATTATAATTTAAAAGTTATGTAAAACGAACTTTTATGATATAATATAATTTGCCCTTAATTTATGAAAATAAATTCATGAATTTCAATAATAATAATAATAATAATAATAATAATAATAATAATAAAACAAAGTAGAGAATTCCCCAAATGAGGTAATTAATTAAACCTTGCTCGTGCATTTGTGACTTAGAGCTTGTTTGGTAATGTGGTTGCGGGTGCTTTTCAAATAACTTTTCGTGCCAAAATGCATGCCAATGATGTTTTTTTATTTTTTAAAAATCATTTTTGACATTAGCACATCAAAACGATCCAAAACGTACAAACCATATTAAATTTTAACAAAAAAAAAATTTCAAATTTTTTGAGAACCGCGTTCCCAAACGTTTCCTTAGTCCACAGTGCTGCAATGTCATAGTAACTTCTTGCCACATGTACAAAACTAGCAACTTAGAATTTCCTTGAGTTAACGTTTCTGTCATCCTTTTTTTATTTTTTTTGGTCTTGTCTTCTTAATTTTACTCTCATTGTCCAAAGATCCTTTCTTTTCTCTCTTATTCCTTTTTACAATAACAAGTTTAAGATTCCATATCTTGATTCATTTTACTCAATGGAAAGGCTATGAAGCCATGGCCCAATCCTCAAATATGTGTAAACCTAGCCAATGCCGACGGTAGAACAAAGTTTGTTCACACAGGCAGCCCCTTTGTACTTGGCACTTGGCAGCATACGAAATGTTAAACTCCAAAAAAAACTGCCTTACTCCGTCTTTCCACTTTAATTATAGCTTATTTATTCCTCCATGGCCAAATCTTAGCTAATTATATATATTAATATATATATATATAGGACCAGGTCCTCCATGGCCAAATCTTAGCTAACATAATGTTATTTGTGGCTTGTAGGATGCTTGCTTCTTATAAGTGGCATGGATTTGGACAGGAAATAATTTTAAAGGGCTAATTAATATATAAGACTCTTTCAACCGAACGGCATAGATGCTGGTTTACAGCTTGATTAACTTGATTAATTATATCCTCCATCTCTCATATATTTGTGTGTATAAAGGAAGCATGGAGCATATTTGAATTCGCAACCAAACAGCTTGAATAACATTATATTCTTGAGGCACAAGAAATTGATAAATTGTATCAAAGAGCTAATTCTATACCTCGCATTTCACAATGGCTGCTTCCATTCTTTTCTTGGGATTCCTAGTTTTGTCCTTCTCCTTTGCCCTAGCATCGGATCCAAGCTCACTTCAAGATTTTTGTGTTGCTGATGGAGATAGCAACGGTTTGTTAAAGATATTAAAGTTTACGTCTAGCTTTCTCATTTCGTTGCATTGCTTGCTTATTTTGTGTTTAATATTATTATAGTTTAATACAAACCTAAACAAATGTAACTTTAATTTCAATGATTGTACGTGTTGCCTTTTCACGGAGAAACATGACACATTTTGATTGTTTTATGGCAGTTGTTGTCAATGGTTTGGCTTGCAAGGACCCCAAAAATGTCCAAGCTAGTCACTTCTCTTTCGGTGGACTTCACTTGGCAGGCAACACATCAAATGGAGTAGGGTCTAAGGTAACCGCAGTGAATGTAGTCCAAATACCAGGACTTAACACACTTGGTATCTCTGTTGCACGCATTGACTACGCACCATCCGGCATTAACCCTCCACACACACACCCTCGTGCCTCCGAGATCTTGACAGTTCTTGAAGGCAGCCTTGAAGTTGGATTTGTAACATCTAACCCTGGAAACCGTCTTATTACCAAGGTCTTACAAAAGGGTGATGTCTTTGTGTTCCCTATCAATCTTGTTCACTTTCAAAGAAATGTAGGAAAGAGCAATGCGGTTGCCCTAGCAGCCTTGAGCAGCCAAAACGCAGGTGTTATCACCATTGCAAATGCTGTGTTTGGGACTAATCCGGAGATCCCTGATGATATTCTTGCAAAGGCTTTCCAGTTGGACAAGAATGTAGTCAATTTCCTACAATCAAAGTTCTAGACAAGGAATGGAAAATAGAGTTCGATCGGCCATTAATTTCTTTGTAATTCATTAGTCTTGTACTTGTCTTTGTGTGCGTATGCACTTGTGCTTTATTACATGATGGTTTAAGTTAAATTGTATTAAGTGGATTAAAAGGTGTTCAGTCTCTCTTTATTAGCCACCACATCTGACTTCATTTTACAAGCCCCTTTCATGTATGAACCCATTTACCAAATTTTAGTGAATGGCAATCTAGATATGTAGTTTGGTATGTTTTTTATTCCCTTTCATGTTTAAGAATTTTTTTTTATTAAAATAATATTGTTTTAATATTTAAAAAAAAATCTTGAAATAATAATTTTAGATGTTCTTTTAAAAAAATCCTCAAGTTAACCTATTGATCTCTGACTTAAACCTTAAACCGAGTTAAATGATAGATTAGGTGGTATAACTAATATAAATACAATCACAAATAAACGCACAAAATTAAAATTTACCAAAAGTGTAGATACTTGTATCCTGTTCCTACTCTTTGTGACTGCATGTTGTAGAGGTACCAAGCTTGTATAAAAAGATGATCACCATGTTATGCCTACTTGAATTAGCAGCAGCTATACTCTTTAACAGTTGAATGCGAAGAAGGTCAAGCTATAGCTATCATCAAATATTTGACCACCGTGAAGGTATGCCATCCAGCTTGTTTGTTATCTTACTAGAGTTTACATTTGCATCTCTTTTATGATATTTAGCATATCACTAAACCAAGCATGGAGGCCTGGATTGTTGGAATCGAAAAATCAGAGACCCAAAGGAACATGTATGAATGAAAGTATAGAAATTCATATTAAAACTATCAATAAATTTATTATATGTATATGTTTGTCTTTTCAATTAACATGTTTATATCGTTTTTATATTAGGAGACTAACCAAACACAACCATGGTAGTTATCATAAGGAATGATGGTAATATTTGAGTTTATTGTTCTTCCTTATGAGCACAAGGAAGGGATCATGTAAGTCCTATGTAGAGCAAAAAGCTTGAGATTCTTTTGTTTCCCGAATTCTAAACTTCCTTTGTCGTTTAGGAAGGGCTAGCTGAATCATTTTGCAGGATTAGAAATAGGGATTTCTGATATCTATTTTCTGCTCAATGGATGTTGTAATCTGACCATTTCTGATATCTACGTGTGACTCAAGGAGGACAGTGGATATGATTCTTCCACTGATGATGAAAATGTTGAAGAGGAGGAATCTCCTCGTCGGAATGTCATCCATGGATACCATATGGTCCGAGGAAAATTGGGCCATGGAATGGAAGATTATGTAGTGGCAGAAAATAGGAAAATCAATGGCCATGAGTTAGGGCTTTATGCGATGCCTTCGCTGCTATATTCTTGGTTTATAAGAACTTTTGGACAGGAAAAATTCCTTTCTTTTTTTTTCATTTTCAGCCTGATTTCTGGGCAAACCTGAAATGAGCGATCAAGAGGATCAAGAGGACGTATAAGGTTACTGATAATGAGATTTTGGATAGAATAGTTGGTTCTCGAGGAGAGTCAACAGCAGCTACAGCAATACTAGTTGATAAAGAGAAGTTAATTGTGGCCATTGTTGGTGATTCTCGGGCCATCTTATGCAGAAATGGTGAGGCAACACAAATCTCAGTAGATCATGATCCCCAGAAGGAGAAAGAACATGTTGAAAGCAAGGGTGGATTTGTGTATGAAGCGCCAGATGCACACAATTCTCCTTTCTTCTGAGGATTGAAAGCGTAGGTAGCTCCTTTCCTTTCTGCATACAATTAATCCATGATTGATTCAGGCAAGGGCTTTCGGTGATGGGAGAATAAAAGAGAATATTACTTCAGAACCAGATATAATGACTGAACATAGTGATGAAGATACTGAATTCATAACTTTGAGGAGTGATGGCTTGTGGAAGGTTATAAAAACGGCTTGACTTTGCCTAAACTTGGCACGTTGTTATCTTTTTGGCTGCATATTTGAGCGAGCATAGCAGAACCAGAAGGAATATATTGGTGGTGTTTTTCCTTGAAATAAATTAATGACCCTAACAATCTGTTATATACAGGTGATGTCAAACCAAGAGGCTTATGATTGCAATGCCGATTTGGAAGATGCTGAAGAGGCGGCAAAGAAGTTGATTGAAGAGGCATTAAACAGGGGAAGCATGGATGACATCTCTTGCATGGTTGTAGCTTTTCTCTAATCATGTTCTTGTTAGGCTCCGGACAACATCTGAGCACTTGTCTTTGCTTCTTACTGTTGTCACCTGTTTTATTAGGCATAGATTTAAGGACTTCTACTTTTCCTGTTTCTTTTTCCTGACATTTGTGAGGTGGATGAGTACATTAGGATATTTAGGGTTCGTTTGACTGGCCTATAGAGGCTAGTCCATTCCCTGCCATTCCACAAACTAGAATCTGCATGTCACCCAACAGGAAATAGCATTTTGTGACCTCAAATCAGATACTACCATTCAATTTCTATGCACCTTTCAAGGACATGAACCAAAAGAGATTTATTTATGATTCAAAGGGTTAAAGTTACATTACATGCCAAAACTTCTTAGGGATAAAACAAGGTGAGGATTTTTGTCGACTCAAGTGGGCTAACAATTTAGTCCCAAAAAATAATTATATATAGAAGATCAGGTGCCTAATCGACACACTATCTCGTATTGGAAACCTGTCTGGCTTCAATATCCTGAAGTCTAAGAGTTACAGCTCTCTTGTGGGCGTCCAGCCCTTCAACTTCTGCCATGGTTGCCACATATGGGCCGAGCTTTCTAAGACCTTCCTCTGTCAAAGACTGCACCGTCATGTATTTCTGGAAAGAGTCCAAGGATACCCCACCATACATCCGTGCATATCCATATGTTGGAAGGACATGATTTGTCCCACTGGCATAATCCCCAACACTCTCTGGTGTCCACGGACCCAGGAACACAGAACCTGCAGTGAAAATTATCCAGGACTGTGTCATATATTTGTTCTCTTTTAAAACAGTTGGGGGCATTCACTTGTTTTCAAAGGTAGAAATTGAGTGTGGCATCAAAGGTGATAGTAACAATGTCGACAAAGATGGCAACAAAGCTGAAGAGAAATACTAGATAGCATTGAAAGATCATACCTGCATTCTCAATAAAGCTCTCCCACTTTTCTGCTTCTTTTACATTAATGATCAGATGCTCAGGTGCATACAAGTTTGAAAAGGAGACAGCCTAAAAGACCCAATAATCAAGTTTTTAGTAAACAAAACAATTTTTTAGCAATTCCTAAAATGCCAAACAATCCATGAGAACAGTCTGGGAGGAAATGTACTTGGGCTTGTCAAAAACATTTTTCATGCTTGTTAACAACATAGCCTGCAATTAGTAGCATGAAGCGGATTCTGATAATTATGATTCAACAACTGCATGTTACAATTCATTAGACAGTAAGAACTTATCCAGTTGCTTCCTATATAATTCTAGATCCCACTATCTTAAAAATGCAGAGAAAGCAACTTTCATAGGATTGAAGCAACAAATACCCAGGTATGAATTTTCAAACAGTGGACTGACCTCAACCATGTCACGAGCAAAGACAGTAAAACTGTGGCTCAGGGCTTTTGAAGCATATTCACCCCTTGGTAGGCTTTGACACTGCTTACTTATTTCCTCTTCAATGGCTTTCATATCCACACCATCCCCAGCAACTACAAGAACAACCTGACTGTCAGGGCCATGTTCAGCCTGGAAAATTCAAAGAATTTAATAAAAACATCAGAAAAGATAATCTCTGGCATAAATGAAAGCAATAAACATTTAATCCCTGGTACAAAATCAAGGCTTTGAAAAAGTTCTTAAAGGAAATTTTGATTTAATTTTTTACATTGATGATTGAAAAATGTGACAGGGTGAAAATTTCAGTATACTGCCCTGATATGGAGCACAGATTCAACCTTTTATAAGGAGAACTAAATATACCACATCGTAAATATCTTTTCATATTGCATAATGTAGTATAAAACTAAGAGTATAACACAATGCATTTTGATATATCAGTTTATCCTGCTTTATCTCAGGGGGCAAAATAATTTTGCTTTCTTCTGCTTTCCATACAAATCTATCACAATGTAGATTTCATTAACGAGGGAGGATTATATGCAGATGAAATATATGTGCCACCCACATAACATGAATATATATATATATATATATATATATAACTTAAAGGGCTAAGCACCTGGGATAGTAAATCTGCAGCTATATGAACAGGACTAGCATATCTGTCAGCAATGACTAAAACTTCAGAAGGCCCGGCTGGCATGTCAATTGAAATCATTGCTTCACTGTTCTGTTATGTAAATAAAAGAAAAAACAAGGAGTCAAATTGGAAAAAAGACCAGCATTTTCTAGCCAGACAGAGAAAGAGATAGAGTTACTTAGACTAATAGACTTCAATAACTTCTATTGGTGAGAGTATCCGTACTTGGAGAATCATTTTTGCAGCTGTCACATACTGATTTCCTGGTCCAAAAATCTTCTCAGCCTACAAATTTCAACCCAAAAAAAGCTAGCTCATTACAACTAGTAAAGAATTAGATCTCTAGAGTAACTAAAAAGCTTCTAAATATAGAAGCTTGCTATATCTTGTGTTAATACAAAACTTGTTTGAAAGTTGACTTTCTCATTTGAAAAATTATCAAAAAAACTATCTTTGCAGATTTCTCAACAAGATTTTTAACATAAATTTGAGAGGATTAAAGTGAGGTAAAGAGAGAAACCCAATATATGCAGGACCACCTAAAGAGCATACATTTAGCATTTGAGATGGAAAACAAAATATGTTTTTTTGTTTATCAATTCCATAATAAACAACATACTCTGGTTAGCAAACAGAAAATGCAAAACACAAGTATAAAGACCGCAGAGGACCAATAAAAGGATTATGTGTTCTTATTATCAGCTGCAGCTACTAACAATTGAGAAATAAGATGATGAGAAATAAATACCTTAGGGCAAGATTCTGTTCCCCAAGCCATTGCAGATATGGCCTATAAATCAAAAGTTCATAAGACCAGCAGGAACATGAATACAATAAAGATAATTGTACCAAGTGCACAAAAGATATGATCACACGTTTGTTTTCTAACCTGAGCTCCACCAGCTTTAAGGATGTGAGTGACACCAGCCTTCTTGGCACAATACAGTACCTCCTACAGAAGACCATCTCATTGAGTACATGCTTTGTAAGAGTATAACATTTCAAAAGCAAAAAAAAAAAAATAATACCTTGCATATGCTGCCATCCTGAGCTGGGGGAGTCGCAAGGACAACAGTTTTACACCCAGCAATTTGTGCAGGCTGGTTTACAAAACAAACTAAACTATCAACCAAACAAACTTAACCAGAATGTGGCAATCATAATAAAGATTAGAACTTGAACCAGCCAAAATAATTGATACACAATGCAATCAACTTACAATAGCAAGCATCAGAGCTGTGGATGGCAAAACTGCAGTCCCCCCTGGTACATAAAGACCTACAGAACTAATGCTTCGAGCCACACGTTTGCATCTAACACCCTAAAATATTTTGAAATGTTCTGAGCTTTGTATCAGCACAATATGCAGTAAAGCAAGAACAAATCTTTAGTATTGACATACCTTCATGGTTTCAACACTTTTTTCAACTGATTTTTGAGCAAGATGAAATGCATATATGTTGTTATACGCCACATCAAAAGCTTCTTTAACAGTTGCATCAAGCTGCAATAGAGCAAAAGCCAAAAAATGGAATGTTTGAAGTAACATTTGGACCAAAAATAGCAAACCATACAAATCACTGAATAGATAAAATAAGAAGTGCAAGGAATTTCTTTTACTAAAAGATATGCTTTTGGAATTCACCTCCGGATCAGGAAGCTCAGAAACATTCTCGACGATCTTGTCTAATTTGACTTTGTCAAATCTTGAAGTATAACTACAAAGAACATATAAACAAAGCCTCATTACTAAAAATAGCTCAATGGTAAAACAATAAAGATAAAGTACTAATTAAAGAATCACTAACTCTTTAACTGCAGCATCACCTCTTTGACGAACATCATCAACAATAGGATTAACCTAAAAACCAACAAAAAAAATACAATCTATCAGTAATTAGCTTATCAGAACTTCAATAAAACAATCTTAAATTTAAAGAAAAAAAATATACACCCTTTTTCAAAACAAAAGGGTCACTTACAATTCCAAAAATGGAAGAAAAATCAATACGAGGCCGAGCTTTCAAACTCTCAACCTCTGAATTATTAAGTTCTGACAACCTATAAGACTTCATTGCACACATTACTCTCTTCAACTTAAACCCTTCAACAACAACAGAGAAGAAAAATAACCCATCAAATTAACAATAACAAGAAGAATAAAAAACAAGCAAAATTGAAACTTTTTAAATGGAATACATACCCAAGAAATTAGAAGATGGGTTGTATCTGGGTTTCGGAGAAGCAAAGAAACTGAATTGTGGAAGCTTTGTTAATGAGTTGTTATTGTTAAGTAACAGAAGCTGGGAGTCCATTAATCACCTTCAATCAATCAGATTAATCACGATAAAGGACATAATGAGAAATGAAAATTTTAGTATAAAGTTACAAACTTTATCAGAATGTAGAACTTTAGAGTATACAGTGAGAAATTAAAGATGGGAACTTTATAAAAGAAAAATGGAGGAGATTGTTATAGAGTTACCTAGTACGTGAGAAAGATGGTGGTGATAGTTAATGAAGAGTTGTGACGGCGGCGGTGCTGCTGCTGCTTGTTTTTAGTTAAGTGTCTGTAAATAAGAGGGCCGGTCAATGAAGAAGAGTGATTTTTGCTGTTTGAGTTTCTTGAAAGAAAAAAGTTGATTTCACAAAAAGAAAAAAAGAGAAAGAAATTGGATTTTTCACTTTTTCAGCTGGAGTTGCATATTGGTTGTTTGAAATATTGAATTTATATTATTGTCCCTCCAAAGTTCTATCTTTTTATATTGAATTTATATTATTGGCCCTCCAAAGTTCTATCTTTTTTGTTTCTTCCTCTAAATATTGGGTTTTTATTTTCACCCTTGGACTAGGTTAGCATGTTCCTATATTGGGATTAAATCCAAGAGAAAAGTTTAAAAAAATATATTTTGTTCCTGTGAATGAATCAATAGTTAAAGTCAAAGGAAAAAAAATATAATTATTATGTTATTAATTCTATTAGAATTTCTTCTCAAAAAGAAATATCACTACCTATTTTTTAATTTATACTTTATAAATTATTTAAAAATTGACGGAGATAGAAATAATACAAGAAAGATAGCAATAAATAAGCAACATAGAATTTTATTGAAAAAAAACCATTACATAAAAATTTTAATTAGAAATTTTTTTATTGAATATTTTATCTTCAAGTATTTTTTCTCTTTAAAAAATTTATAATTTCTTTAATAAACCCAAAATAATTAACTTAAACAAGATAAGAAACTAAAAGTTTGAATTAAAACGGAAAAACATAATAAAATTTTAAAATAAATTAAAAAATTCAAAAAGAAAAAGAAAAACAACAAAACCAAGTATAATTAGTATCTTTTAAATTTCGATCAGTTATGATCAGTCAATTTTTTTATACAATTAGACTAGTAAAATCTGTTAACTAAATATAAATATAATATAATCTTCGAATCAAAAGTTATTTATCGTCTTGATGCAATTCACATATTTTTTAGATTTAGTTCTATCATAAATAGCAACATAAATATTTCTACAAAATTATCTACATAGCCTAGTGATACGAGATCCGCAACTAATCAGAACTAAAAGTTTTGTGTTTAATATCATGTGATTGATGAGTGACATGGATACACTCACTATACAAGGAAACAATGAAGGCGGGAAGAAGTCTAAAAAAGACATCACAATGCTTGATGCAACAGTACCTCCTCACCAAGCAGAAAAAATTTGAGATAGAAAAAAGAATAAACACTCCATATTACATGATTTTGATCAGTGCAGTTCAAAAACTCTCAAACATCACTGAATTATATCCACTTCTGACGTATTTTGATTCAAGCTCATGGACTATCTGGAGTAGGAGTTATGTCTCGGAAAACCTGCAACCTGTTTCTCCTCTTTGTATTCACATCCTCTGCAGATTCGTAAGACAGTGAGCGTCGCGCTGTGGAATTCCTTGATGAAACTGCATTCATGGATGTACCATAGCCATCTTGAAGATCAGCTGCTTCAAGTTTTCGAAAAATAGTTCCTAGCTGATTCTTTTGGTAAGAATTCTGATGAAATGTGTTGACATTTAGATTTTCATCACTGCATGCTTCTTCATAATTCCAACTATGGAAACTCTGGCCAAGGTCTGTAGTTAACAGGTCCAGTTCTTCTTCTTCTTCTTCAACCATATCTGCCCAACTCTTGCGATGAGATTTGAGGGAGCTGTCCTTTCCAAGATACTTATTTCCAACAGTTTCTGCTGATTGATCCCAGTCACAATCAGTGGAGGCTTTTGATACCCCTGCGTTGTCAATAACCACGGTCTGCTCTGTGGAACACTTTAGACTTGTGT
>Ga0307517_10010910_pt1 | contig 12657 bp, 10 predicted proteins | sample 23_EM_MG_FD_194515 | JGI IMG/M metagenome (GOLD analysis project Ga0307517, IMG submission 194515) | Populus trichocarpa ectomycorrhiza microbial communities from riparian zone in the Pacific Northwest, United States - 23_EM | ecosystem: Host-associated > Plants > Roots > Unclassified | place...
GTTTCGGTTTTTTTAAAAAAAAATTGGTTTGGTTAATTTTTAGGTAAAAACCGAACTGAACCGAAAATGATCACCCCTACTAGTATCATTTAATTAAATAATAAAAGAACCTACAATAATAATCTATGGACTGAATCAAACAAAAAGAAGTTTTTATGAGAACTTGAAAAAAACAAGAAAAGAAATTAATGATGCAACTCAGTTCTAAACCAATTCAATGTTGAAGATCAAAATTGAAAAAAAAAATCCTGACCTAAATCAACCTGAATGAGCATGCAAAATTTGCAAGTCGGTTCATTAGACTAAAATATGCAAGAGAAAGCAAATAAAGAAATGATGGAGTCCAGTTCCTAAAAAAATATCAATGTAGAAGGATGATATCGAAAGAAAATCTAAAAACGAACAACAAAATATAGACTAGAAAGTCAGACACGCCCACTAAAACCTGTGACCCGGATCAGACAAATAAGATAACCTAATATAAGAAAAATTGAGAAATATTATGAAGCTCGATTCTTAAGCAACTTAATGTTGAAGGATAAACCAAAAAAATTATTAAATTAAAAAGAAATGACTAAAAAATAGACCTAGATCAATCTAGGTTAACCACGTCAAACTTGTGGTCCTGATAATGAGGTCGAGATAACTAAATTGAAAGGAAATTGAAGAAAATCATATAGCTCAATTTTTTTAAAAAATCAATTTTACAAAAGAACCTAAAACAAAAAAAAAAGCAACATAATGAGGACCAAATTAGAAAAAAAAAATCAAATAAGAGGAGATTTCGCTCTTTTTTTAATCGAAGGATGCAATAAAAAGAAAATTCAATTTCATAAAAGGATAAAAAACTAAAAATAAAAATTAGAAGAATGAGAACAAAATTTGAAAATAAAAAATAAAAGGACAATCTTTAAATTTTTATTAAATGATGAGATTAAAAACAATTTTAAATTTTAGAAAAGGATCATGACAAAAACTTAGTAATAAAAAAAAAAGAGAATTTGAAATGATAATAAAATGAGAGGATAACTTTGAAATTTAGAATGATCAGCGTAAATTTTAAGGAGAAAAGAAGAAAAGATGAAATAAAATGATGTTGATGACACACCAACAAGAATGAGAATACATGCACTAAAGGAGGTCGTATGTGCCCCTAAAGCATTACGACCTCTCTCACTCTCTAGCACATGCATTTCACACACCAATCAGTTTAACCTTTCCCATTAACTTAAGTCCCTCATATTTTTTTCATAATCAAATTCAATCCCTTAAGCCCTAATTGCTCTAAATCAATATAATTTAAATATATTTTGACAAACCAAGCACCAAAACATTTTCTTGATATTGTGACTCTTATATCTGGGAAAAAAAACTATGAAGTCAATTTGCTAAAAAAACAAAATATGGAAGGATCAAATTAAAATAAAAAAGAACAACAACTAAAATTGGAAACCAGTCCATAAAAGGACAAAATTATATGTATTTAAAAGTTTTCAAAGAATCAAATTTGATCTTTAATGCTTTAGTTACTCTAAACCAATACAATTGAATATTTCCTCAACACCTTGAGTTCCCTATTCGTAGGTGTATTTGATGCGATCCAAACTACACTAAAGGATCCAATAGAAGTTCTAGTTGAGATAATTACAAGATCAAGGACAAAAACACTCAAATATGCATTCAATGAGCTTATTCAGAGTATTTGGGCCAATGTGGATTTCAAAGAGGCCACAACAAGTTATGATTAGACTTTAGTCAATTTAATCTATGTATGAAAAGGGGCTTGATCCATTTACTTTATTATCTAATTAATTTCGACAACTAGAGGTGGTTTTTGGGCTTATTTTCCTTCCTAGTGCATCATTTTATGATAACAAACATTGAGCTGAAATTTTACTAGAAGATTCCAAATGTCTTATTTTATATACAGTTAAAACTTCATATTGATCAGACATTAGGAAAGCTTTGCGATAAGGTCTAAAAGCTACCATGTAAGATTTGTATTAGTTTCTTATTTGGTTTTAATTTTTTTTTCTATTTTATTTAGATCTCTTTTGTTATATTTTTAGAAATTCTTAGGACTTTTAACCTAGTATAAATAGGGTTATTTAAATCATAATTAGTTTTTTTTTTCAAACTTTGATTTTAGAATAATATATTATGAGTGTGTATGAGAGAGAGAGAAAATTTTCTTAATTAGGTTTTTCATTGAACTACTCTGACTCATCTCAGAATTAACCAAGCTTCATGGTATCTTCCATACTACTTATTTGTGTCTTTTTATAGGCATTAGATAAGGGTTCAGTTTCTATAGTCTTGGTGCCTCAGTATAAGTTATCGCTATGTCAAGTTCAATTACAAACTTGAATTCAGTTTTCTTGGAAAGGGTCGATTTGACTATTGGTTTTTGAATCTTTATATCCATGAAGTTCATATCAGTTACTATATAAGCAAGGCTTTAAAATCAAGTTACATCTCTTTATCTTTTAGTTTTCATGTTATTTTATTATTATTGTCATCTAGAAGAGAATGATCATTTGTGATCTGGTTGTTTACATTAAAAAAGGATCAAATAAATCAAGTTACATCTCTTTATCTTTTAGTTTTCATGTTATTTTATTATTATTGTCATCTAGAAGAGAATAATCATTTGTGATCTGGTTGTTTACATTAAAAAAGGATCAAATAAATCAAAAAAGGAAAAAATATAGGGTTTAGCCTGAAAATAAAAAGTTTTCATCAAATCTTGGATGCAACAACTCAAATTTGAAACTTTTTTTATTCTTGTGATATCTTAGTGATTTATCTTGGTTTTGGAATTATTTAGATATACTTTGTTGGGTTATTTCTAAAAATTACAAAGAAAATTCATAACATGTAGTTTTTGTGTCAATACTTTATTTCTTGTTAGTTTTGGCTAAAGTCAACACACACACAAACACACACACACAATGTCTTTGATTAATTTGGGTTATTTGAGTTTTATTTCATTAGCTTTCTTATTCTTTAATATATTTTTCATGTCTTTATATTGTTTATACTTCGCTTGCTATTCACAATTTTGTATTCATAGATTTTGTATTGATAATTTTTAGTTTTTTTATTGCCTTTTAAGTCTATATATTATTTTGGATTGCACTACCAAATGGTTAATTTTCTAATTTGTTCTGTATTAGTTCTTTAAAGAACTGAAATTTTTTTAGATCAAGTGGTAAATGGTGAAATGTGAGTTTATTATAGTGAAAAGCTAAAAAATTATGTGAAACACGAGAGGAGTGATATTTAATGTGTAAACACATGAAAGAGTGTGTGAGGATATATTTCTCTTGCTATTAATAGATTTTCAAATCTTGATGATGTCAACTAAAAGTGGCTCATCACTGTCAAAAGATAGGAATAATCTAGAATGTGGTTATTTGGTTATGCAATAATAATTGGAGATGATGAATAAGAGATATGAATAGGTTATGAATGAGATGGTTGGATTAAGAACTAAAGTAGCAAGCCTTCGAGATGGACTAGTCCGTAGAGGTCTTGAGGGTAGAAGGCTTGTAAGATGAGTTATTTCACCTCTAAATAAGTCTATAGTTGAAAATACAAATGAAGAGGGATTTTGATAATGAACATAGTGCTAGGTTTTGGTAGCATAAGACCCGTAGACATGGGAGAGTTCATCTATATGATTTTTTCGGTCATAAGAGAGTAAATGAGGATGATGATTTTCATGATGGTTTGGATAAAAGTTTAGGGAGTAGTAAGATAAAATTTCTGGTTTTTTAGGACATAAATGATCCTGAAGCATATTTGAAATAGGAGAAGAAAGTATCGTTGATTTTTTATTATCATCATTAATTTGAAGAAAAAAAGGTAAAACTTGTTGTTATTAAGTTTACTTACTCTGCTATTATTTGGTAGGATCAAATTATTTTAGATAGGAGAAGGAATGAAAAGAGACATATAAAAACTTGGGATGAGATAAAAGTTATAATAAGAAAGAGGTTTATTTTTAGACATTATTATTATAAAGAATTATTTCATAGATAGTAGAGTTTGGCCCAAGAGTCTTAGAGTGTAGAGGATTACTATAATAAGATTGAGATTGACATGATCAGAGCTAATATTATAGAGGATACAGAGGCTACAATAACAAGATTTTTGAATGGTTTGAACAGAGAGACATGTAATGTGGTTGAATTACAATATTATGTTGAGCTAAAAGATATGGTTCACATGGCTATCGAGATAGAGAGACAATTAAAAAGAAAGGGAAGTACACACTAATAAGGTAATTCAAATTCTTTTTCAACTTGGAGGCTGAATTATAAGGGAGAGGGGGATGCCCTTTCAAAGCCAATTACCCTAGGAAGTAAAGTCAAACCACTTAAAGCTTTATATATTATTAAAGAACCAATGAGCTCTTTCAATGGAAGTTTAGTGAGATCCTTGGCTTCTTGAATTGCCATTACCTTTGCTTCCCAAGTCTTCGGTAGGGACCTAAAAATTTTTCTCATAATTTTTGCACTAGTATAAGTCATAACAAGAGCATCAAAACTATTAGTTATTATAGTTGTCACACCCGGACATCGCGGCAACCGATTAAAAATTATCACTCGATTGGAAAAAAGACAGATATCTAGCATCTTGTTTTTTTACGGGAAAATGTCTTGTTTAAGGAGTCACCACCTAGTATTATGATCACTAGGAACCCTAACTGGTCAACATAGATTCTATAGTACGAGACTGGTTACGCAAAAGAAAAGATGCTATCACTCCCTAAGCGTCTTACCAGAGGCAGACTGCATTGCTGATTTTGTCTAAAATTGCTTAAGAATTTGTTCTCATTTTTCCTTTTTTTTTTTTATTCTTCCTTTCATGTTCCTGACTTTGGCGTTAGTGAACAATTCCTACAAATATTTCCAACTCTGTCATTGGTAAATATCGCAAAAATCCAAAAAATACGATACTCCTGACTCTAGTGTTAGTGAATATTTTCGCAAAAATAAATTTAAAGAAGAAATTTTCTATGTCATTTTTTTATTATTTATCCTTTATTATTATTTTCCCTTTTTAGATGAAAATAAAAAAACATTGCATGACATATTTGCATTTAACAATAATAGGCCACAGATTGAGCACATAACTTGAAAAAAATACAAAACGCAAAGAAAAAAATAAATCAAAGTGTGAGGGGCTCACAAATAAATCAACAAATATTATCCCCAAATATTTTTGGAATTTTCTGATATCGAAAAGGGGCTCGTTTGGCCAAATATCAAACTAAAATGGGTATAAAAATTATGGCAAATACATAAGGGTGTGTTTTGCGAAACACACCTTTAATAAATATAATTTGGGCCGGCTGGGCCTAAAGCCCAGATCCGACCCACTCTCTTTTCTTTTTTTTTTCTTTTTTTGGGGTTGGGTCTAGCCCAACTAACATGGGCTGGACCCAGCCGGTCACTTGCTCGGGGCCAGTGACCCAGCTGGGCAGTAGGCACGCGTGGCTCAACCCACGCGTGCACTGCACAATACGAAGATAATTAAATTACCTTCGCACTGTTTTCTTACAACAATTACACATAAACAGAGAGAAGAAAAAGACTTTACCTGGTGAAGCCAAAGGCGAAGGCAAAGGGAATGGTGTAGGCACCGGTTGGAGAATGCTCTCCTTCTCCTCCTCTTTTCAATCTCTCCTCCCTCTGTTCTTGGTTTTTTTTTTGGGTTCTCTCCTCTGTTTTCTCACTTGTCATCTCCCCTGTTTTTCTCATTTGTTTTTTTTTCGCTGTTTTTTCTCTATGTAGTCTCCCCCCCTTTTGTGCATATACTGAGATTTGTATTTATAGTGTCAGAGTCCCTTCGCTTGTGAGAAACAAAGTTTCAATCAAACTTATTCTCTTCTTTGAAGTTTGAATTTAATTAAGAATCAAATTTGAAAGCTCATTATCTTGAAGACAAGGATTATTTTGAAGATATGAATTATTTTAAAGATAAGGATAGAATGACTAAAGCACATTGTAGCTCCTAGTTTCCGTGCAAGCTGACAAATCACACTTTTCATCGAAATAAATCTCTGATATTTTAATTTTACATTTTAGACCCTGTAAAATTAAATTAAAAACCTAACGGGCCAAAATTAGGTTACAACAATAGCTATTCTAGTAAACATACTATTATGGATTCACTAAGAAGCATTTTGAACAATTCATATTGATAAACTAACATAACTTTTATTAGGATTTAATAAGCCTCTATATTTAATATCAATATAAGTATAGGATTAAAATTACCTATGTAAGTCAGATTCAAAATTTGTAATAGTATAAATAGAGCTAGATACTATTGTAAATGAGGGTCAACCCTAGATATTCAATTTCAACAATTTATTTTTCTTTCTTTTTCCTCTAGAGGGTTTTGTTTTCTTATTTTCTTTATAAATTTATTTATTCTTCTAAACTTAATTTTCCTACAAACTTCTTATCTTTTAGAATTGCTATGTTTCTTTACATGGTGGTGATTTAAGAATAAGTTTCCCTTACTAATGGCCTAAGGTTTGAAGTTCCCATTTCATTTGATTAGTGGTAGTTGTTGCTTCGTCATAAGTTTAGTCTTAAAAAGATTTAATTGGCAACAAGAATAAAACTTTTAGATCTTATTATTCACATTATGGCTAATGTAGATATATTGAAGTAATAATTTTTTTATGGCCATTTTACCAATTGAATTTTAAAGGCCAAGGATATTGAGTTACAAAGTTCATAAAAAAAATGTCAAATAAGGACACTAAGATACTTGATGCAATACACTTCACTAAAAGACTTCTATCAAGACATGGATCATGGAACATATATGTATCAAAAGAGTAATTAGTCATTAAACAAACATTCATTTGATATGTTGAGTATATATATGAAGGAGCTCGACCATACTGTTAGGAAAAATCAAGAGTATATTACGACCCCCCAATCATAAGTGAACTTCCTCATGATGTCCAATGTAAGATGTGACTTTCCTAACTTTGGTTAAGTTGGCGAGGGAAGTTTTTAAGGCTTTCAAGGTGATGAATATATCTTTGATGAGAACGAGGATTGTATAGAGCTGACTTGGCATGAAATATGACTTGCTCTTGTTCCTTGCCATGATAATATAAAAACATTTCCATTTCATGTATTTTCTATCATTTTAGTATATTTTTAATTGACTTGTATAATTTTGAATAATATATCTGTTTACATGAATTTATGGTTTTGCTTGCTATCTTAAGTACTTTTGTGAATTGACTTATCATGCTAATTCTTTCTTTTGGTGATGCCTAAAAATGGAGATTTTGGTAGCTTTGCATGATATCTATTTAATATACTTTAGTAAAATTATGAACAGTTCGATTATGTTATGGATATTTGGATATATTTTCTTAGTTATGTTAGCTCATTAAGTATAATTATTATTATGCCATTTTGTGTTGAAATATGATTCATGTTGATAAGAAGGAGTCTTGTGTAAATTATACATCTAATTACATGTTGCATAAAGTACATTTGATAAGAAAAGCATTTAGTATGATTATATTGCAAAGATTTTAATAGTTTGACATTATAAAAAAAAAGAAAAAGATTGTTGGCCCAAAGACACCCATTGCCTTTTGTTTTGATGATTAAAACCATTAATGTTGGATTTAATTATTCTTCTAAGATCATGTACTATATTTATATTATTGTCCAATCTATCTCATGTTATTGGAATGGATATTTCTTGAAGATCTTCTAGCATGAAATTAATACATATTCTTAAAATAACACCAAGAATAGTTTAAGGTGTTAATTGTGAATCAAGTCTTTTTTAGTGATCGATTTGATTCTCTTGGAAAATTTCCTTTCCTTGATATACCTTTTAAAATCTTGGGCTCAAAACCACAACCACTTTCTTCCATACCTAAACTAGTTAGAATCATTCTTGATCTAAGATGATCATCTTGGATTGAAAGATAGTGGTGTTTTACCTTGTACCATTTGGCTTTTATAAGATTTTTTTTGTTGGATTTTATCTTTGAAAGAGAATGAGAAGGGCTTATATTTGTTCTTTCACTAATTTTAAATTTTAAATCCACTGTAAAACAAGTTGAACACTTAGAAAAATCACCCCATTTTAACTGGACAAGAGGCAACACTAACTAGGTGAAGTCTTAATTCATGTACGGACATTATACGGTATACCAGATGACTTTTCTGCCAATTTTGATTTTTCCTTGCTTTTTACCCCAAATGGGTAGATCATAGCCTCCAGATATAAAAAAGTGCAACTTTCTCTTTATTATTTATTGATGCAATCCAAATGCTTATAACTTCTAACTATCATTTAAACATACTTTAAGCTATTTTTTTTTATATTAATACTTGATTGCATTCTTTCACTTCTTTAAAAGTTAGATAATCCTTGAAGACTAGAGATTTACATTGTATCTTCTCTTGAGCGATTAGTGAGTTGTTTGTTTGTATTTCTTGAATGAAATCAATTGTTAAGGTATAAATGACACTTGAAACCATTTGAAATTTGGTGAGAGCATTATGGAAAGCTTGGGAGTGAAGGTTACAACCTAGAGCCTTGAGAAAAGATTCAACTATTAAAGGTGATTAAGGCCATAAGTAATAAGTGAAATCCAAGCTTACTATTTTAGGAATGGATCGAGTAGATGATTAGTGTTAATCCACTATAGAATTTTATATTTATTCATTTTTCTTTACTCTTTATTTTTGTTTATGCTTGAATTATGATTGTGGGTTTATTATGAAATTGACTTATAAGGGTTGGTTAGGGTTTGATTTTGTGTGTTTGTTAAAATCAACTTAAATAAGACAAATTTGGACTTAAGTTTTAAAAAACACCTTATTCGCCCTCTCTTGCTGGTAAATTGGGTAACAAAAATGCATTTGATTTTTATTTAACTCGTCCATTAATTCAAATTGGTAATGACCAATTAATGACATGTATCATGATTTGATGTAAGAACTTTTTAGAGGAGAGCCATCACATACACACGTGTTACCCAATAAAACTAAACATATATATAATTCACCATTTATACAGAAAAAAATCAAAAGGAAAGGGAATTTGGACTTGGATCTCAAAATGTTTTCTCCTTTAGCATTGTTGAAAATGTAGCAAACGTTTTGTAAAAGAAAACGTTGGTATCATGGATCCAGTTCAAAGATGACATAGATTAATCCTCCTGCGAAGGCGAAAATAGGCAATCATCCTGTATCCAAGAGCCATGGTTATTCGCACCCAAACTTCCTGCAAGCCACCTTTCAAGCTCACCGTGTCGAATGAAGGTGAACTCTGAAGAGGCCGACACCCTCATTTGCTTTCACACTCATACAATTCATCACCATCATATTATTGAACTTTTAACAAAAGCCTAAACCCATGGTAAACGAAAGAAAATTACTTCAACCACCACATGAATCTTGATGCATGCTGCAAGGAGAAAAACAGTCGTTAGTTAGTTAGTTAGTCCTAGGAATGTATGATTCTTGGTTCAGAGGTATCGTCGAATACTAATACATTAGCAAAGTACGGATGCATTTTCCACTCTACAAGTCTCTTACTGATTGAGTCTTGAGCGGAAACCAGTACTGGTGCATGCGTGAGAAATTTCTCTCGCGGCCTCTCTCACTCAAATAATTGAGATTTTGCTACCCAATAAACAAAGTAAACCCTTGAAAGAAATGTCCATTCACATACCTGGACATAGAAGCCTCCAGTAAGAAGGAACAACATTAATATCAAAGAAGCAAACATCCCAGCTCTCTTGATACTCAAACTTGCAGCTCCAAATAGGTCTCCTACTCCCTTTTAATCACAAAGAAATACGTACATTATGTAATTGATACTCATAAATATATATAGATTTTAACCTGAACACACAAAACATGCAGGTATATATATATATACACACACACACACAAACACACACACACTGTTGCGATTGTGTTTAGGGGGTGGTTGTTGTTTTGGGTCAAGGTGGCTGTTGAAAAGGGATTTTTGATTGTTTGTTGATTCGTGGGATTTTGGAAACCAAACCAGCGTTGGGGAGGCTGTATTTTGGGTGTTTTGGTGTTGGTTTGTGGGATTTTTAGTGGTTGAGGGGGTGGTGTTAGCTTTGGGTGTTTGGGGTTTCGAATTGGAAGCCATGACAGATTCTGGGCAGAGCTTCAAACAACAATTAGTCACCAACAATTCAAAACATAACAATCCCAACGGTACAAGGGTAAACACACATCTTATGCAGCACATATCCAAATATCAGCTCAAGTTAACGGTTGGATCTCCCTAGATCGGAGTTAGACCAAAACTGACCTGAGATTGACGAGCCACTGTTGAACGTGCATAACACTTTGCTGGAAGGGCTTCATCTCATCTTCACCGTTACGAATGTGTAATACAACCATACTCATCACATATCCAAAATTCAGATTGATCCAACGGTAGAAAAAGGAGAAATAAGCCGGCGGCTCTGACTGTTCCGAGAGTGGTTTGTCCAGAAATCTTCAAACGGTAAGATTTCTCTAGTGGATTCAAATATGAATAATCGCTCTGGTAAGGATGTGGGAACTATAGGGACACACAACATACCAAAAATTCGTGTTGATCCAACGGTAGAAGAATGAGAAATCAGCCGGCGACGCTGACAGGTCTGAGGGGGGTTTCCAGAAACCTTCAAACAATTAGATTTCCAAAACGGCGACAGAGATGGACGATCCCTCTGGTCAGAATGAAGAAACTGATGAGGTACAAAACATACCCAAAGCTTGGCCTCATCCAACGGTGTACGCCGGTGATATGGCTGTTATCCCTTTAATAAAGTGCACCACGTAGAGAGAAAAAATAAGAAGTGGTGGTGCTCTGACAGCCATATCACCGGAATCCACCGTTGGATGAGGCCAAGATTTGGGTATGTTGTGCACCTCATCATTTTCTTCATTCTGACCAGAGGGATCGTCCATATCTGTCGTCGTTTTGGAAATCTAATTGTTTGAAGGTTTCTGGAAACCCCCCTCAGACCTGTCAGCGTCGCCGGCTGATTTCTCATTCTTCTACCGTTGGATCAACACGAATTTTGGGTATGTTGTGTGTCCCTATAGTTCCCACAACCTGACCAGAGCGATTGTTCATATTGGAATCCACTAGAGAAATCTTACCGTTTGAAGATTTCTGGACAAACCACTCTCGGAACAGTCAGAGCCGCCGGCTTATTTCTCCTTTTTCTACCGTTGGATCAATCTGAATTTTGGATATGTGATGCGTATGGTTGTATTACACATTCGGAACGGTAAAGATGAGATGAAACCCTTCCAGCAAAGTGTTATGCACGTTCAACAATGGCTCGTCAATCTCAAATCAGGTTTGGTCTAACTCCGATCTAGGGAGATCCAACCGTTAACTTGAGCTGATATTTGGATATGTGCTGCATAAGATGTGTGTTTATCCTTGTACCATTGGGATTCATTATTTTTTGAATTGTTGGTGAGTAATTGTTGTTTGAAGCTCTGCCCAGAATCTATCATGGCTTCCAATCCGAAACCCTAAACACCCAAAGCTAACACCACCCCCTCAACCACTAAACATCCCACAAACCAACACCAAAACACCCAAAATACAGCCTCCCCAATGCAGGTTTGGTTTCCAAAATCCCACGAATCAACAAACAATAAAAAATCCCTTTCCAACAACCACCTTGACCCAAAACAACAACCACCCCCTAAACACAATCGCAATATTCATAGCCCAAAAACCCAGAATAACCACTCCTTTAACATTTTAGTGCCACAAATTTACTTTGAAGGGTTTCCAATATGGGCTGATTACCATCGCATAAAGGCTTCTTTTAACAAGTTTGGCTCTGTACTCAAACTTTATGTATCCAGACGTGTCAACAAATCAGGGAGTCTTTTTGGTTTTGTAACAATAGCATCAAACTTTTCTGATAAAGTTTTGCTAGAGAGTGTGAATGACATTTGGTTTGAATGTCACAGACTAAAGGCCAATTTTGCCTGACACTATAAAAAGATTCCAAGAGAAAACAAAGCTCCCGACAGATCGAAACCCAAAACAACTATAAGAGTGCCTATTAGTGAAAGAGATGTAAGAAGTTACAAAGAGGTACTCAGTGAAGGAAAAGCGGAACAAATACATCTGTCTGTGGCTTCTGGAACAAAGGATTACTTTGAAAAACTCTCCCCTGATATTAAAGAAGAGGATTATGCTTGGCTAAAGAGATGTCTTCTGGGAAAAATAAAAAAATGATCTAAGTACTCTTCTATACGTTTTGGACTGATCCAACATGATATAGATTTTGCTGGACTGCACTTTCTTGGGGCATCTCAGGTCCTCATAATTTTTTATAATAGAGACATATTAATGGAATCATGGAGGAAGAATAATAAATGTTGGGATGTATTTTTTGAGGAAGTTCGTCCTTGGGTTGAGACTGACACAACTTTGAATCGGATGGCCTGGATAACAATAACAAATCTACCCATTATAGGGTGGAATTGCAAATGCCTCATGAAGATTTTAGAAAGATCTGGTCAGATGATAGGTTATGATAAAACTACTCTCAAGCATTTTGAACTATCACAGTTACGGATCCTCATTGGTACA